>Ga0272441_10011488_pt1 | contig 13131 bp, 11 predicted proteins | sample SSMProp6N_FD_193582 | JGI IMG/M metagenome (GOLD analysis project Ga0272441, IMG submission 193582) | Marine sediment archaeal communities from Little Sippewissett salt marsh, Falmouth, MA, United States - SSM-Prop-6N | ecosystem: Environmental > Aquatic > Marine > Wetlands > Sediment ... | reverse complement strand
GAGGGGCTGCTGGATGCCCTGCGGTTGTTAGGAGCAGTAGAGTTCTCATGGTAACAAAAAAGAAAAGAAGAGTTGTGATAGCTTCGGGAACCTTTGACCTGCTTCACTTAGGGCATGTGAGATTTTTGGAAGAGGCAAGAAAGGCTGGAGGCAAAGATGCAGAGCTGATTGTTATTGTTGCCAGAGACAGCACGGTCAAAGAGAGGAAAGGAAAGAGACCAATCATGCCAGAAGACCAACGTCGAGCACTCGTTGAATCTCTTAAGGTGGTAGACGAGGCGATTCTGGGTTCAGAGGACTTCAGCATCGACAAAGTAATTGACAAACTAAAACCGGACGTGATAGCTGTGGGTCACGACCAAGTTGGAATAGAAAAAGAAGTGCTGAAAGCAATAAAAAAAGCAAACTTTGCCATCGAAGTTGCTAAGATTGGAAGATTTGGAAAAAGGGAATTGGATAGTTCCTCAAAAATAATGCGAAAAATAATAGAATCATTCAATAAGAAGTAAAAAATTATGGTAGAATAAGAATCTCCACTTTGACTTTGTGTCCGTCTTTTAGTTTCAGGCGGCTTCGAAGACATGTTGGGGAAACAATCTCTATCACTGATTGTCCGTAATGGGTTCTTAGGGCATTGATGGCTGCGCCCTTCTCTTTGTTGTTGATTATTGCTGGATAGCATCTTACTGCTCCATAGGTTCTGGACTCATCCTCGAATCCTTCAAGGGTTACGGCAGGATAGGTTTCCAGTTCCGCCAGAGATTTTATGTCATATTCGCTTGTCAGCTTGAGATTAAGGGTGCCGGGGTAAGGGTCGAATCCAAGCTTTTCCATAAACTGCTTCCGGTAGCCTTCTTTGGTTACGTAGTAGGCTCCTTCCCCTAACCCAGTAAACAAGGTGCCCTCCAAAGTTATTGAGGGGGGATATTCTGACTCGAAAATCAGGCGCAACTCTGAATACAGTTTCTTTAGTTTGGCGACACCTTGAGGGGTGATTTTTGTTAAGCATCCTTCAGGGGTTACGGTTCGTTTGATCCAGCCCATCTTTTCTAATGTGATGAGATGCCTGGATGCGGTCTGCTGGGATGCGCCAGTTTTTTCGGCGAGATACTCTGTGGAGACCTTAACTGTTCGGCTGGAAGCCCCCAACTCCGCTAACTTGAAGAGAGTGAAGAAAAGCTTCCAAGACTTCAAGTCAACATTAAACGGGTCCACATGAATCGCCTATTTCTGAGAAAGCTAAACTGCCTATTATAAGTAACCCGTAATAACAGGTTTAGTTATTTGCCTTTTTGTAGGCTTTCAACTTCTTTCACAGCCTTTATTGCCACTTCGAGCATGTCGTCGCTAGGCGGTCTTGTCGTAAGACGCTGCAACGCCAACCCTGGCGCCACCAGCACCTTCATAATTGCTGAGTTTCGGTATTTGTCGCTGAGTTTCAGGACCTCGTAGGAGACGGCGCTGATGGCCGGAATGAGAACAATTCGGTAGGACAGTCTCACTAGAAAATCGCCACTGGGCATGAGGGAAAAGAACAGTATGCTGATCAATGTGACTATGAGAAGAAATGATGTTCCGCATCTTGAGTGAAAGCGGGAGTATTTTCTGGCGTTTTCCACAGTCAACTCTACTCCAGCTTCATAGGCGTTGATGGCTGTATGTTCTGCGCCGTGATATTGAAAGATTCGTTTGAAATCTCCAACCATAGATATTGCAATAAGGTATGCTAAGAGGAAGCCGAGCCGAATTATGCCCTCACCAATGTTGAAGATAACTCCCCCGCCCAGGTCCAGAGAGGAAGCTACGAAAAAGGGTGTGATACTAAAAATAAGTACCGACAAGCCTATGGCTGCGATAATAACGATGATTATTTCTACGGTGCTCAGAACCTCTTCCTCATTTTCGTCTTCGCCAAAAGCTGCATTCGCAGAAAAATAGATGCCTTTCATTCCCGAGTACAATGTTTCAAACAAAGCAAGGATACCCCGAATGAAAGGAAGCTTCAAGAACCGGTACTTTTCTGACAGTGAATGCAGTTCCTCTTTTTTTGTCACAATTTCTTTGTTGGGCTGCCGCACACAAACTACCACATTGTTGCTGGAGCGCATCATCACGCCCTCCATTACAGCTTGCCCACCAAAAGCTAGGGACGGTTCTTTCTTCTCTTTAGCGGCTATGTTCATATCTGAAGGGAATTTTATCGATTCTTATATGCTTTTGCGAAAAATATTTGAAATAAAGAAAGCTTTTATGCCCGAAACCCTTAGGGCATACTGTTGGTGTAGCTCATGGAAGGAAGATGGGTTAACGACTGCCAAAGAATTTTGAAGGAAATCAAAAAGTCAGAGAAGCTTGAAGGACAGGACAGGCTGGACATGGTGCGTACTATCAGGTTCACAATTCTTGCGCTGCAACGAAGCGTTACGGGGTGGATGCAGTGGGCAGACAACCCTGACATCATGGCTCAATTCAGTTTGGACGAGTTAGTGGAGATAAACAAGAATCTTGCTGATCTTGTATGCGCCTTTGTGGACTATGATGCAAAGATTACTGGAAGCCAAGAAGCAAAGCTTGAGAAGAAGATAAGAAAAGAAACCATAAAAGATCCACAACACGGAAGAGACATGTTCTACGTTAAGTAGTAAAAACGGGCAATTGTTTCGTGTTTATTGTGATTGTTTTAGTTGCTTTAGGGTGAATGCTGCCATTATTGCTGAGGCTGCTCCTAAGGCTAGGTAAGTGGGCATTGGAAGAACTTTGAATGTACAGCTGAAGAAGAGGATTCCTGTTAAAGCTAGGGCTAGCAAAGAGATGTCTTTTCTGTAGTCAAAGACAGCTTTTCCTGAGAGAAGCTTTAGGGGTATGAAAGAGAAGAAGGAAGACATCAGGGTCAGCATCAGCCCAGAGTCTCCTATAGTCCTGAAACCAGCTAGAAAGAAGATAGAGAAGGGAATCATCAACGTCAAAACTATGAGCGTCTTTGACAGCACAATCAATGCTTTTGTTCTTTTAGAAATCTCTTCACTCTGGTATCTAGTAACTCCTGGAGATGAAAAGGGAAAGAGAAACAGTAGTCCAGAGATGATAAACATTATGACTCCTGTTTTCCAAAGGCTGAATTTTCTGTATATGCCGCAAGTTTTTGCACAAAAGATTCCGGAAAACACTTTGGTGATCACGACAACACATGACGAAAAGAATGTTGACGGAATCACTATCGCAAGCACTGATGGGTCCAAGAAAGCTGGTAACCCATTTGCTGAAACAAAACTATAAACCAAAGTTATGATTGAAACAGAGATTCCAATGGATACCAGTTCTGCCGTAGTGATTAAGGGCGCCTTTTTTAGGGCTTGCAATTTTACTTTGTCAACTTTCTGGAATAGGCTTGCGCCATAAAATTTCAGGAAAGACACTAACTGTTTTGGGATCGGCAAACTTGAAAGTGCAGAATTGAAGACTGGACCTAATCCTGCCACAAAAGCGGATGCTACAGTCACAGTTGTTCCAACAGCTGCAGCAACCAGTAGGGGGCTGGATTCTCGTACCGGTTCATCATCATCCAAATGTGTGGGGAACGTTATGGTTTGTGGTGCTTCTTCGATGCTGAAACTGAGGTTGTCAAGAAAAATGGTGCTGTCCAAGGTTTCGTTGCCAATGTCGCCTACGATGAAGTCTAAGGTGATGGTTGTTCCGCCTGTTACTGCAGTTTCGGTTGTTAGCCAGCCTGTTGTGGCATTGAAGACTGTTCCTTCAGGGTTTACGCTGGAATTCAGGAAGTTGTTGTTTAGGTTCATTATGTTGCCTTCTGGGTCAAAAACTATGTTTGTTCCATCTAACAGACACGAAAAATAGTCACTGTAATCATGGTTAACGTAATCCGGATATTCTTCAGACAAGAACTGAAAATCAAAACTCAGAGACTTCGCCCAATCAGGAACACTTAACCTGAGACTGAGAGTGGCAACGTCAGAGGCGCTCCCACCCAGGGGACCTGTTCCAGTGGGATTTTGGGTAATCACGGACAAACTGTCCTCTGCTTCTCCTAGCCACCCTGTTGGGAATGTGGTGGGTTGGGCGTTTCCGCTACTTATTACCAGAAAACTGTTTCCTTCAAGAGGAGCTGCAAAGCCTTTACTGCCGGTTACAGTGGCAAGGGCAGTTTCGTTAGCACTGAAACCAGAGCTGACAAAATAATCGAGGTTAAGGTCTAGGACAGATGCAATATCGGTTGTGAAGGCATTAGGTCCCGAATCTTCACCCACGAAATGGTAATAGTCGTATTTTGCGTCGCCAGCCCATGGCGAAATCAGGTTTATTCCCGTCGCTTGAGATGGCCTTTTATCGTCTTCGGTGTAGGTGTACTCGAGTTCTCCATCGAGATAGCAGTATATGTTGTCTCCTTTCCGTTCCATAGAAAGTGTGAACCATTCATCCAGCGCATCAGCGTACCCAGCAAAGCGAGTGAATATCTGTCCGTCAAGATAGAAAATGAATTGGCTATAGTAGCCGTCACAGCTCCAGCTGTAACTATGGTGCTCAGTTGTTACAGCGACCACTAATGTGCCTCTTCCCTGTCCTAACCACATACTTCTTGCTTCAGCTGTCCAGTCGTAGATTCCTGATGGAAAATGGTTTCTGTAAGCTATCGATGTGTCTCCGCCAGTTCCATCCAAAATGACTGCCCCAGAATCAAAACTGGTGCCAGATGTGCGGCTTGTTGTCCATCCTGCAGATGTCATCTGGTCAAGGGTTGCGTAGTTAAATTCGTCTCTAAACTCGAAGTCAGCTGCTTGGACGTGAATAATTGATGCTGAACTTAAAAAAAGGACTGCTACTGCAAAATAAATGCAGATTTTGGTTTTCAATTAATTTCCCCTTATGTGTAAGAGAAGCTGTGCGAATTTAAGACTTGTCAACCCTTGATTCAAATCATTAAGTAATACAGTATGTTAACTAATCAAAACACAGAGAATGAACATGAAATAAACACAATTACGCATTTCAGCAAAAATTTTTTATGAAGAACCAACGAGTTAATGCTGGGGACATTCTTGATTTCTGACAATGGTTCGATTCAAAAAAATGGAGGATTAGGCAGAATTCTTTGTCTTATCGGCTGCATAGTTCTATTAGCATTTGGAGTGATTCTTCTATTCGGAGGACTGTCGCTAGTAGCGTACAACATGGGAACTGATGCTGACGGATACTCACAAAGCAACATTTACGAGGTTAGAACTGACGCAAATGCCTTTGCCCTTTGGGTAGGATCATCCCGATTTCCTTCATATCTTACGTGGATGAGCCCAAAAGACATCGGACAAGCAATGTGGACAGTAAAACCAGTAGACCCAAACGAAACACTTTTTGTGGGGTGGGCAGAAGCAGTTGACGGCAAAGACTATCTTGATACAGGAATCAAGTTTTCAACGCCCCCAGTTTGGCACTGGTACGTTGAAGCATATTATGCAGAAATCGAAATCCCACAAAGTTATACCTACCAGCAGGGAAAGCCAACCAGACCTCCTGCAGAAGAAACCTTCTGGATTGAGACTGTTCAATCCAAGGGAACAATGAAGATAACGTGGGATGCATTTTGGGAGATTTCGCAAAACGATGAAGAAGACCGAAAAATGTTGTTCATCATGAACCCTGATGGATCAGAAAACATTGAGGCAGACATTTATTTAGGCTTCAAGGTGCCCATATTCCACTGGTTACCCATCGTGTTTATTCCCATTGGAGTAATCCTCTGTCTAATCGCAGTATTCTTAATCAAGCAAAAGAAAATAATTAAGCGCCAACAAAAGTAGGATATCAGCTGCCAATTCCTAAATGAAAATAAAATTTGCTCAGAGGCTATTTCAGGTCTTGGATGATTTCTTCAGCATGATGTAGACTGCGGCTACTGCAGCTATGGCGGCTACAAGAGCAAAAATGAGGGCCACGATTAGAAGGAGTTGCAGGGTTTCCATGCGTTGATTCAGTTCGTTTTTTGTTGCTTCCAAATCATCTGAGGTTGCGGCAGCATTTCTCAGATAATCTAGGTTGGCTTCAACTTCGTTGAGGGTTGTGCTTATTTCGTCCACAGTTGAGCTTAATGCGGCTAACTCTGATTTTGTTGCGGCAGTAGTGTTGAGGGACTCCACTAGGGACTGAATGTTTGTGATCATATTGTTTAGTGTGCCCAAGGCTGAATCCAAAATAGCCATTTCTGCGGAGCTTGCAGTGGTTGCGCTGATAGAATATAGGATGGATTCTATAGTATCGATTGCATTGTTTAACGAATCGAGAGCAGAATTCAGAGCAGTTACGTTCGCTTCTATGTCATCCAGTCTGCTGTTAAGGGCTTCTACCTCTGCAAGGACATCCTCGAGAGTAGCTGACTGGGCGAACACCACGAAGGCACCTGATGAACAGAAAGCTGCTGATGCCATAGATGCCACAATGAATGCTGCCAAAAGTTTGGATAATGTTTTGTTATGCATTTTCGGTTTCCCCATATTCAACGTATATTCGTTCTGCAGATGTTAAATATACATATGTGCCCTCACCAGCACTCAAAAAATTTGTGTATAAACCCCCCAGGAAGGCAAGGGGAAATACACTAGTTTGTTGTTTCATTTCTTCGTTGCTGCAGCAGTTTTCGTGCTAAATCTCGGGCATGCTCAGAATAGATCAGGTCAACAATTTCGTTCCAGTTGAAATTCGGTTTTGTGTTGTAGTGAGGAAACTCTTCGGGAGAAAACATAACAAGCTTGTCGGAATCATACAAGATTCTGAAGGCTTCCGATGGATGTTCTGGGTGGTCATGGTGTGTGCGCACAATTTCGCATACTGTTTGAACAAAACTTTCATCATATCCCAACTTCCGTAGAATAAATGAGGCAATTTTTGGACCCTCAGCATACTGCTTTTTGATGGTGCTTCCGCCGATGTCATGCATGATTATGGAGCAGAAAACCAGTTCCTCCAACTCTTTGGGGATAACAAAGTTTTCTTTGGCAATCTCAAAGACTCTTCGGGTGTGGGGCATACCAAAATCGTTTTTCTTCAAGTATGGCTCAGCTAACGCAAACACTTTCTCGTAATCCATCCGCTTCTCAACACCTTTTTCTTCAACTACAGCAACAATATGTTTATTATTTTAGCGTTCCCCAATCAAGCTATCCAATAAGTCAAGCAGAAACAACAGTTCTGACACCAACACATGCATACATTCAGCTTCATTCTTTGACGTAGATTTTCAGTCCCCGCGATTTTAACGCAGTGGCAACGCTGGAGCTGCTTAATGCTTTGAGTAACGTGTAGCCGATTACTGCAACTGCAATCAAGGTACTTATTGTGATGCTTATGATCATGGCACCCCACATGGGAAGCTGTAATCCAAAGATGTCTGGTGGGGGAAAGAAGATCCAGAGGTAGCCGCCTACGATGATTCCGATGGGAAGAGAACCTAAGACACAAGCTAAGAATTGGCGGTTTCTAAGCACAAAGATGATGGATGCCGCAACTAGGTTAGCTATTGTTCCAAAAACTACGTCCTGAGGACCAAGCCAGTAGTATGAATTGCCCAAAAAGCAGCCAATTGTTACACCGGCAATCGCTGGCAAGCCAAACAGTGCAGATAAGGGAATGAGGCAATCAGCAAGGCGCAGTTGAATAGGCCCACTCGGGGGTATTGGTAGACCAACCAGAATAACAACATACAAAGCTGCAAAAACTATCGTTAACGCTATTTCACTTGTTTTCATTCTTTATTTTTACCTCCCTACTCCGGGATTTTTAGTGCGGAACGGGTGGGAGGTTCCACCTACCCGCGTTTGGAACTGATGAAGGTATTGCCTAAAAAAGTTTGTCTTTCAAGTTCCACTAAAATCTCGCTACGGTCCAGCGAATCCTACACTATCAATGGTTTGGTTTTGAAAGAAGGAAGAGTTTGCTGGGGCTTCGGAAAGTAAAAGGGGGAAAAATGAAAAACCCACATCCTTGGGGGAATGTGACCTTTCCAAAGTCCATTCAGCCTCGCTTTACATCATTCACTCATTTAGCGTGCATGTGTTTGATTTGTGAAGAATATGGGTTTACTGAGGCTCAGGCATGGTGTTCAAATTTGGGAATGAAAACATGCGAACCTAAAGATACCACTATTGCTTAGGTACGCCTGATTTCCCAAGCTTGAGCCTTTTCAGCCCCATTTTCTTCCAATGAGTTTTACTCCCAAAAAAAGAAGGGAGGGAAATTGTTGGTTTATTTTTGTTTTTTGAGGATGGCGTATAGTCCGAGGACTATGGCGATGACGACTAGTACTATGATGGCTAGGTCGATTGTGAAGTATGCTGGTAGTTGGTTGATTGTTTCTTGTGCGATTGCTGATGCTGTTGGAACTTCTGGATAGGCAGGCATCTGGCTTACGGTCTCTGATGCAATCTCGTTAGCTGTTGGAACAGTTGGATACGCTGGCATCTGGTTCACAGTCTCTGCTGCAATTTCAGAAGCGGATGGTCCCTCGTAGCCTGGGTCTGCTGGACCGACTACAATGGAAGTTTCTGCATATGATGCAAAGTAGCCGCCTGAACCCTGGAACGTGGCAACAATCTTCACTACGCCTTCAGTATCGAAAGCCCATGGGAGGCTGTAAGAGCCGCTCATGTCAGTTGTTGTCCGGTCCATGTCATGCCATACGCCGTCTGCATCAACCCAATTGAACACTACCTCAACACCAGTTACGTCTGCAGGACAGTCGAATTGTTTGTAGATGTATAGCATCCAGTCGCTCATGCTTGCATCAGATACTGCTGGAACACCGTTCGGGAACCGTAGCTGCACATCTGTCTGCTCTGTGCCTGGTGATGCATCCATAACTGTGCCTTCGAGGAGGATTGTTTCTCCCTTTGCCACAGCCTTGGGTGCAGCAGTTAGTGTTGTGAGACTTTGTCCTTTGCCGATTGCATACACGCGCTGGTCATAGGTATCCATGGTAGCGATTATGCTGTCGCCGATAACTGCACGTCCACCCCAACGGGTCTGACGGAACAAGCCATCAGCACGCCACACCACATCTCCGGTGATTGCGTCTAAACAGACGTATGGTCCACCGCGTGGTCGGGGGTCAACAGGAGAGTGCTCGCAATGTCCTACGTAGAGTTTTCCGTCAGTAATGAATGAGGGTTTAACCCACCAAGTGTTAGCGAACAGGAATTCAGAGTATGGGTCATCTATTGGAGTTTCCCACAGTAGAGATCCATTTTGGATGTCGTAACAGTATACTATTCCGCCAACGCTTGCCGAGTAGAATCTGCCATAAGCAATAGCTCTAGAGTTAGCAGAGGAGTCGTCCAAGGCGTCTAGGTAGTATTGGTTGTCAGTGTATGGGTCACTTGGACCCCAGAGGAAGTCGCCTGTTTCGAGACTGAAAGCAAAGTGTTGTCGGGTTTCTTTTGCCCACAGAATGAGAACTTTATCTTCGAAACTGGTGCCTACCCAATTGGTGCCAAACTGGCCAAGGGTCAAGTTCAGTTCTGTCCAGTAATCGAATGCTTCCCAAGTGTTGTTGAACAGCAACTCTCCAATAGCTCCGTTGCTAGCGTTCAAGTTTAGACCCCACAAAGTGATAGATTCGGTACCTGTAGCAGTTCCACCGACTACCATGTCGCCGTAATTAGCTGCTATAATGCTTCCAGATAGACCAGTTGGAATAGATACGTCCATAGTTATTGCTGCAGGATTTGATGCGTTCCATGTTGTTCCATGAGCTCTGCTTCCCCAACTGCCCATACTGGAGCCGGTAGTTCCAGCCATAACGACGGCAGTCATGTTCCACAGAGTCATCCGAGCAGAACTTGTGCTAACAGATACTTTGTACATGTGGTTGAGTTCATCGAAGATCATTGTGCCTGAGGGCACATTTTCAACGGTGAACAGCCAGTCGCCACTGTATGCGTCGAATACTTCATAGCCGCTACCACTAGCAACCCACAAGTATGCAAAGCAGCCGTGCATGTTGAATCCGTCCCAGTAGAATAGCTGACCAAAGGATATCGTTCGGTTGTCGAGAAAGACTTTAGCCCACTGTTCTTCTCCAGTGTGCAAGTCTACACAGTGGTACGTAACGGGATTTTCTTGAGTGCTCTCTTGATAGTAGAGATTACCAGCAAGAATTATGGAACGTGAATCAAAGCTTCCTCCAGTTGATCCACTGAATTTGCCTTCATATGCGTCTCCGATTTCAAAGGAATATCCGCCCAAGTTTCCTCCAACGAGACCGCCTGACGTTAATTCTTTTGTCCACAAGATGTGGGCAGTGTCTGGCGCATAGTCGTTGTAGGGAGCGTACAGATTCCTGGGAATGTCTGGCCAACTTGCTGCGATGCTATACCATTCTCTGAGCTGTGCGTCTATTGGTCGAGTCCAGTAGTTGCTTGGAAGTGAGTGTCCAGGGTAGTAGTCTATAGGTTCTGATAGTACTTCTAGGTAGACTACTTCGCTGTCGCTGGGTAAGTAAGTTTGGTTATATGGTGAACCCCAGAAGAATGGACTGACGGTTACTACTTGTTCAGGGAAGTGAGCCTGAAGAGTGTAGGTACCAACTTTAGTTGGTGTCCACGAAAGCCCAGTTCCTCCGGTTGAGTCTGTTTTGGCTACTTCGAGGGTGCTTTGGATTCCTTCAGGGTCTTCGATTGAGATGGTCATACCTTCCCAGCCCAGATTGACATTTGAAAGTGAATCCATCATACCCACGTGCATCAACACAGGTTGGTTGATGCCTACGGGATTAGGCATAACACCAAGATAGCTGATTGTGGCTTTCACTCGATCTTGTGCATAAACAGATGGAAAAGCAACGAGTACAGCAGATATTGTCAATGTTAGAATAATAGCAATAGTGGTTATTTTAGATTTGTTAATAGCATTTTTCATGTTTTTTTCTCCTTTATAATTTACACGAACGTATTGGACATAAGACGGGTATTTAACATTTTGCATATTCCAGTTTGTTTTTAAAAAAAATCAATATTAAACTAGTGAAAAAGTTTAAAAAAATCGTCTATAATCTTTTTAGTTAGTAAGAACTATTTCATTTTACAATATGGGGAAAATAGCTTCAAGGGGGGCAAGCAAAGATAAAAAAATTAGACGAAAGCGACTTTAAAATCTTAAAGACACTTCTGGCAGAATCTCGCACAAGTTTCACGGAATTAGCTGATATGTGTGGAATTTCTGTCACAGCTGTGCAAAGAAGGTATAGGCGCCTAAAAGAAACGGGCGTTATTAACAGCGAAAATATGCACCTCAACCCTGTGGCTATGGGCTTTGAAAACGTTGCAGAAGTAGGAATAGAAACAAATTTTGCAGATAGAGAAAAAGTCTTAGATTCGCTTAGAAACATTCCAGCGTTACGGATATTTAATTTTGCAGGCAATTTTGAAACAATCGGCAAGTATAACATCTACGGGTTAGCTATAGGCAAAAGATTGGATCAACTAACGGAAACGGTTGGAAAAATAGACAGCAACCCCCTTGTAATAAATGTGGACCTCTTAATTGATGCTGAACCATGGATTAGCCCATGGCATCCAGAAAACCTCAGGGTTAATCTAGCTGAACAAGAAAAAGTAATAAAAAGACCACAAAAAACAGACAACAGATTTGAACCAACATATCTTGATGAAATAGACAAAGGCATTATCAAAATGCTGATGCAAAATTCGCGTGTTCCATTTAACAAGATAGCAAGAAAACTCAACAGCTCAACAGCTACGGTTATTCGAAAATACAAACTTCTTAGAGAGAAAAAAGTGCTGACTCTATCTAGCATAGCTATTGACCTTAAGAAATTAGGCTATAAGGCAGTATTAGACACTTTCATAAAGGTTGATAAAAGAAGTGACTCGCCTCAGACTGAGACACAATTACTTGAAATACCTAATGTAATATTCTTTAGTAAATATGTTGGCGGCGCCTATGATTTTAGAACTGGAACAATAGTTGCAGAGTTTCAAGATGTTTCTCGTCTAAAAAAACAAATTTGTTCAATGTCAAACATCAAAACATCCGAATTTTATATAAACGAAGTAGTGTACCCGTGGCCATTTGATTTACTAGGTCACACGATCTTGGATTACACTAAAGCTGGCCACTAAAAGAATGCTGATTCAGAGGTTATCGAAGGTTTTGATGAAAACCCGACAATAAGCCCGAAGCGCCTTTTTTCACTGTTATCAAAAATTTAATCAAGTGTTTGATATCATATATGATATTACGTAGGGTTGGGTCTTGCCTGAGATTCAAGATAAGTATCCTCTTACGAACATCTACATACTAGATTCTGAGCTGTATGAGTGGGCAAAACAAAAAGCAAAAGAACTGGGCTACGCAACCATTTCAGAACTAATTTTCGATTTAGTCCTATTACTCAAAGAAAACCCTAGCATTGAATCCAAACTTTTTAAACTAACACTAATTCGGCAATTAAGCAAAGTAAAACTCCCCGAAGTAATAGAGGAGCTGGAAGAAAAAATCACTGACTTGCTAAAAAATGAGGGACAAAAACAACTATCTGATTTTGAAGACAAACCTCAGGGAGACAAATAAAAAAAGTCTAGTAAATGTCCCGCTACGGTCCCGTAAATCCGCATTTTGGGCATCGGTAGTTTCTTCCGAACTGCCGACATTTTGCGCAACGCCAAATCAGTATTTCTCCGCAGTTTGGGCAATTAGTTTTTGTTGCGTCTTCGCCCGGGGGGATTGTTCGGTTACATGACATGCACTTGGGCATGACGATGTTCATATGATCGCTCACAGCAACACCTCAAGGATTCTTGGATAATACAACTGCCTCTTATATATGCTATCCTTTAATTCTTTTTCAGCACATATGTAAAGTTGTTGACTGAACAAAAAAAGGGGAAAGGCGTGAACGAAAAAACTGACATCATTGTGGTCGGAGGAGGACCCTGCGGCTCATACGCGGCATACACGGCGGCCAAGCATGGTGCAGAGGTTACTGTCTGTGAAGAGCATAAGGAGGTGGGGGCACCTAGGCACTGTGCAGGTCATCTAAACATTTCAAGTGTGAAAAGGCTTGGAATACAGGTACCACATGATGTCATTGAGAACACTATCAAAGGA
>Ga0272441_10011487_pt1 | contig 13131 bp, 7 predicted proteins | sample SSMProp6N_FD_193582 | JGI IMG/M metagenome (GOLD analysis project Ga0272441, IMG submission 193582) | Marine sediment archaeal communities from Little Sippewissett salt marsh, Falmouth, MA, United States - SSM-Prop-6N | ecosystem: Environmental > Aquatic > Marine > Wetlands > Sediment ... | reverse complement strand
TAGTGGCCGTGCTGGAAGAGCGAGAGGAGGGAGCCGCCGTAGCCGCTCTCGCTGCTGAACGACGCCTCGTCGGCGGCGGTGGGCAGGATGTTGTCCTCGTAGGTCCACTTGTGGATGCGTGCGAGCACCTGGGCATAGCGGGGGTCGTCGAGGGTGCAGCGGGTGGCGGTCTCATTGAAGATCGAGAGGCCGAGGCTGCGGTGCATCGTGGTGATCTGGAGGTCGCCCATCCAGCCGCCCGTGCTGTTGGCGAAGAAGATCGTGGGACGCGGCTTGCCCGCGTTGGCCCGTCGGCAGAACTCCTTGCCGATCCGCTCGAACGTATCGAAGTCCCACTCCCGCGGCGGCGGCTCCATCCCCACCTTCGCGAACGTATCCACGTTCACCCAGTAGCCGGCCACGTTTACGTTGCACGGGAAGCCATACTGGCGGCCTTCGACGGTCAGCTCGCTCTCGAGCGCGCCGTAGGTGTGGGACATGTCGAAGCCCAGACGCTGTGCCGCCTCGGTGACGTCCTCGAGCATCCCCACGTCCACCATCGTCGGGATATGGCAGTCCATCACGTCGCCTGCGACGCCGGAGACTCCCTGGATGATCTGCTTGCCGCCGCGGTTCGCGGTGTCGAGCCGCAGTTCCACGCAGGGCCGGCCGTCGGGCGTGGTGTGACCGTGCTCGACGAGCCAGGTGTGGAACAGCTCGATCTGCTCGATGCGCGCGGGGTTCGGGTCGGTGACCCAGTAGAGGATGGGCACGCGGGTCTGGGCGGCAGGCTCCGTGAGGACGGTGACGATGCTGGCAGCGGCCATGACGGCGAAGAGGGTGGCGAAGAGGTATTTCATCGCACCGCTGCTCGAGGGTCGTGGAAGCCGGGGGACGATGCCCCCCTACTTCGTTTCTGTTGCCGAGAGTGGCGGGGCACGCCTTCCGCAACAAGAACTACTTTGCCCTGGGCACCAGGTCCACGATGCCGAAGTCGAGGTACTGGCCGCCCATGGTCTGCTTGCAGTGGGCGGCGAGGACGAGCTTGCCGGGCTTGAGGGCGGCCCGGCCCCCCTTGGTCATCGCCAGCTCTTCGTAGACGGTGGTGAAGTGGCCGGCCTTCGCGGCGAGAACACCATTGACGTAGACCTCCACGTCCTCGTCGTGGTGCATCCAGAAGTGGGGATTGACGAGCTCGCCCGCGGGGAGCTCGACGGTGCGGCGGATCCAGATGTCGGGAGTCTTCCACTCGGTGCGGACGATGGCGCCGGGGGTGCCCCGCGAGCCGAAGCCGGCGGGGCCTTCCTTCCACTTCGAGTCGTCGAAGCCGGGCTTGAACCAGCCGTCGGGCGGCTTCTCGGTGGTGTAGCGCCAAGCGTGGCCCTGCTTCTCGGAGGTGGGGACGATGGCCTTGACGATGGGCGGGGGCGGGAAGTCGCCGCGGTTGGCCTTCGCCGCCGTCTCGAGGTCGAGCTTCACCACGGCGCGGTCGTAGGTGAGCAGGCCGTTGCACTCGGTCTCCACGTCGGAGGTCTGGGTGTAGATGCCGGCGCACAGGCCGGGGTCTTCCTTGAGGGCGTAGAGTCGGCGCAGCAGCTTCACGTAGTGGCGGGTGAGTTCCTCGGAGCTGGCGGTGCCTCGGTAGCCCCAGGTCTTCTGCTGCCAGGTGTGGCCGTCGACCTTGAGGCCGAGTCCGCCGAACTCACCGAGCACGGCGGCACGCTTCTCCTCAGGCTTGGGCGAGCCGGGGCCGGGATACGAGTGGATGTCGTGCACGTCGCCCACCTTCTTGTCCGTCCAGCCGCTCGCGTTGTTCACCAGGCGCGTGGGGTCGAGCTTCTTCACGAGCGTGCAGTAGCGGGCGGTGTCGTGCTGGCCCCAGCCCTCGTTGAAAGGCACCCACATGACGACGGAGGGGTGGTTCCAGCGGCCTCGGACGAGGGCCAGGAGCTCGGTCTCGAACTGCTGCTTGGCCTCGGGCGTCTTGTTGTTGCCGCTGGGCATGTCCTGCCAGACCATGAGGCCGAGCCTGTCGCACCAGTAGTACCAGCGGTCGGGCTCGACCTTCACGTGCTTGCGTGCGCAGTTCATGCCGAGCTTCTTCGTGATCTCGACGTCGTAGCGGAGAGCCTCGTCGGTGGCGGCGGTGTAGAGGCCGTCGGGCCAGAAGCCCTGGTCGAGCGGCCCGATGTGGAACAGGGGCTTGCCGTTGAGCATCATGCGGGTGATGCCGCGCTCGTCCTTGCCGAGGGCGATCTTCCGCATGCCGAAGTAGCCTTCCACAGTGTCGCCCGAGTTGAGCTTCACCGTCACGTCGTAGAGGAAGGGGCTGTCGGGCGACCAGAGCTTGGGTTTGGGGATCTTCACCGGGATGGGCGCACCGACCATGCCCTGGCCCTTGCCGATCTCGGCCCCGCCGTCGCGGACGCGGACCTCCACCGTGGGGGGCTTGCGCCACTGCCCAGGGAGCACCTCCGCGCGGACGCTCACCTGGCCCGCGTCGACGTCGGGCACAATGTGGACCGACGCGATGTACTGCTGCGGCACGGGCTCGAGCCACACGCTCTGCCAGATGCCGGTGGTGGGCGTGTACATGATCCCACCGGGCCTGCGGACCTGCTTGCCGCGCGGCTGGTTGCCGGCGTCCGTGGGGTCGAAGACCGCGAGGACGACCTCCTGCGCGCCGTCCTTGAGCGCGTGCGTGATGTCGAACGCGAAGGCGTCGTAGCCGCCGCGGTGGATGCCCAGCTCCTTGCCGTTCACGGTCACCGTGGCCTCCCAGTCCACGGCGCCGAAGTGAAGGAGCACCCGCTGCCCCTTCCAGGCGGCGGGCACCTGGAAGCCGCGGCGGTACCAGAGGCGCTGGTCGGGGCTCACCCGCTTCATCACGCCGGAGAGGGCGGATTCCACGGGATAGGGCACCAGGATCTGGCCGTCGAACTGCTTGGGCCGCGCATCTGCCTTCGGGCGGATGGCGTAGTCCCACAGGCCGTTGAGACTCTGCCACTGCTTGCGGACCATCTGGGGGCGGGGGTACTCGGGGTGGGCGTTTGCGGGCGAGACGTCCTTCGCCCACCGCGTGGCCAGCGGCCCCTTGGCCGGCTGCCAGGCCGCGCCCGACACACCCGCCGCGACCCACGCGACACAGACCACACAGGCGGTGAATGCTCTCATGCTCTGTCCATCCTTCCTGGGAACCGACGGAGGGTTCGAAGGGCTCACTTCTTCGGTGCGGGCCTCGGCACGATGTCGATGATCCCGAGGTCGATGTACTGGCCGCCCTTGGTCTGCCTGCAATGGGCAGCGAGCACGTTCTTCCCTGGTTTGATGGCGGCTCGGCCCTTCTCGTTCACCGCCAGCTCCTCGTAGGCGGTGGAGAACCCTGTAGCCTTCGCGGCGAGCACGCCATTGATGTAGACCTCGGCATCCTCGTCGTGATGCAGGCGGAAGTGGGGGTCGGCGAGCGCGCCCTGGGGAAGGTCGACGGAGCGGCGGATCCAGATGTCGCTGCTCGTCCACTCCGTGCGGCTCACGGCGCCGGGGGTGTCCTTGCGCCCGAACCCTGCGGGGCCTTCCTTCCACTTCGAGTCATCGAAGTCGGGCTTCGTCCAGCCGTCGGCGGGCTTCTCGGTGGTGTAGCGCCAGGCGAAGCCCTTTTTCTCGGCGGTGGGGACGATGGTCTTGAGGATGGGCGGCGGCGGGAACTCGCCGCGGTTGCCCTTCGCCATGTCGTCGGGCAGGAACTTGACGACGGCGCGGTCGTAGGTCATCAGGCCGTTGCACTCGGTCTCCACGTCGGTGGTCTGGGTGTAGATGGCTCCGCTGAGGCCGATGCTGCGGTGGCGGTTCCAGAGCTCGCGCAGGAGCTTGACGTACATGGCGGTGAGCTGTGCGGAGCCGCCCGCGCCGGTGTAGCCCCAGTGGCGCTGTGCCCAGGTGTGGCCGTCGACGCCGAGGCCGAGGCCGCCGAACTCGCCGATGACGATCGCGCGCTTCGCCTCGGGGTTCACGGGCTTGAGGCGGCGGTAGCTGTGGATGTCGAACACGTCGCCCACCTTCTTATCCGTCCAGCCGCTTGCGTTGTTTACCAGGCGGGTGGGGTCGAGCTTCTTGACGAGGGCTGCGTAGCGCTCGGTGTCGTGCTGGCCCCAGCCCTCGTTGAAGGGCACCCACATGACGATGGAGGGGTGGTTGCGGCGGCCTTTGACGAGGGCGGTGAGTTCGGCCTCAAACTGCTTGCGCGCCTCGGGCGTCTTGTTGTTACCGTTCGGCATGTCCTGCCAGACCATGAGGCCGAGGCGGTCGCACCAGTAGTACCAGCGGGCGGGCTCGATCTTCACGTGCTTGCGGGCGCAGTTGAAGCCCAGCTTGCGGGTCATCTCCACGTCGTAGCGGAGTGCCTCGTCGGTGGGCGCGGTGTAGAGGCCGTCGGGCCAGAAGCCCTGGTCGAGCGGGCCGATGTGGAAGATGGGCTTGTTGTTGAGCATCATCACGGCGTTGCCGCGCTCGTCCTTGCCGAGCGAAGCCTTGCGCAGGCCGAAGTAGCCCTCGACCGACTCCCAGAGCACGTCGGTGCCCTTGGCCCGCTGGAGGTACACTGAGAGGCCGTAGAGGAACGGAGTGTCGGGCGACCAGAGCTTGGGGGCGGGGATCTTGAGGACGATCTCCTTGCCCACGGGGCCTTCGGCGCTCTCGCCCACCTGGGTGCCGTCCACGGTGGCGAGCGCCCGCACCCAGCACTTCGCATCGGTGTTGCGGCCGAGCACGGTGAGCCGCAGGGCGCCGGCATCCACGTCGGGCACGAGCACAAGCTCGCGGATGCTCTGCTCGGGCACAGGCTCGAGCCAGGCGGTCTGCCAGATGCCGGTGGTGGGGGTATACCAGATGCCCCTGGGCTTGCTCACCTGCTTGCCTCGCGGCTGGTTGCCGGCGCTGCTGGGGTCGAACACTCCCAGGACGATTTCCTGGGGGCCGGCGGGCTTCAGGGCGTCCGTGATGTCGAACGAGAAGGCGTCGTAGCCGCCTCGGTGCGAGCCGATGTCCTTGCCGTTCACCGCAACGGTGGCCTCCCAGTCCACGGCTCCGAAATGCAGGAGGACGCGCTTGCCGCGCCACTCGCCGGGGAGTTGGACGGTGCGGCGGTACCACAGGCGGCTCTTCTCGTCGATCCGCTTCATCACACCGGAGAGTGCGGATTCGAGGGGGAACGGCACGAGGATCTGGCCGTCGAACTGCTTCGGCGCGGCCCCGTCCTTCGGGCGGATGGCATAGTCCCACAGGCCGTTGAGGCTCTGCCACTGCTTGCGAGCCATCTGCGGGCGCGGGTATTCAGGATGGGCCTTGGCGGGCGCGACGTCCTTCGCCCACCGCGTGGCCAGCGGCCCCTTGGCCGGCTGCCAGTCCGCCGCACAGGCCACGCCGAGCACGAGCGCCAACGCGCAGACAGCATTCCTCACGGGTCCGCCCTTTCCGATGGGGTAGAGGGGTGGCGTCGCCACGCATCTATCATCCCTGCGCAGGACGATGGAGTCAAGCGGCAGAACGAGGGTGGGTGCGGATCGCGCGGCTGCGCGCGCGCCGCTGGAACAGCGGGGAAGCGGGCTGTGCGACGCAGGGCTCAGGCGCGGCGGCGCCGCCGTGCCAGCAGGCCAATGCCGCCAAGGGCCAGCAGGGTGAGAGTGGCGGGCTCGGGGACGACCTGCGACGAGTACAGGAACGCCGCGCCAGTGTTCTCGGCGCCCGTGTCATCGTTGTACATGCCCACGAGCACCTTGTTGCCTACGCCTGCGACGGCGGAGCCGAACGTATCGAAGTCGGCGGGGTCGGGATTGAAGATCGGCGTGATGAGCGCGCCGCTGGCGCCGTCGAAGAGGTACACAGCGCCGGTATTCGCGCCTCCCGTGTCGTTGCCTGGCTCGCCGACGAGCGCCGCCGTGCCCACGGCCCCGACGGAGCCGCCGAACGAGGCGTTGTTGCTCGGCGAGGGGCTCAGCAGCGTGTGGAGCAGGTCCCCGGTCGTGCCATCGAAAAGGTAGGCGGCCCCACCGCCGGGGGCGTAGGGTGCGCCAATAAGGACATTCCCGCCCACGGCCGCCACGCACCAGCCGAACTCGTCGCCGAAGTCGGGTACGGGGTGGGCGAACGTGAGCAGCAGGGCGCCCGTAGCGCCATCGAAGAGATAGGCGACGCCGCCATTCGTTGCGGCACCGTCGTCGCCCGGCGCACCGACGATCACATTGGAACCAAGGACAGCGATCGAGGACCCGAAGCCGTCGCCGGTCGCCGGCGACGGGTTCGCGAGGGTGCGCACGATGGCTCCCGTGGCAGGGTCGAAGAGGTACACCGACCCGCCCGTGGCGATCTCGCCGGGGGCGCTGACAAGCACATTGCCGCCAAGGGCAGCCATGGCTGTGCCGAGGCGCTCGTTCGCACCCGGCACGGGCTTGACGAACGTCTGGAGCAGCGTGCCCGTGGTGCCATCGAGGAGATAGGCGGAGCCGGAGTTGCTCTCTCCCCCATCGTCGAACGGCGCGCCCACGATGAGGTTGGTACCGAGGCCCGCAACGGACCGGCCGAACAGGTCGGCGGCCCCTGGCGCGGGGTTCGACACGGTGAGGCGCAGCGCGCCCGTGGTGCCGTCGAAGAGGTACGCGGACCCCGCGGCATCGGCGCCCGTATTGTCGTAGGGCGCGCCCAGGAGGACGTGGCCCCCCACCCCGGCGACCGCGTAGCCCATGTAGTCGTAGTCCTCCGGCGTCGGGTTGAGGAACGTGTGCTCGAGGTAGTAGGGCGCGCCCACCGCGCTCACCTGCGCGAGGCCGACGATGGCGAGCACGAGCAGCGTCCGAACCAGATGTCTCTTCACGGCGCAGTCTCCAGCAAGCCCCTGACGCACCCGATGGCGCCAGCAGATAGTCCACGGCCCTGGACCAGATGAGATAGTGGACGTAAACACACTTCCTCCCCATCTACGCCACCAACTATCAACAGGGCAAATCCCATGCCAGCCACGCCGCCACATGAGGATTGGCCGTCGTAGTAGCTGTAACCTCTTGATTAAAGGTAGCTTATGGCTTCGTCAGCCTGGCGGCAGGAGAGTGCCACCGCCGAGGCGATGTTGCGTTCCGGCAACACCTCCCTGCCACGGCCTGCCTACAAGACAAGATAAGTCCCGTGCTGACAGAGACTTAGCTCGGTGTGGCGTCGCGGCAACACGATGTTGCCGTGCGGCAGCGCGCGGAGGCGGGAAGGGTGGCCGCGTCTCAGGGGGCGCTGGCGGCGGCCTGGGCGCGCTCGATGAGGGCGGCCAGGGTGGCACGGGCCTCGCGGAGGGCGGCGGGATCCTGGGTGAAGGTGCGCAGATCCCTCACCAGGGCGTCGTCAATGGCCAAGGCCTTCTCAGCTTCGGCGACCAGGGCGGGCTCCCTGCCCGCCTTCTTGAGGCGGGCCACGGCGTCGCGGAGAAGCCAGAAGCACTCGAAGTCCTCGATCCCGTCGCGGAGGTTCTCGAGTCGGACCGACGAGAGGGGCTGGCGGTCGGGGCCGGGGTAGATGAGCTGTCCGTCGCCGTAGTGGGGCTTCCCCTGAGCGTTGCGCCACGTGGCTGGCTTCCAGGGCACGGCGGGCCATCGGGCGTCGCCCTCGAGATTGTCGCGCCAGACGGTGGTGCCCCAGTAGAGGATGCCGTCGACGCGGTGCTTCCAGGTCTGCCAGAGCCAGATGCGGTGGTCGATGGCGGGCCACTCGGTCATGAGGTTGGCGAAGGGCTTGCCGGGGCCGCAGCAGACGTACCACCACACGCCGTCGCCGGCGGCCTGCCGGGCGTGGAACTCGTCGGGGCGGTAGCGGCCGGTGTTCGGCGCCCAGATGTCCACGGCGTCGCCGAGGCCCGCGATGGGGTCGTCCTTGTAGAAGGTCTGCATGAGGCGCAGGTCGGGCATGGAGGCCTTCAGGGCGGTGTAGAGCTCTCGGGCGAACTCGTAGTGTTCCTTGCCGACCTCGTCGTGGAGGTAGACGTAGGCCCTGGGGAGCCGGCCGCGGGCCTTCGCGCGGTCGTAGAGCTTGCGCATGCGGGCCACCTGGGCGGCGTTGTGCTTCTTACGCTCCTCGGGGGTGCCCTTGCTGAACCAGGAGTTGCCGAGGCAGAAGGCGGAGCCGCCGCGCCCGAGCTGTCGCTCGGCGAGCCGCTCCATGTCGCGCTCGTAGTGCTGCCATTCGCTCAGGGTGATGCTGATGCGGTGGTCGAGGCAGAAGTCGATCCAGCGCTCGTAGAGGTCGATGGGCACCTCGGAGAGCTTGTAGAAGCGCTGGAGGTTCTGCGGGCGCAGCAGGAAGCAGGTCTCGAGGTGCTGCTGGCGGGGGATTGCGAAGCCCCACACGCGGACGCTGAGCGGCACGCTCGCCCCGCCCCAGCGGCTGCCTTCCGCACGGACCCTCACGCGGCCCGTGTAGACGCCCGCCTTCGCATCCTCGGGCACGCGGACGTTGAGCCACACGGGCTGCACGTGCCCCGCCGCCACGTCGAAGGGCTTCGGGGGCAGGAGCGGGTCGGGCCACCAGCGCCCCGTCTCGTCGCCGAGCATCGACTTCTCGATCTGGACGTAGCCCACCACGTTCCAGGTGATGCAGTTTCGCGGGAGAGTGGCCCCGCCGCCGGACTTCAGGTCGCTGACCTCGATGGTGAGCGAGGCCAGGCCGGCTTGGCCTTTGGGCACGACGACGAGTTGGATGCCCTCGACCTCGCCGCGAGCGACCGCGATGCTCAGCACCGACGCAGGGCCGCCCTCCCATGGCCTGTCGCGGAACACCTTCTCCATCGTGTCCGCGCAGCCGATCGTGAAGTCGGGCGCCCGTACGGCCTCGATCCAAGAGGGCAGACCACACCCGGCGAGAGCGATGAAGATGAAAGGGAGTGCACGCATGGGCTTCCTCCTTGGGCTTCCGTCCTAGCGCGGCCTTCGGCCGCAACCCAAGAGGGAAACTCGGGTTGGGCACACCTCATTGGATCGAGCGGTTCGCCGGTCGATCCGATGAGTCTCTCACGTCCTCCACCGACGTCCTCGTCGCAGCAGCTCCAAAGAAGGAAACAAACCCAGAAGACGTGGCTTTGTTTCCTAGTGTGCCCAACCCGAGTTTCCCTCGGCCCAACATGCGCGCAAGACGCGCGCATGACTCGCACAAAGACTCTATACGTCCTATCGGTCCCATAGGTCCTATGCCTTGGGACAGGTAGAAGGCAAGAGGGCACACACCCGCCTCAGGCCCCCTGCCTGGAGCGGGCGAGCCGGCGGCGGTAGTAGTCGCCGACAACGGCGGCGATGATGACGGCGCCGGTGACGAGGCGCTTGTAATCCTCGCCCACGCCCAGGGCGGCGAGGCCGAACCAGAGCACGGCCATGATGAGGACGCCGAGGAAGGAGGCAACGACGGAGCCGCGCCCGCCCATCAGGCTCGTGCCGCCGATGACCACCGCGGCGATCGCATCGAGTTCGTAGCCCACCCCGATGTTGGGATCGGCGGACGGCAGCTTCGCAGCGTGCATGACCGCCGCGACCGAGGCGAGGAATCCGCAGAGGGTGAAGACGGCCAACTTGATCCGCCGAGCGCCGATTCCCGCGAGACGCGCCGCCTCTTCGTTCGTGCCGATGGCCACCATGTAGCGCCCGAACACCGTGCGGGCGAGCACGAACTGCCCCACGATCACGATGGCCAGGGCAATGTAGAACGGCAGCGAGAGGCCGAGCCACGAGATCTCGGCCAGCTTGTCGATACGTGGGATGGTCACCGTCCGCATGCGGGTGGCGAGGTAGGCCCCGCCCCGGGCCATCTCGAGCATGCCCAGCGTGACAATGAAGGACGGCAGCCACCACGTGACGGTGAGCGCGCCGTTGATGGCACCACACACCATGCCGACGACCAGGCAGGCTGCGACGGCGCAGGGCATCGGCCACCCCCACTGCTTGAGGCACACGCCGAAGACCGCGCAGCTCAGGGCCAGGACGGAGCCGATGGACAGGTCGATCCCCGCGATGATGAGCACGAACGTCATCCCCACGGCCAGGATCACCGCGTAGGGCACCTGGTTGGCAATCGTCCGGAGCACATCGAGGGAGAAAAAGTTCCTCCCCGAGAGGCCGAACACGACGATGAGCCCGACGAGCACCGCCGTCAGCCCCACGTAGTCCGCGACGGCCCGCCAGAGCCGCCGCCCCCAACTCGCACGTCGATCGTCCATCAATGATTCCCTATCCAGCGACGGCGTCCCGCGTGTCACTGTAGCCGCTCAATGCGGCCTCCATGATGGCGTCCTGGCTCCAGGCGCCCCGCTCGAAGGTGGCAGCAAGGCGGCCTGCGGACATCACGGCGATGCGGTCGCAGATGCCCATCAGCTCGAGGAGGTCGGAGGAGGCCACCACGATGGCCTTCCCGCGCTCGGCCAGGTCGTTGAGCAGCGCGTAGATATCGAACTTCGCCCCCACGTCGATGCCGCGGGTCGGCTCGTCGAAGAGGAGGACCTCGCAGTCGCGGCACAGCCATCGCGCGATCACGACCTTCTGCTGGTTCCCGCCGCTGAGCTGTGCCACGGGCTGCTCGACGGATCGGCACCGCAGCGAGAGGATTCGGGCGAAGCGCACGGCGGCCTCGCGCTCGGCGTCGGGCCGCACGATCGAGCCCCGCCAGGCCATCTCGCGCAGCCGCGCGAGCGTGACGTTGATCCGCACGGGGAGGGGCAGGAAGAGTCCCTGGTCCTTGCGGTCCTCGGTGAGCAGTGCGAGTCCCTGGCGGACGGCGTCGCGCGGGGAGCGGATGCGGGCCGGGGCATCGGCTCCGTGGAGGAAGATGCGGCCGGCGTCGGGGCGGTCGGCTCCGAAGATGGCTCGGAGGGTTTCGGTGCGTCCGGAGCCCATGAGGCCGGCGAGGCCGAGGATCTCGCGGCGGCGGACGGCGAAGCTGACGTCGCGCACGGCGTGGGCGCGGGAGAGGCAGTCGACGCGCAGCGCTACGTCGCCGAGCGGGCGGTCGGCGGGCGGGTGGAGATCGCCAAGGTCGCGGCCGACCATCATGCGGATGATCTCGTCGACCCCGACGTTAGCAGCCTCACGTGTGCCCACGACGGCGCCATCACGCAGCACCGTGATGCGGTCGGCGATCTGCTGGATCTCTTCCATGCGGTGCGAGATGTAGAGGATGCAGGCGCCGGCGTCGCGCAGCTCGCGGATGCGCTCGAAGAGCAGGGCCACCTCCGCATCGGCGAGTGCGGCGGTCGGCTCGTCGAGGATCAGCAGGGAGCAGGAGCCAGAGAGGCCGCGGGCAATCTCGACGAGCTGCTGCTGCCCGACGCCCAGGGTGGCCACGGGGCGGCTGGGCGCCACGCCGTCGAGCCCCACGAGCGCCATCACCTCGCGGGCCATGGCGTTCAGGGCGCCATAGCTCACCACACCCAGATGATGGGGAAGCGCGTGGAGGAAGATGTTCTCGGCAATGGTGAGTGTGGGGACGAGGCTGAGCTCCTGCATCACCATGCGGATGCCGTGGTGCTCGGCGGCCGCCCTGTTCTTCGGCTTGTAGAGGCGGCCGAGGAGGAACATGTTGCCATCGTCGGGCGGGGTGAGGCCAGCGATGATGCGGGCGAGGGTGGTCTTGCCGGCGCCGTTTTCGCCAACAAGGGCGTGGACTTCGCCGCGGCGGAGCTCAAGCGTCACATCGCGGAGCACGGGACCCACATAGGACTTCCACAAGCCGGCGATGGAGAGCAGGCGCTCGGGGTCTTCCATGTCCTGGTGCTCACGACTGAGGCTCGGCCGGCTCCTTGGGCTTGCGCTGCTTGAGCACCTCGGCGGTGATGAGGTCGACGCGCGTGTCGCGCTGCGGCGGGGGCGTCTCCCCGGCCAGCACGTCGAGCGCCATGCGGATGCCTTCCACGGCGATCTGGTCGGCGTGCTGATCGACCGTGCACAGAACCTTGCCGTCCAGGATGTACTCCTGGATGGCCGAGATGTTGTCGAAGCCGACGACGTGGACCTCGCCGAGCTTCCCGGCCGCCTTGAGGGCGGCCACGGCGCCGAGGGCCATGCTGTCGTTCGCACACAGGATGGCCTTTAGATCGGGGTGCTGGGTGAGCATTCCGGAGACGACCTTCTCGGCCTTCGCCATCTCCCAGTAGGCGGTCTGGGAGGTGACGACTTCGGCGCCGGCCTCGTCCATGGCGGCCTCGAAGCCGAGCCTGCGCATCACACCGTTGATCGCGTTGGGGATGCCCTGGACGATAGCCACCTTGTCGCCCCGCTTGAGTCGGGTGCCGAGGTGTTCCCCGGCCATGCGGGCACCCTTGCGATTGTCCGGGCCAACGAAGGGAATCTGCACTTTGCGTTCCTGGAGCGCCGCCTCGTCGAACTTGTTATCGATGTTGACGACCACGATGCCCGCGTCGATGGCCCGCTTGCACACGGGCACGAGCGCCGCGGAATCGGCGGGGGCGATCACGATGGCGTCGACCTTCTGGGCGATCATCTGCTCGACGATGCCGATCTGCTTCGCCACGTCGCGCTCGTCCTTGATGCCGTTGGCGATCAGCTCGTAGTGCCCGGCGTTCTTCTTCTGGTGCGCCTCCGCCCCCTCCTCCATCGTCTTGAAGAACTCGTTGGCGAGCGACTTCATGATGAGGGCTACGCGCCGCTTGCGCTGGGTGGGTGCATGCGGCTCCTCGGGGCAGCCGGCCAGCAGACCCGCCAGCGCCGCCACACATGCCGCCGCTGCCACCCGCCGCATTCCCGTTCGGTTGCTCATCGTGCGCGTTCCTTTCTGTGCCGAAGTGGCCTACTGGCTTTCAATGGCAATCTCTGCCCAGTAGCCCGCCTCCCACGACCAGCCGTTCGCCTGGTTCACCAGTTCCACCAGAACCGTCTTGCCCGCGTGGGCGGACAGGTCGACCCGCTCGGTCAACCAGCCGTCGGTCACCGACTTCTTGTTGACCGTCTTCTTCACGAGCTGCTTGCCGTCGACTTTCACGATCAGATCCCAGTCGCCCCGCGGGTCGTGGGTCACGGCCAGGCGCACCGCGGTGGTCTTGCCCGCGGGCACGTCGATCTTCCGGCTCAGGGTGCACCCGACGTTGCGATTGAGGGGATGGGTGACCAGGACGTTCTTGCGGCC
>Ga0272441_10011486_pt1 | contig 13132 bp, 10 predicted proteins | sample SSMProp6N_FD_193582 | JGI IMG/M metagenome (GOLD analysis project Ga0272441, IMG submission 193582) | Marine sediment archaeal communities from Little Sippewissett salt marsh, Falmouth, MA, United States - SSM-Prop-6N | ecosystem: Environmental > Aquatic > Marine > Wetlands > Sediment ... | reverse complement strand
TATTAAAATAAATAATAAAGAATTAAAAATAGAAAATGAAATAATTACTGTTGGTGCAGGCATTAATTTAAATGATCTGATAAAAAAATGTGAATTATCTAATTTAATTGGTTTGGAAAATTTAGCTGGTATTTATGGCACTTTAGGTGGCGCGGTGCGTGGCAATGCTGGTGCGTATGGTAGTTGCTTAGCCGATTTTGTTCAAGAAGTCACAGTTGTGAATAGATCTGGGGAGATTAAAATTTTTAATCCAACGGATTGCCAGTTTGATTATCGTTCAAGTATTTTTAAATCAAACGATTTAATTATTTGGTTAATTCAATTAAAATTAATACCAGCTTCAGCTGAACAGCTGACTACAGCCCAACAAAAAGTCAAAGAATTATTAGCTAAACGCCAAAAAAACCAGCCCATTCAACCAAGTGCTGGGTGCGTGTTTAAAAATATTAAAGGTAAAAAATTTGAAGAACTAAAAGACGAATTTGAAATGCCTGAGAATTTTTTAACCAACAGAGCTATTCCGGCTGGATGGTTAATTGAACAAGTGGGTTTAAAAGGTCAAATTCAAGGTGGTGCCCAAATTTCAGAGCAGCATGCTAATTTTATTATTAATTTTAAAGACGCTTCTGCTCAAGATGTAGTTCAATTAATTACCTTAATTAAAGATAAAGTTAAAGAGAAATTTAAAATAGATCTAGAAGAGGAAATTCAATATTTAGGTTTTTAAAATAAAAAAACCCCGACCTGCTTGACAGTATCGGGGTTTTGTTTTAACAAAAGAGCCCCTCCTCAAAGAGTTCTTTGATAGAACCTTTGGCATGGATACGTTTTATGGCTTCGGCAAAGACTTTATGAACTGAACCTCTTTCTATTTTGTTTGATTTTTTTCTGGGCAAATCTGGGGTGGTATTAGTTATAAAGACCCTTTCTAAAGCTTCACAAGCTTCAATTTTTTGTTTGGCAGGCGTGGATAGCACTCCGTGAGTTGCAGCTGCAAAAATCCTTTGGGCACCCAATTCAACCAAAGTCATGATAGTAGTGATGAGTGTACCTGCGGTATCAATGATGTCATCAACTAACACCAAATCCCTACCTTTGACTTTACCTATCAGATATTCAGTTTTAGTCAGAGCCACATTATGGTCTGGCCTTAATTTACGCAAAATTGCCAATGGCATTTTTAGTTTGTTGGCGATAAAGTCAGCCATGGCTGCCATTCCATAATCAGGCGAAACGACAGTCAAATCCATGCTTAGTTTTTTTATCCAGTCGATCATGCAATAAGCTGAATAGATATGGTCCCAAGGTTTTCTGATTAGACTAGGCATTTGAGGAAAATGTAGGTGCATAGACATTAAACTATCTGCGCCTGCATTGACAATATTATCAGCCACAATTTTTGCCGATACACAATCTCGACCTTTCATACGGTCTTGACGAGCCCAACCAAAATAAGGTACCACTACCACAATTTCTTTAGCTGAGGCTCGGACCGCAGCATCAGTCATTTGTTGTAGAATCATTAAATTTCTTGCCGGAGTATTTTCTTGAATTAAAAATACTCGTTCGCCGCGCACGCTCTCTTCAAATCTTTCCCAAGTTTCTTGGTCAGCAAAAGTTTTACTGCTAATTTTTCCTAATTCAACTCCAATATCGTTAGCAACAAACTTTGGCAGATCCCAGCGACGATTCGCAGTAAAAATCTTCATGCCTTCCATGTTTTTCCTCCCTTTTTATAGATTTAAAAAGTCTCTTGGTCTTTATTTTAACAACCCCAACAAACTTGTCAATTTAACTTAAAACTGCTAGAATTAAGCCATAATTGATAATAAATTATTAAACCTATGATTTTAGACAAAAAAACAGTCAAATCATTTTTTCGTTTAAGTAACATTAATTCAGTCATTAAATTTTTAACCCTGTCAGACATTTTATTAATTGGCAGTTTTGGCTTAATTGCTCCTATTTTTGCAGTTTTTGTGACCGATTCATTGGTTGATGGCAGTCTTGAAGTGGTCGGTATTGCCTCAACAGTTTATCTTCTAACCAAAAGTGTTTTTCAACTTTTAGCTGCCGCTATTGCTGATAAAATTAAAGGAGAAAAAGATGATTTTTGGGTTATGATTGTTAGCTCAATAATTATGAGTTTGATACCTCTTTTATATTTAGCCATCTCAACTGCCTGGCATTTATATATAGTTCAATTTATCTATGGCTTGGCCGCCGCTTTTTCTTATCCAGCCTGGATGGCCATCTTTACTCGTCATATTGATAAAAATTCAGAAGGTCGCGAATGGGGAGTTTATTATACTTTAACTGATTTAGCTGCAGCCGGTACCGCAGCTATTGGCGGCGTGGTAGCTTACCACTTTGGTTTTGCTCCTTTATTTGTCACAGTGAGTATAGTAAGTTTAATTGGTGCGTTATCTTTGGGGGGTATTTATAAAGTAGTCAATAAAAAGGGTTTGATAGATAGGATTATTAAATAATTTATGTCTTTTTTAACTAAAATATTTGGTGATGCTAACCAAAAAGTATTAGGTTCACTCCAAGCGCGGGTGGAGAAAATCAATAGCCTTGAAGATAAATTCAAGGCGTTTTCGGCTAAGGATTTTAAGAAACAAACTTCTAAATGGCAGGAAATGCTACAAGGTAAAGATTTGTCCGCCCGAGGCGGACCAGCCTTGGGCTGGGAAGAACAACAGAAAATTTTAGATGAAATTTTACCGAAAGCTTTTGCTAGCGTGCGTGAAGCAGCTCTGCGCACTTTAAATCAACGCCATTATGATGTTCAGTTAATCGCCGGACTAGTTTTACATCAAGGCAATATTGCAGAAATGAAAACCGGCGAAGGTAAAACTCTGGCCTCCACGGTTGCGATTTATCTAAATGCTTTAACCGGTCGCGGTGTGCATGTAATTACAGTTAATGATTACTTGTCCCGCCGTGACATGGTTTGGATGGGACAAATTTATGATTACCTAGGTCTAAGCGTGGGTTGTCTTAATCACCAGGTTGCCTATTTATATGATCGTGAATATAAAGGCAAAGAAGAGGATAAAGAGCGTGATGAACTTGGCAGTTTTAAAGTGGTGGAAGAATTTTTAAAACCTGTTCCACGGCAAGAAGCTTATGCGGCTGATATTACTTATGGTACAAATAATGAATTTGGTTTTGATTATTTACGCGATAATATGGTGCAAAGTCATGAACAAAAAGTTCAACGTGAACTGCATTATGCCATTATTGATGAGGTGGATTCAATTTTAATTGATGAAGCGCGCACGCCATTAATTATTTCCGCACCTGACACTCAGCCGACTGACAAATATCGCCAGTTTGCCCAACTGGTCACTCGTTTAAAAGAAAAAGATCATTATGAGGTGGATGAAAAAGCTCGGGCCGTGACTTTGACTGAAGAAGGAATTAAGAAAATGGAAGACATGCTGGGTGTTGAAAATATCTATACCGAACGTGGCATGCGCGAAGTGCATCATATTGAGCAAGCCCTTAAAGCTCATGTACTTTTTAAAAAGGATAAAGACTATGTTGTGGTTCCCGCCCAAGGCGGGTCCGCCTCGGGCGGAAAAGATGGTCAAGTCATTATTGTAGATGAATTTACTGGCCGTTTAATGCACGGCCGGCGTTATTCTGAAGGTTTGCACCAAGCTATTGAAGCCAAGGAGGGTGTAGAAGTTCAGCGCGAATCCATTACCATGGCCACCATTACTTTTCAGAATCTTTTCCGCATGTATGCTAAATTAGCTGGCATGACCGGGACGGCGGCTACTGAAGCTGAAGAACTTTCCAAAATATATGATTTAGACGTGGTGATTATACCAACTAATCGACCTTTAATGCGTCAAGATAAATCTGACGTGATTTATAAAAGTGTTTCGGAAAAATATACTGCTTTAGTGCAAGAAATCAAAGCTTGTCATGAAAAAGGTCAGCCGGTTTTAGTTGGTACCATCTCCATTGAAAATAATGAACTTTTATCCAACATGTTGGAACGCGAAGGCGTGCCACATAAGGTTTTGAATGCCAAACAACACGAATCTGAAGCCCAGATTATTGCTCAGGCTGGCAAAAAAGGTGCCGTGACTATTGCCACTAACATGGCCGGCCGCGGTGTGGACATTGTACTCGGCGGCAATCCAGCGGATAAAGCAGAACAAGATGAGGTTTTAAAACTGGGTGGTTTGCACGTGCTCGGCAGTGAACGCCATGAATCTCGCCGCATTGATAATCAGCTACGTGGTCGCGCCGGTCGTCAAGGTGATCCGGGTTCTTCCCAGTTTTTTGTTTCCATGGAAGATGATTTAATGCGTATTTTTGGTGGTGACCGCATGAAAGCATTAATGTCCAGTTTAGGCGCGCCTGAAGGCATGCCGATTGAAAATAAAATCATTTCTTCTTCAATTGAGAAAGCTCAAGCTAAAGTTGAAGGTCATAACTTTGATATCCGTAAACACTTAGTTGAATATGATGATGTAATTAATGCTCAACGTGAAACTATTTATAAACGTCGCGCACGTATTTTAGAGAAACAAGCCGACACTAAAAATTTAGTTCTAGAAAATCCAACTCAAGAAATAGAAGGCTTGGCTAAATCTGCAGAGCAGGTTAATGAAGAAAATACTAGCGGTTTAATTGAAGCACTAAATCTAATTACTGAATTAACTGCAGATGAAAAAGTAGCTTTGCAGAAATATAAGACAGTTCAAGAATTAAAAATCGCTGCTTTAGAATTGATTAAGCATAAATATAATGAATTAGAAGAAAAAATAAATAATGACCCAACTTTTAGGGGCCAGCTTAAAGAAGGCACGATTGCTATGCGCGTAATTGAACGTACTATTTTACTGCGCGCCATTGATATGCTGTGGGTTGAGCACATTGATGCCATGGATTCTATGCGCCGCGGCATTGGCTTACGCGGTTATGGCCAAAAAGATCCATTAGTTGAATATAAAAAAGAAGCTTTCCGCATGTTTAACGAACTTCTAGCCAATATCCGCAAACAAGTTGTGTATACTATCTTTAAAGTCGGCGTAGCACCACCCCAACCTCAACCACGCCAGGATGTAAATTTTTCCGGCCCAGCAAAATCCGGTAGCGTGTCGTCAAGCGCACCTAAAAATGGTAAAATAAAAAAGAAGGTCGGCCGCAATGATCCTTGTCCGTGCGGAGCGACTAAACCGGACGGAACGCCAAAAAAGTATAAACATTGTTGTGGCAAATAAATTTTAATTTTTATATAACCGACTAAGTGGAGTCCCGACCTTGCGTCGGGACGGTTCAGTAAAAAAGTACAAAAAATGCTGCGGAAAATAGAACAAGAAAATAAATTAGAAAAAAATCCAGCGCCTCGGGTTATGTTTGGTATTGAACGAGGATTTCATAATTTTATACCTCCAGAATTTGGACAAGATCCCATAGGATATTTTGAACAACATGGTAATAATATAAAACCCGGAGAAGTACAAATTGATGAAACTGGGCGAGTTCATGAAGATCCCACAGCAGTTAAAGAAATGCCAGTTTGGACTGATAATTTAGGAAATGAGTTAAAAACGGTCGGTAAAAGAGTAAATGTTAAAAAAGGTGAAATTGGTAAGTCTGGAGACCCATTTTATGAATACGAGATTATGAAAATCGTGGATGAAGTTGGTTTACCAGTTATTAAACCAGTAGCAAAAGTTGAAGATCAAAACACCCATTTAATTATTATGGAGAAAGGTCAGGGAATAGGTTGGTTTAAAAAAGAGGAATTGGAGCTTAAAGAAAAAGGTTATACCAACAAGGATATTCAAAGATTAAAAACGCAAGCCATGAAAGGAATGTCAAAATTAAAAAGAGAATTTAATAGAGCGGGGATTGTTCGTAAATGGAAGCTTCAAGATATGATTTTTGATTTAGATGTTGAAAATAAAAAAATAATAAAAATTACTCCAACTGATTGGGAAAGAACTAAAATTGATCAAGAAAAATTAGAAAGATATAAGAAAAAATTAAAAAATGTATAAACGCAAAACAAATAAATATTTTTCCAATGTGGCTCGGAATTTTAGTTGGCTTAATAAAATGATTGAGCAGGCAGAAAAGCAGAAAAGATATTATGAAGCTGCTTTGTTGCAATTTTCTTTAGTTGAACTTTTGTTAAGAATTTTAATCATGTATCAGTTAATTGCTGATGGCCGGGCTCAGAGCGAAGCTTTAGAATTAGTTAATGAAGAAAAAGTTTCTTTATTAGATTTAATGAACTATGCTGATTTAGTCACGCATGTGGCAGATCAAAACTTTTTGCGTTCCATTCGTATTTATAATGCCCAACGCAACCGCATTGTGCATGATATCCTGCATTATAAAAACTCGCGTTCATTTCTTAAAGATGCCAAAGATAATTTTTTACGCGGTCAATCACTCGAAAAAGTTTTAGTTAAAAAAATTGTTAAAATAAAAGAATAATTCATGCCTTTTGTAAATACATTGCCATATATTAGTAATCCGATTGAAGAATTTAAAAATTTTAAATTTGTCAGCTGGGAAAAGGGAATTTATCCCAAATTTAAAGGTGGCATCAAACAAGAAGAAATAGATTTTTTTACAAATTTGATAATAGATAAAAATTTAAAAGATGTTCTTGATCTTGGAGTTGGCGGTGGCGTGGAATTAAGTGGTATTTTAGAAACCTTGAAAAGAAAAAATTATAAAATAAAATCAATTGAAGCTAATGAGGTTGATGAGGAATTTATCAAACAAGCCCAGAAGTTATTTAAGAAGAAAAAACAGAAAGTAATTATTCATCGAGCTAATTGGCTTGATCTACCTAAGGCTCGTCCAGCCTATAAACATCTTTTTGATTTTGGTTTTTTAACCGGCAATTCTTTAACTTATATTGGTGGTGGGAGTAGAGAATATACTAAAAAAGCCCAACAGAGTATAGTTAGTAAATTTGCCCAGCTTATTAAAAAGGGTGGTTATTTATTTATAGATTCAAGAAATTATGATTATATAAAATCTTTAATGAATCTGCCAACCGAAAAAGTTTTTGAAAATTTTACTTTTGATTATTCAATTTATTATCATGGTTTTCAACAAAAGATATTAGTTTTTCCAGCTTACATTAGTGACACGGCCGTTGTTCTGCACTATTATGATAAAAATAAAAAGATTTGGAGTAAGCTGGATTTATATCCCATTTATAAGAAAGACATGCTGGATATTTTAAGTAAAGATTTTAATATTGAAAAAGTTTATCATGATTTTAAAGAAAAACCGCAAAAGAAAAGTCTATTTATTCAATATTTAGTTAAAAAGAAATAATAAAAAGAAATAATAATATGAAAATTCCAGTTGAAATTTCAGCTCGGCACGTGCATTTGTCTAGCCAAGATCTAGATAAACTTTTTGGTCCGGGCTATGAATTAAAAAAATTAAAAGACTTATCTCAACCCGGTGAATTTGCCGCTGAGGAAAAAGTCACCGCAGTTAAAGATGCTAACTTTACTTTTCGTATTGTAGGCCCAACGCGCAAACAATCTCAAATTGAAATAGCTGCCTCTGAAGCTAAAGTTTTAGGTCTTAAGCCGCCTCTGCGTTTATCCGGTCATTTATGTTGCGTCTGGAGCAAGTTAGAAGTGGCTGGACCACAAGGTAAAACTAAAGTTAAAGTCATTCGGGCTAAACGTCATTTGCACTGCTCGCCAGCTGATGCAGAAAAACTAAATATAAAAAATAATTCTCAAGTTAAAGTAAAAATAGATAACTCGCAAGGGATGATTTTTGATAATGTAATTGTCCGAGTGGGGGAGAATTATAAATTAGCCTGCCATCTTGATATTGACGAAGCCAATGCCTCTGGCCTTGGTCGTGTGTGTGGTTTTGGTCATTTAGTAAAATAACCCCTCTTTAATTCTCCCCTTCGTAAGGGGAGAAAATATACGATATGAGTATTTTAGTTCTCAATTTAGGCTCAACTTCTTTTAAGTTCGAATTATTTGACGAACGTAGTTTAGAGTCATTAGAAAAGGGTGAATTTGAAATGCCCGCCGATTCGGCGGGTAAAGACGCCGTTAAACAGGAAGAAGTAGATAAAACGTTTCGTGAGATGTTGCGTAAGATTGGTGATGTGAGTTTGATTAAAGCGGTGGGTCATCGCATAGTGCATGGCGGAGATAAATATTTAGCCACCACACTTATTGATACCCAAGAAATTTTTGAATTAGAAAATTTAAATTCATTGGCGCCGTTGCACAACCCGTACAATTTAGCCGGCATTAAAGCTTCTAATAAATATATTCCTGATACTCCAGATTATGCAGTTTTTGATACGACTTTTTTTGTTAATCTGCCAGAATTTGCCAAAGTTTATCCCATTCCTTATGAATATTACACGGAAAAAAATATTCATAAATTTGGCTTTCATGGCATTTCACATAAATATGCCGCTGAACAAGCAGCTAAAAAGCTAAAAATGCCTTTAGATAAAGTGAATTTACTCACCGTGCATTTGGGTGGTGGTGCTTCTGTGACTGCTATTGCCAAAGGCTCGCCGATTGATACTTCCATGGGTTTAACTCCTTTAGAAGGTTTAATGATGATGACTCGTTCTGGTGATGTGGGCGAAGGCGTGATGTTAGAAATATTTAAAGATGTACTGGCTCAGGAAACAGACCCTCAAAAGGCTATTGAAAAATTGCGCTTAGTTTTAAATAATGAATCAGGCATTAAAGGTATTTGTGACCACGATAACTATCTTGATCTGCTTAAAGCCGTAGATTATGGCGATTCTCGTTCTCAATTGGCCCTGGACATGTTTATTCACCGCATTCGTAAATATATTGGTGCTTATATGCTAACCTTAGGCGAAGTTCATGCCCTTGTATTCACTGGCAAGATCGGAGCTGGCAAAGCCGTGACTCGTAAAAAAATCTGTGATAAAATAAAATTATTAGCCAATGTGGAAAAAATTGTAGTGAAACCACATGAAGAGCTGGCCATTGCTAGTGAAATAAAAAATCTTTTATGAAGCGATTTGCAATTAAAATCGTCGGACCAGCAGGTTTCGGCATTAAAATAACTGGTGTCACCTTGGCAAAAACTTTTTTACGCCAAGGCTTTAATGTTTTTGGTTATACTGAATATCCATCTTTAATTCGCGGCGGACATAATACTTATCAAGTTGACATAGCTGACAAAGAAATAAAATCTGCTTCAGCCAAATGTGATATTTTAATTGGTTTAACCCGTTCAGCTATTAATAAAGAATTAAAAAATATAAATCCAGATGGAATTATAATTTGCGATGAAGATCTGGAGACCATTAATACCAAAATAAAAGTTCTGCGCGTGCCATTAGTTAAGATCGCTAAAAAGCACGGCGATGAATTAATGAAAAATACAGTAGCTTTAGGCGTATTGATGAAGGCTTTGGGTCTCAAGATGAATAAATTAGAAAAAGTTTTAGAAGATATTTTTAAAGATAAAAACGGTGTTGCTGAAAGTAATATTAATGCTGCCCAGGATGGATATGAAACTGTGTTTAAAGCTATTAAACCTTTAGAAACGCCGAAAAAAGCGGAAGCCACATTATATATGACTGGCAACCAAGCTACAGCCATGGGTGTAATTGCCAGTGGTTGCCAACTTTATGTAGCCTATCCCATGACACCAGCCACTGATATTTTGCATATCTTAGAAGCTAAACAACGCGAAATCGGCATGGTAGTTCATCAACCTGAAGATGAAATTGCCGCTATTCATGCAGTTTTAGGTAGCTCGTTTGCTGGTGTGCGTTCAGCTTGTGGTACTTCGGGTGGTGGTTTTGCTTTAATGAATGAAGGCTTGTCTTTAGCTGGTCAAGTTGAATTACCAGCCGTCATTTTTGAAGTCCAGCGTCCAGGTCCAGCGACCGGCAACCCAACTTGGACTGAACAGGGTGATTTGGGCTTTGTTTTACATGCTGGTCATGGAGAATTTCCTCGGATAGTTATCGCACCCGGCGATCCGGACCAGTGTTTTGATTTAGTTCAACATGCTTTTAATTTAGCCGATAAATATCAAGTGCCAGTTATTGTCATCTCTGACAAATTTTTAGGTGAGTCCGGTTATAGTGTGCCTAAAGATGTGTTTGATGAGATTGACAAAATTGATCGTGGCAAAGTTTATTTTACGAATCAAAAATTTAATAAGCATGCATTTAAAAGATATGAAGTTACTGCTGATGGAGTCTCTTGGCGCACCATCCCCACCGTAGACGGGGGAGAACATGCTTGTCTGTCTGCTTGTCATGATGAAGATGGAGCACGCTGTGGCGAATATATTGCTAATTCAGACGAGCATAATAGGCTAAGTTTATCTGATGAATCAAGTGATGTGCGCACTCGCATGGTTAATAAAAGAATGGCTAAATTAGCCAGTATTCGCCAGGAGATACCACTACCGCGAGTCTATGGACCCAAGAGTGTCAAAACTACACTGGTCACCTGGGGCTCAATGTTTGGCCCGTGCTTAGATGCCATTTCCGAACTTAAAGATACTAATTTAATTTTATTTAATTATCTTTGGCCATTACCCAAAAATCTAGATAAATTTTTAAAGAAGTTTAAGAATTTGGTCTTGGTGGAAAATAATAAAACTGGTCAGCTGGGCAAACTAATCCGCTCAGAAACCGGTATTGAAATTAAAAACAAATTATTAAAATATGACTCCCGTCCATTCTGGTGGGATGAGATAGTTAGTAAATTAACCAAATAAAATGCCCAACCCCAATGACTACAATACAAGCTATAAACCCACCTGGTGCCCAGGTTGTGGCGATTTTGGTATTTGGTCAGCTATTAAAACAGCTTTAGCTGAATTAAATATAATGCCGCATGATGTGGTCATTGTTTATGGCATTGGTTGTTCTGGTAATATGGCCAACACCATTAAATGTTATGGCTTTCATTCTCTGCACGGCCGTACCTTGCCAGTGGCTGTGGGTGCTAAATTAGCTAATAAAAATTTAACTGTAATCGCGGTAGCCGGCGACGGTGATCAATATGGTGAAGGCACTAATCATTTAATTCACACCGCCCGTTACAATGCCGATATCAACTTAATCGTTTGTAATAATTCTACTTTTAGCTTAACTACTGGCCAAGCTTCACCCACTTCAGATTTGGGCTATGTTTCTAAAACCACACCCTGGGGAGAAATTAAACAGCCTTTAAATCCAGTGGCTTTAACTTTGGCAGCTGGAGCAACTTTTGTGGCTCGCGGCGCAGCCTTTGAACCCAAATCACTAACTGAATTAATTAAAGCCGCCATTTTGCATAAAGGTTTTTCCCACATTGATGTTTTGCAACAATGTGTGACTTTTAATAAACTAAATACTGTGCAATGGTATAAAGAAAGAATTTATGAATTGATTGGCGCTGGCCATAAAGCAAATGATTTAGCCGCTGCTTATAAAAGAGCTGAAGAAAAAGACAAATTAGCTACAGGTATCTTTTATAAAGTTGATAAACCAGTCTATAATACTGGTTTTAAGCAATTAGAAAAAGGACTGCTTATAGATAAAGAAGTTAAATTTACTAAAAAATTATTAGAGGAGTATGCATAAACGCTGGATCCTTAAGGATCCGTATCCGTCAAAATTTAGCGAAGTTATGCCGGGGTACTCCCCGGTTATTTTGCAATTGTTGTATGACCGCGGTTTAGATACACATAAAAAAGTAGATGAATTTTTAAATCCTGATTACACACAGGATGTGCATGATCCATTTTTATTTAATGATATGTCCAAAGCCGTAGAGCGTATTAACTTGGCTATAAAAAATAAAGAAAAAATATTTATTCACGGCGATTATGATGCTGATGGCGTAACTTCCAGTGTGCTTTTAGAAAAAACTTTGCGTCAACTTGGTGCCGAATATGTAGAAGTTTTTATTCCGCATCGCGAAATTGATGGTTATGGTTTAAACATGGAAACCGTGCAGAATATAATGAATTCAAAAATTAATTTAGTTCTTACTGTAGATTGTGGCATTACTGGCGGTCCAGAAATAACTAAACTCAAAGAAGCCGGCATTGATACAATTGTGACTGATCATCATATGGAGCCTGAAGAATTACCCCAAGATGCCGTAGCCATTTTAAATTGTTCATTAGAAGTAGAAAAATATCCATTTAAAAAATTGGCTGGTGTGGGTGTGGCTTTTAAATTATGTCAGGCTCTTCTCAAAGACACAGACAATGAAGCTTTTGAAAAATGGCTGCTGGATTTAGTGGCTTTAGGAACCATCGGTGACATTTCTCCAATCCTAGGTGAAAATCGCACCTTAGTAAAATACGGCTTAATGGTTTTAAATAAAACTTCACGTTTGGGTTTGCGTGAACTAATTCGCACTTGCTCTTTATCAAATGGTCATGATCCAAATGATGATGTGCCACTGGGTCAAGATATTTATGATCTGTCTGTGCGCAATATTAGTTATCAACTGGTGCCGCGTTTAAATGCAGTTGGTCGCATTGATCATGCTAACCTAGCTTATAAATTACTCACTACTGAAGATGAAGTCGAAGCCATTGCTTTAGCGCGTGATATTTCTGAAAAAAATCTTGAGCGCCAAAAAATTGGTGACAGCATGATGGAATCAGCTGAAGAGATGTTGGGCAAGGTTACAGATAAAGATAAGATTTTAATTTTAGTTAAACAAGATTGGCTGCCCGGCATGGTGGGCTTAGTAGCTGGCAAATTAAGTGATAAATATTCACGGCCCGTAATAGTATTTTCTCAAGATGGGAATGAGTATGTTGGTTCAGGCCGCAGTATTCCAGATTTTAATATTACTGAAGCTTTGCAAGAGTGCGACGAATATTTGGCCAAATTTGGGGGCCATTCTCAAGCTTGCGGCCTAAGTATAACTGGCTCAGATAATTATGATAAATTTGTTAAAAAAATAACACAGATTGCAAAAGAAAAACTAGAGGGTATTGAATTGATTCCACACCTAGATGTAGACGTAGAATTAAAACTAGCGAATTTAAACTGGGATTTGTGGGATGAGTTAGAAAAATTTGAACCTTTTGCTGAAGCTAATCCCTTGCCGCTCTTTTGCATAAAAAATGTTATAATAGAAGA
>Ga0272441_10011485_pt1 | contig 13132 bp, 33 predicted proteins | sample SSMProp6N_FD_193582 | JGI IMG/M metagenome (GOLD analysis project Ga0272441, IMG submission 193582) | Marine sediment archaeal communities from Little Sippewissett salt marsh, Falmouth, MA, United States - SSM-Prop-6N | ecosystem: Environmental > Aquatic > Marine > Wetlands > Sediment ... | reverse complement strand
GATATGAGCCACCGTAAGACGCCAGCCTTCCACCCGCAAATACCGGAGCTGGGAATTGAACCCAGGGATTCACGCATATGAAACGTGATCACAGATATCACTGTCACCGGCTTAATATCCCAAATTAGTAATCATAATTATAGTAGCAATTGTTTGCGTACTACTTAAATTGCCACAAGGTTTTACCCTTTTAATCATTTCTTCTGCTTGTGCTAGATTGTTTTCTAATTCTTCTGGAATTTCATCTACACCAAGCATTTGTTTAGCGTAAGTACGATATACTGGTTCATTGATCATAATTGTTCTCCAGTAGCCCCGCGAGGAGTCGAACCCCGATTAACTGTTTAGAAGACAGTTGTGTTATCCTTTACACTACAAGGCCATAGTGGGCGATACTGGACTCGAACCAGTGAGCCTCCTGCATGTCAAGCAGGCGTTCTAACCAACTGAACTAACCGCCCCATATATTATACACTGTTCTCTTGCAATTCGTCAAGTTCTTTTTTCATTTTTATCAATTTTTCTTTTAGTTCATTATACTCATTTAGTTTTTGCTGTACTTCTGGAGTTGTGTATTGTAGTGTAGGTACTTTTTCTACAATTCGGTCTGCGTTACCACCAAAAACACCTACTAAAAAGAATACAGTTGACCATATTTGAGTACGCCACTTTAAATACCATTTTCCTTTTTCTATTACTTCTTCTTGTATAGTCATACTAATTCTCCAGAAAAGTGTATTAGTGTAGGGTTATCTTGTTCTAACGGGTCTGTTATACCAAACATTTTTTCTACAAACCAAGGACATACATTTTTTATTTTATTATCTACATTATCTATTTGGCAAATTGTATATAGTTTGTTTGTTTCTTGTGATAACCAATGTGTAGGTTCACCTTTACTTATTAACCACATTCTTCGTGGTTTTAAAGTTTCTATTTCTAAGTTTCCATATACAGAATTTACAAATTTTTGATCAATATTTAAAAAACCAACAGGATCTCCATATGCAATATATACATCATTGTGATCCGTAAATTTTATCTTGCACATTACTGGTAAAAATTTTGTTACTAAATATAAACCATTTGGACGTTTTGTTATATAACCACGTATCATATTGCTCTCCTTAGTAGTACCGATCAGATTCGAACTGATACTGTCAAGTTCCTAAGACTTGTGCCTCCTACCTATTGGGCTACGGTACCATAGTGGTTAAGACGAGATTCGAACTCGTACTGTCTAAGTTTTGAACTTAGTGCCTCCTACCTATTGGGCTACTTAACCTTTTTCAAAACCCTTTTCTCTCAATAAATTTTGTAACAATTCTTCATTAACATATATATCACCAACAACACGCTCAAAACTAGTAATATCCATTAGTTTTTCTGGACTATTAGTTGGTATAAAAACCATAACATCTTTAGCAAAACTTAATACCATATCAACAAATTCTGTTGCTTCCTCTCCTTTTTCAGTTTTTTTCTCAGCCACATCAATATCACGCAACCTTACGTGAAATTTGCGTCGAATTTCTACTTCAATAGTATCGCCGTCAACACTTCTTGTGTATAATACTGGAATCATAAGTCCGGGTTCTATTTTTTCTTTCATTCTTTATTACCTTATCAATTCTACGTAATACAATTTTTCTTAATAATTTGTGATGCGCACGACGCTCTATCATATGTTCGTGAGTTATATCTAATATACAAAACAAAATACACAAAAATATCCAATAGTTATAACCAAACGGTGTTGCTATAATACCAACAACCAAGTATTTTAATACAAAAATTACCCATCTCATTTTTAATATCCCATTTTAGTACCACATTTAATACATATTCCATTTTTCCAAATGTGTTTTCTACATATTAGTTTAAGGATAAAAATTTTCTGCCGGTTGGTTAAGCCAAATTTTTTGCATACCCAGTCTATGAGACGATGGTTCTGTGTAGTTTTCATAATCTTTTTTTAACGCTACTTTTTGTAACCACGACACTTTTAATAAACTATCTGGTATGCGCCACTTATAATCACGCCCGGTAACAACATTATATATTCTTCTTATTAAACTAATACAACTATCTTGACCTTTCCATAACCAAAAAGGTCTGATTGTCATATATGTATCATAAGCACGACCCACATAACGTGGTGCAAGTCGTCCAGTTGACAGTGCCGTTTTTGAATTACTACATCTTAACACTAATATTTCTGGATAACGGTCAAAAAAATACCATATTGGTACACAAATAACACAATTAGGAGTGCGCTGTGCTTCTATTACCCAATTTAGTGGACCTATAATAGCAGAATGATTATAGTATCCTGGGCTTTCGTTGTTTTCTTCACCGCCAGCGTTGCGAGTGAGTAATATGTCACCTTCCAAAACTTGCAATTACTAACCCCTTAGCTAATGGATGTGTGTAATTAACATAAAAAGTATTTGGTCTACTTAATGGTGTAGAAACATATTTATGTGATGGCAATATTGGTTCTGGTAGTTTTTCTGTAATAACATTTGGTAAAAACAAACTACCTACTATGCTTGCTATAAAACCACGGCGATTTATCATTTTGGGTATATCTTTCTACGAGTTTTTTCGTCTATTTGACACCAATTTTTAACATCTTCAAGAGCCTCTTTACTTATAAACATATGATATGGTTTCTTATAACCAACTTCTGGAACTTTAATAGGTAAAGTAAAACCGGCACTATTATTATTACGCAATCCCACAAAAGGAATTGTTGCAATTAATGTTGTTATGTTTTTAAAAAAACTTCTTCTATTCATTACACTATTGTACGTTCATTAATTTTTGCTAAATTTTTGTAGGGGTGTGAAATAATATCTTCTTTATTTATGTAGATTTGTTTTGTAGCCCAAAATATACGTGGCAATTTTGGTTCTGGTAATTTTTCTTTAATAATATTTGGTAAAAATAAACTACCTATTACACCTGCTATAAAATTTCGTCTATTCATTTTACCTCCAGGGTGATGTGCGGTAATTGAAACCGACTCCTTCACATTCACAGTGTGCTATGCAACCTTTACACCAACATCACCATAAAACAGTGGGAATGAGACGATGAACTCCCATACGAAATGGGAATGACCTCTTGAACTCCCACCGTAGTTTATTTAGTTAATAATAATTGTTATCGTGACACCCTTATTAGTGCCTTCCAACTTTCCGCCCTTAAAGCCGCGCCCTTTGTATGGACCGACTGAATTTCCAAACCCCCTGCCCCGTCCTCTATGATAAGGATGATGACCGAAAACCTTGTTGCCTTTACCGCTTCCTCGTAAGTCTGTTCTTTTTTTGGGACCAAAATCTTTTGGGGATTGACCAAGAAAGGGAGGCTGCGGACCTCTCTGACCGCCCATTCTTCTACCTTGACCAGCCCACGGTGGTGGCCCTGGAAGCCTATCTGCTTCTGGTTTCTGATCGTGCCATAATCGTGCCATTCGTGCCGGATCACCAAACTTACCTTGACCCATACCAAATTTTCCGCGACCATCACGGGGCGGTTGTGCGCTGGCTACGCCAACAAAAACTAATACCAATACCAAACTTAAAAATGTTTTCATACTATTTCTCCTTATTATAGGGATTTAAACGTGGATTTACCACACTACTAATTAAACCCCGGTATTTGTAGGAGGTTTTGGTTTATTTGGAAATTTTCCATCAAGTCCTACCATTTAGAATTGAACTAAAACCTCAACTTTATCAGAGTTGCGTGCAGACCACTACACCATAGTAGGTTCATATTTCATTTAAATATCCTTTCCCACCAATTTTGTGCAAATCGTCTACCTTTTTCGGTAATTAAAAAGCGTCCTGATTTATCACGAACTATAAAACGCTCGCGTTGTAAATATCCAAACAATCCCAAATCCATTAGTGTGGTAGAATGTTTACTATTAGATTTCCAAAAGCGTGGATGTTCACTATAAATACCATCGGCAATAAATCCACCAGTTTTTATCATTCGTCTCAAAAATTTTTTGGCTTCTTTTTTCATCTGTATCACCTAAAGTAATTAAGTGGAGGTACGGGGAGTCGCGCCCCGCCATCGACCGTGCAAAGGTCAAGCCTTACCTCTAAGTACCCCCATTATAGTTCTTCATTCCAAACTAACTCTCTATAAGCCGGTCTTCCTTTTCCACATTTATCACAATTTATTTCTTCGTGTTCTATCCAAGTAAAATTTTCCTTAAACCATTCATATTGAGAAATGATTTCTTTTTCTATTATACTAATGAATTCTGGATCGTTGCTATAATGAACACTTCGCCAAAATCTACACAACGCACGCCAATATTCACCCAGTTCAGTTCCTTCTTCAGTACTAGCTTCATCTAATTCATCAATCATGGCTTGAATATCAGTCATTGTCCCGTTATCTCCTCACAACATTCAGCTATATCATCTTCGTCCCACTTAAAGCCAGTCTTTTTCGCTACTTCTTCAGCCACACCCTCAATAGTATAACCCCAACCAACATTAGGATTACATTCATGATAAGCGTGACAATAGTTCATAGCCACTTTAAACAGTGCCATCTCTCGTTTACTCATTAATTTTGTCATGGAATAAAATACTCCTCTGGGCAATTTTCATATTTATCATAATAATAAGCAATCATTTTATTATTGTGAAAAAAATTATACCTACGTGGTGTGCTCCACCTAATTATTTCATACGTTCCACCAGGACGGTCTTTTAAAAATTGTTCAAATTGTTCTTTAGTAACTTTTATCATAATTATCCTCCAGCGGAAGATGAGGGAATCGAACCCTCGCCCCTTTTACGGGAAGCACATTAGCAGTGTGCCGAGGCTACCAACAGCCACGAACCTTCCATTTGGCGCGATGACGTAGTAAATCTGGACTTAACCAGATGCCGAAATAAATCGCGCTCAGTAGGTCGTGGAGGACTTGAACCCGCCATTACTGGTTCCGTAGACCAGCGTGTTTTCCATTACACTAACGACCCATATTATCGAACCCAAGTTATAGGTTCATCTTCTTCTATCATATGTTTTTTATACATATCAAAAATATTAATCCATTGTTCACCAGTTAATGTAACTGAACGACCATTTGGTTCATCAACTTCAATGCGTATTACATCAGTAGATTTTGCGTTAATCATATTTCATCAATTTGCCAAATTATAGTACCATCACAATTCTTTTTTCTACATCTAATTTGTGTAGGTTCAGTACCACGGTGAATGTAGACTTCGCCACATTTTACACACGTACCACGCCATTTTGCTGTGTTTGTGCCAAACCAATCTATTAATCTTTTAAACATATTAAATTTCTTTTTTATTTCTTTCGTGTGACAATGTAGGAGGTCCATTTTTTTCTACTACAATAGACTGTCCAGTTAACAACCACTTTTTATATATCAATTGTCCATTATAATAAACAAAAAGTTGATTGTTGATGATTTCTTTAGTAATCATATTAATTTCCTTAGCGGAGGGTAAACGAATCGAACGCTCACGTTTTACCGTGGCCGAGGGTTCAAACCTCGTTGGGCACCACTGCCCGCTACCCTCCAATTGGCGCGATGTCGCTTTAAATCTGGACTAAACCAGATGCCGGAATAAATCGCGCTCAGTGGGCACTAACAGAATCGAACTGATAACTTCACGGTGTAAACGTGATGCGATAACCATTTCACCAAGCGCCCATTTGCCCCTCGTCAGGGGCGAGTTGTTTCAATATACTCATTTTCATCTTGTGGATATACTCACTTTCATTTTCAACAACTAGGTGGAGAATAACGGACTCGAACCGATGACTTTCACGCTGCCAGCGTAACGCTCTCCCAACTGAGCTAATCCCCCTCTTGTTTTACTAACCAATTAACAAAATCATTTTTACCTATGGTATCAAACCATTCATAGAATCTTTCAGCATTTATATCATCATAAAAACTGATAAGAATTTTATGTTCTGGTATACGTGTTTCAATTTCTTGTTTAGTTTCTAAGATATCGTCCGCATTCATTATTAGTCCTTTAAAAGCTGATACTTTCGAAACAGCCGTTTAGTTTCTTCAGTTTTCGGGAGTGGCTGAGTAGCAATGGCTGTTAATTCGTTGCCCCTGTCGGGCTCCCGAAACCCTACACACATTATACTCCGGTCCTACAAAAAGTCAAGCACATTTTTCAAAGAAATCTCCGATTTCACTCCCATCACAATGATATATGGATGTTCACCTTTATAGGGAAAATTTTTTTGAGCCTCAATCAGGGCGTGTCCTACCTGAACCACCCTCTGAGGGCCTGAAAGATCACGACGAACAAAAACATATATAATATTATGGTTCTACAACATCTTCCTCACGCTCCTGTACTATATTATAATTAGTTCGTCCAGTTAAACATCTATCACATAATACATTTTGAGTCTGATCTAAACTAACAATAGCGCCACAAATAGGACACTTACCAAACATTTCATTATCTCGATCTGCGCAAATCATTTTCTACTGTTAAACCTTTTTTATTATTCATTATTTCAGCCGTCATTATGACCGGCAATACTCCAACAACATTTGTAATACCATAAGCGTGTTCTATAAAACTATCACACATTCTTAATGTATATATGTCTTGTGGTAATACCGGAACATCCATTATAACTTCTGGTTCTATTGATGTTAATATTGGTCGATCATTATATTTATACATATAAAAATTTTGACCACTTTCAACTACATCGAAATCCATTTTTAATTTTACATATTGCCAAGGTTCAAGAATCAAACTTTCTGTTTCTTTTGTTAAAATATAATCAATTGTTGCTTGATTTATTTTGACTCGCCATCCTTTTTGACACAAATCAGAATAGTTATCAACAATATCTGTTACTATGCCTCTATGTTTTTGTCTAGATTTTAATTTTGGTGGATTTTTTGCCAATAATATACTATTATTACCTTTGCATAAATATAATATGCGCGTATTCATTCAGCCCTCGTAGTAAGATTCGAACTTACATTTTTAGTTTTAGAGACTACTGCCTTTCCAATTAGACGATACGAGGTTTTCTTATTCATATAAATAATCAAATTTACTATCGTTAACTGGATAAGCAACACAACCACGCCCGCATACTGGACAATTTATACTAACATAGTCGCCTTCTTGTGGGCGCATAGCCGGGCGACCAACATATTTCCCATCCTTTTTATTACATATAAATTCTGCGCCACAATGGACACAAGCACCGTGAAATTGGTCTTCATAATCCGAACGTCCAGGTTTTATAATTTTGATCGACATTCTTCTATCCTATTTTTCCAATAAGGCCATTTTAATTTAGTAGAATCTTGTCCCATATGATTTACAGTTTCTTTATACGTTTGTGTAATTAACGCTGGATCAATTTGGTAAAAATTGTCTATTACATATACTGGATACAATTCTTGATTATATGGTAGGAAACACGGTGGATCAGATGAAATAATAGGAATAGCGCCCATATAAATTGCTTCTAATGTTCTATAACAATCGTATCCATTTCCTGGAGGACACAACACAAATTGGTGAGTGGCTAAATCCTCTAAGTATTCATCAAAGGGTATTTGGTGTTTACAAGTAACTAAATATTGGTAAAATCTTTTACTAAAATGTTGAAATATTCTAAACCTATCAGTATTATAAAACTGAAAGTTTACATACAACAATTTATCACGAGGCTTATCAAACTTATAGTTATATATTTTGTTTGCGTTTGTTAAATCGTTTTTATTACCAGCAATACCAAATGGAATAGGTACACATCTATAATCATTTATGGCGCAGTTACACAAGAACCATTCTACAACATTATTTGGTATAATAGGAAAAGTAGCCTCAGTATAACTCCAACATTTTATACTATATGTGTCTGATTCTCTACATCTTTCACGATTTATGCGTGCTCGCATTTGTAAATCATTATAGCCGTGACCTTCGTTAATTTGTAAGCTTAACCACTTTTCAAAGTCTCTACACGGATGGTTATATTTTTGTAAACATACGCCAAAATCACACGAAGGGCTGACTACGGCATAACGCCGACTATTGTTGCCATCTATTTGTATGCGTCTAAAAAATTGTGGTATCGAGGCCGTATCAACGTGCCATATTCCTGATGGTAATTCTAAATTGTTATCTTCAAAATCACTCCATCTATAATCACAAATTTCAGTGTATCGAGCAGCATAAATTAAGTCCATAATAATCCTAATCTATATAAGATCCTACAAAAAAGTTTAAAGTAGGGGCACGAAGACTTGCACTCCGTCTTAGAAATTAAAAGTTTCTGGTGCTAACTACTTACACTTTACCCCCAAATGCCCGCCGTCGCGGGCGACTGACTACATATTTTTTACTCCCCCTTGGTTAAAAGTGGGGGAGGTTGGATTTGAACCAACTAACAGGTGCCTTACAAGCACGGTTTTACCGTAGTAAATTGCTGTATGTAATCAAGTGACGCATAGGGGAATCGAACCCCTGAGATCCAGATTGAAGGTCTGGTGAGGCTAACCAACAACCTCAAATGCGCCGTAGATCCTCCGAAGAGGATCGTTTTTTTAATCTTCTATTTCTTCGCCCATTTCCAAGGCTCTTTGATCCGCCATTTTATTAATACTACTAATAAATCTGGTCAATCTTTTCCAACTTCTGTTTACTTTAGCAAATCTGTTGGTTTCAAAATCTTCTAACAACCCAGCTTCTTCAATAGCAGAAATAAATCCAGCCACAACTTCTTCTTCAAGACCGTACCAAACAGCCTTTACATCAACAAACAAGGCACCATTTTTGGTTACATTATGAGTTGCAACTAAATCGGCTACTCCATCGCCATCAACATCAACGATTTCTACATCGTTGTCAACCACGTACAAATCTCCTTTTTGTACTTTGTTTCGATTTGGTCCACGTCTTTTTCTAAATCTTTTCCTTGGCATAATTATACCCCCTTTTTTCCTAAAAAATAAAATCTAACACAGTGGTAGAGAGAGGAATCGAACCTCCAATGCCTTTTGGACGGGTGATTTACAGTCACTTGAGCACACCACCTGCTCAACTCTACCGATGAACTCCTACTTATAATATCAACTTTCCATCTTTATTTAAAGCGTGCGCTGGTGCAGTTACAATAGCGCCAACTTGTTGCTTATACCCATTAACTAATTCATCTTTAGGATCAAAAATAGCCACTATATGAATATTGTCTACAATCACTTCTTCTTTCTTAGCTAACATAAGCCACGGCATAGTTTGTATACCTTCTGGTCCTGGTATCAACATCATAGGCTTGGTTAATCTGGTACGATCACTACCAATTTCCGCCACTTCCGTTAACAATTGTTCGCCGGTAACCAACTTTACTACTTTAACATTCATTATTTATTTGATCCTTTCCTTTATTTGTTAAACTATATAGACTCTCGCCGGTTTCTTCATCAAATCTGACACTAACTAAATCCTTGTTGACTAATTTAGTAACAACATAATCTGCTAAAAGTTCTGAGTATCTTTCCTGAACTTCGTTTTCCGTAAACCTTTCCTTTCCTTTATTATTCCAATCATTTAAAATATAAAGTACTACAATTTGATCTGCTACTGGATGTATTTCGTCAGTGTTGCGTTCAGCGATGTGACTTAAAGCAAAATCAAGAAACTGTTCATTATTAATTGCTTCGCAAAAACTAATAGGTCTTACAATATCGTATTCATCGTCCATATCAAAGTCCTTATATAATAAGAAAGAAGTAAAGTCGGGGTGACTGGACTCGAACCAGCGAAAACCTCCTGCTCCCAAAGCAGGCGCTCTCCCAAACTGAGCTACACCCCGTTATTTTTCTATTTCGCCATTAATACTAATCAACTTATCACATTCTTCATCAAAAACTTCCGTCCAATAATGTTTAATTCCACGCACAATATGTTTCCAGCCGTACTCTTTCATTTTATTTGCTAATACCTGATTATTTATTAATACATCTTCATATGGTTCTATATATGCGTCAATAAAATATTTACCACTAGAAGCAATTATTTTAGGTTGTACAGTAATAATACCATTTTTTTTACTTATTATACTTTCTCTATCTTCAAAAAAAAAGTATTTATAATTTTGTAAATCAACTAATGGCACAACCTTATCCAACCCTCTAGTACCATAATCAAATTGAAATTTTGTGTGTGTTGTTCCTTGTATTGGCACAAAACGTAGTCGTGTGTATTTAATACTTTCAATCACTTGTTTATACCCAAAACAATAGACATATGTAAATTAGACACAATACAATTGTACCTGTTAACACAACTTTTCTTTGTTTGTCATTATTATTCATTTAATTTCCTAATTCTAAATATCATCTATCACCCCTAACGCTTTTACAGCTTCCTTTAAACTATATTCACTACGATATGGCCAATCATCCACAATTCGTTGTAATGCTTGTTTTAATTGTTTGATCTCGGCAAATAACTGTGCCAACTCCACCACGTCTCCAGCAGTTAGTCGCTGTGGATCAGTGTAGTGCGTGGCACCAGATAGTCGCTCTAGCATATCACGCGCTTTTTGTTCACACGATTCCGCCATTACTCCCCTACCGCTCTTGCTCGCATTCCAGCACGGTCAATAAGCTCGAACACGTCACCAATCGCTGGCACGTACTCTGCCGCTGGAACACGCAGCGTTGTGTCAATATCGCGTACCAACCGTGTCAGACGGGCGATCTGTCGGTCTTTCTGCTGGTTGTACTCTTCCGACAAGTCCAGTGCCGCACTCAAACGCTCGATCTCGGCTTCTTTTTCTTCAATACCCATTTCAAGATTGCGCATATATTCGTTAACATCATACTCTCCCATTATTCACCTCCTGCACGCTTGTAGCAATGTCTCGCAGATCTTCACACGCTGGGCACATACACGTTCGATGCCTGCCTGTGATGTTCCATAGTTCAATATCAGCTTGCACGCGGTTCAACAGTTGCGTCAGCCGCTCGATCTCGGCTTCCATTTCCACAATTTCTTTGGTGTGTCGCGTAATTTCAATTTTTGGTTTCCAAACCGCCATCACTTATCTCCTGCCGCTTCGGCGGCCAATGCATGAACCACCATCGACAACCGCTGATGAAGAGGAGACTTCGACGTGCGGAACCTCTGCTCTAGTGTGTCGTGTCCAACGTGATGCAACGCTCCGGCTGTCGTCTCGATCAGCTCATCCCGCTCCTGCGTCAGCCGCTCGATCTCGACTTGTTGACTATCCGATATCAACGCAAGATCACTATTAAGTAAATCCGTAATTACAATACCTTCGTGACCACATTTTGGACATCTAACAGTTGCTTTTGCCATAATTTTTTCCTTATTATATGTCCGTCGTCCCTACCACATTCTGAACCGGCTAGTAAAGAAAGGAACCCCTCGTCTCTTACCATAACGAGACTACACCACCCTCGGACAGTAGCGTGAGCGGGATTCGAACCCGCACTGCCCAGATTTTAAGTCTGGTGACTCCTGCCTATTGGTCTACCACGCCATATTAAAGACTAACTTGATAGCATTATGACTGAACCCATCCTATGTCGGCGTATCGCAGATGGGAAGTATCTATCGACATCTAACCTGTACTATGTTAGTCTCAGCACCACAACCAGGATTCGAACCTGGATAGCCTTACGGCACGGATTAACAATCCGCTGCATTACCAATTATGCTATCGTGGTATATAATATGCCGTTGGTGTTACTTGGCGACATCTTCACACCAACCATTAGGGGTGGACGGACTCAAACCGCCTATCTCAGCGAGCAACCCCCAACTCTCGTGTTTCTCTTGCCACTTTCGAAACACTACAAGCAAAGCGCCCGCGACGAGTAACGATCTCGCTCAGCCTGGATCGACAGTCCAAGCCCCCAACCTTGGGCGTGGGCATCAACTAAGCCAGTCATTCACATAACGCCTGAGAGAAGGAGCGACCCTCCCAAACGGTCCTTGCTTAACCGCAACTTAGTTTTTTTGCCATTAATGCTTCGATAACAGCCCACATTAATTATCTGACTGCTGGATTACGAGTCCGTAGGGGTCAGACATTCGTATATCATTCTGCTATTATAATATACTACAAGCAAGTGGTACGGGACGGAATTGAACCGCCGACTCGGAGTGCTTCAAACTCCAGCTCTACCTGACTGAGCTACCGCACCATATGAGGGGTTGATTAGACCCCTCTCTCCTGTTTTATTATACACCAATTTTCTCAAAAGTCAAGTCAATTTTTTTCTTTTCTCCACGATTCAACAAAAGATTTGGATACATTTTTTCCCACTCACCAGTGGTAAAAGCTAGAAACCTTGTATCAATTTTCTTCACTCCCTCCATACGGAGCACATACATATCAGTCATTCGATCATCTGAGGTTCGTTCAAGTGTTGCTTTCATGTCTTCATTATACACCCAGACGGCGATTTGTCAACCCCTTTTCAAAAAAAAAGAGGGGCATTTTTAAGCGCCCCTCTGATAAAAATTATATCCTTACTGGACACTTAAGTGTATAGGTAATTTCTTTAATTCCAAATTGGTTGGACCATCAGGTTTTGTATACGGATAAGCAACCTGTGCTTGAATCCAATCGGAATCGCCCACTTCGTCTACCGCACACACCATACATTGTATGGTATCACCTTCTTTAATCATATAACCAGGATTGTCGCTACTCCAGTTTCTTTTGTTTTCACGTGCTCTTAAAACAACACGCTTAATCAATCTACCATTAACATACCAACGCAACCTCTGCGCTATTACATCTGCTGATAATGATGGAGTCCAGGTAGCGGCAACTTCACGTCTAATAGCCATATATAACCTCCGTTAAAAGACTGGGTGTGGGGGCCGAAGCCCCCCCTAACCCATTATTGTTTAGCTACCTACTGTTGGAAACGTTGCGTCTTCTTGTGAAGGCAATGTTCCAGTAGGAATATCACTACGATTGGTTTCGCCACCCTTACGTTGAGTAATGGTATACAATACATTCAACATATTACGAATCATAACACTTTCGTACTTAGTTACCATTGTTGGTTGGAATCTACTAT
>Ga0272441_10011484_pt1 | contig 13132 bp, 10 predicted proteins | sample SSMProp6N_FD_193582 | JGI IMG/M metagenome (GOLD analysis project Ga0272441, IMG submission 193582) | Marine sediment archaeal communities from Little Sippewissett salt marsh, Falmouth, MA, United States - SSM-Prop-6N | ecosystem: Environmental > Aquatic > Marine > Wetlands > Sediment ... | reverse complement strand
CCGTCTCCAGCGGCACACCGGGGACCGCGCATAACGGCTGGGTGATGAAGGTCAAGTCACACCATACGGCCGGTGCCAGCGTTCCGGCGACGGCAACCCGTTCGCCCGTCACCGGGCAGACGGGCGGCAACGCCGCCGCCACCAGCGCCTGGCCCACCGCCCGCGCGGCATGGCTAAAACCCACCTTGCGTGTGCTGTGTGCTTTGCCCATGGCGTAAGGGTACGCTATGTCCCGGAAAACGCCCATCCATGCGCCCCTTCAAACACGGGGGGCCCCTCGCCCGGTACGTCCCATGACCGCCCCGCCGCCAGCAGATCCGCACCCCCCCGCCGCGCTGTTTGACACGCGCTTGCTGCGGCAGCGGCGGTCGCGCGCGGCGGCGCGGTTTGCCGGCTTTAATTTCCTCAAACACCGCACCGCCGAAGCCCTAGCCGAGCGGCTGCTCGACAGCAACCGGCGCTTTGCCCTTGGCCTAGACATCGGCTGCCACCACGGCGAACTCAACGCTGCGCTGATGGCCACCGGCCGCATCGGCCGGCTGATCCAATGCGATAGCAGCTTGGCCATGGCGGCCCAGGCGCCCGCGCCCGCTGTGGTGATGGACGAGGAACACTTGGCGGTGGGCGATTCGCGCGTGGATTTCATCGCCAGCACCTTAGCCTTGCACCGGGTCAACGACCTGCCCGGCGCGCTAATCCAGATCCGCCGCGCCTTAGTGCCGGACGGACTGTTTCTCGGTGCCCTGTTCGGGGGGGACACGCTGACCGAATTGCGCACCGCCTTCACCGAAGCGGAAGCTGAGATCGACGGCGGCGCGAGCCCACGGGTGGCACCATTTGCAGACCTGCGCACCGTTGCCGGGCTAATGCAGCGCGCAGGCTTTGCCTTGCCCGTCGTCGATACGGACCGGCAAGACGTCACCTACCCGACGCCTTTGGCCCTGCTCGCAGACCTGCGCGGCATGGGCGAGACCAACGCGCTTACCGCGCGCCGCAAACGCCCCTTACGACGCGGTGTGGTGATGCGGATGGCAGAGATATACGCCCAGCGCTTTGCCGCACCCGGCGGCCGCGTGCGCGCCACCTTCGAGATCATGTATCTTGCCGGCTGGCACCCGCATGCAAGCCAGCAGCAGCCGCTAAAACCCGGCAGCGCTGCGCAAAAATTGGCCGATGCGCTGAATACGGATGAAATAGGCACCGGCGACAAGGCCGGCTACTGACGGTTATTGACGGCTAGGAGAACACTGCCACGACCTGCGCGTAAAGGCCCGCGACACTTATCCCGAGTAGCTCCACCGCCACGATGATAGCAAGCGCGATACCGCCGGCGATCACTGAATATTCGATGGCCGTCGTGCCTTGAGCGTCCGCCGCATATGCTTGCAGAAACCGGCGCACCATCACAGAAAATCCCGCAACATGGCAACGAGCGGTGCGTCCGCGGGCGGCATGTCGTAGTCGCGCATGCGCGCCGGGCGCACCCAGGCAAGGTCTGCATGCACCCGCGCCGTTACCGCGCCGGACCACCGCCGGCACACATAGAGCGGCATCAGCAAATGCCACGCGTCTGCCGTGTCACTACCCGTCCTGTCAGCCCCATTTCCGACCGCACCATAGGTGTGGCTGGCAAAGGTAAACGGCGCTAGGCAGGCAGCGGTCACGTCAATCCCCAGTTCTTCGTCCAGTTCCCTGATTACCGCCGCCTCCGGCGTCTCGCCGGCTTCCACCTTGCCGCCGGGAAACTCCCACAGGCCGGCCATCGCCTTGCCTTCAGGGCGCCGGGCGAGCAGCACGCGCCCATCCGCATCGACCAGAGCACAGGCTGCAACAACAACTATTTGCATGGCGCAAAGCTCCGGCCAGACGCGCACAAGCGTCCCATGAGAGGATTAACAATAGTTTAGGAAAATGCCTCGAACGCCCACAAACAGGCGCCTTAGCCGCCCCCGCATCCCTAGCTGCGGTAATCCGCGTTGATGGAAATATAGCCGTGGGTGAGATCGCAGGTATAGACCGTGGCCGCCGCCGCGCCCACGCCCACATCGATTTCCACCACAATGTCTTGCCCTTTTAGGTGGGCGGCAACGGGGGTTTCATCATACCCCGCCACCGCTTGGCCGGCTGTGGCCACTTCGATGCCGCCAAAGCGGATCGACAGCTTATCGCGGTCGGCCGGTTCGCCGGCTTTACCCACGGCCATAACGACGCGCCCCCAATTGGCGTCTTCGCCGGCGATGGCGGTCTTGACCAGTGGTGAATTGGCAACCGCCATGGCGATCCGGCGCGCGGATTTGTGGGTCTCGCCGCCGCGCACGGTAACGGTAATGAACTTGGACGCCCCTTCGCCGTCGCGCACAACCTGCTTGGCCAAATCCTGCATCACCTCCGCCAGCGCGGTGCGGAATGCGCGCAGCTTCGGGTCGCCCGGCCGGGTGATGGGCGCGTACGGCGCCTTTGCCCCATCCGGCGCACGGCCGGTGGCAAAGACCAGCACCGTATCGCTGGTGGAGGTATCGCTGTCCACGGTAATAGCGTTGAAGCTGTCGCGCAGATTGATGTCCAGCAAGGCGCTCAAGCTCTGCTGCGAGATCGCCGCGTTGGTGAAGATATAGGCCAGCATGGTGGCTAGGTCCGGCGCAATCATGCCCGAGCCTTTGGCGATGCCGGAAATTATGACCGGGCTGCCATCGATCTCGACCATGCGCGACGATGCCTTGGGAAACGTGTCCGTGGTCATGATAGCCCGCGCCGCCATCTCAAACCCGCCCGGCGCCAGCGCTTGGAAAGCGCGCGGTAAGGCGGCGGTTATGACGTCATCGGGCATCGGCTCGCCGATGACGCCGGTGGCAGCGATGAATACGTCTTTCTGGCGCACACCGGCTAGATCCGCCGCCACGGCGGCGGTGGCCTTGACGGTGCGCATACCCGCTTTGCCGGTAAACGCGTTGGCATTGCCGGCGGTTGAAACCAGCACCCGGCCATCGCCGTCTTCTAGATTGGCCCGGCACCACTCGACCGGCGCTGAGGCGGTGCGCGAACGCGTCAGCGCGCCGGCTACCGCCGTGCCAGCGGGCATCACCGCCAGCAATAGGTCTTCGCGCGCTGTGTATTTTATTTCCGCGCGTGCTGTAGCCAGCATCACGCCAGGCACCTCTGCGACGTCGGGAAAGCGCTGCGGCGCTAACGGGGAGACCGGCAAAGCCTTTTTCTGGCTAGCCTTTTTCTGGGTGGCCTTTTTCCGGATGAGCTGTGTGGCCGGCGCTTGTTTGCGCTTCGTGCGGGCCTTAGGAGCTTTGGCAGCCTTAAGCGCCTTAGACGCACCCTTTGCCTTCGGTTTGGAATGTTTGCGTGGCGCAGCGGTGCCCGCGCGCGACTTTGGCGCCTTAGCTGCCGCTTTCTTGGGTGTGTTGGCCATAGCAATTGCCGCCCTTCGAAGGTCCGTGCCCCTGCGATACACGCGCGCAATGAGCGCGTACAGACATATATTAAGATGTATACAAACGAACGCGGCGCGTACACCAACCCAACACGCGCACGGTCAAAATCTAGGGCTGCGGCACGATCTGCGGGCGCGTGGTCCCAGCGCCGACATATTCTATCGTCGCCGCGTTGCGCGCCTCTTCAACGTAAGGGGCCGCTTTGTCCTGGCGCAGCCGCGCTTTGATGCTTTCCTTCACCTCTTCAAACGTCACCAATTGCTGCGGGCGCCGGTCTTCGACCTTGATCACGTGCCAGCCGAACTCGGATTGGATCGGGTCGGAAATGGCGCCCGGCTCCAGCGCAAAGGCGGCATCGGAAAATTCCGGCACCATGCGGTCGGCGGTGAAATAGCCAAGGTCGCCGCCATCCGCACCGCTCGGCCCGATGGAGACGTCTTGCGCCACGGCGACGAAATCCTCCCCCGCCTCAAGCCGCGCGACGACGGCGCGCGCCTCTTCTTCGCTGGCCACCAATATGTGGCGGGCGCGCACTTCTTCTTGCAGTTCGATTTGGCTGATCTGCTGGTCATAGAAGGCGCGCGCATCAGCGTCGCTCACCGCATCCTCCAATTGGCGGGTGAGATACACATCGGCTAGCGCCCGCTCGCGGTAAAACGCAACCTGCCGCTCAACCTCAGGATCGTTCTCGAGCCCTGCCGCCAGCGATGCGGATGCCAGCACCTTACGGTCGATCACCACGCCCACCAGATATTCGAACTTTACGTCGTCGGGGACACCGTCAAGCTGCGCGCGTAAATCGCGTTCGGCCAGTTCTATATCGGAATAGCGCACCGGGGCGCCGTTCACCGTGGCGATCACTTCATCTTCCGGTGCCGCATCGTCGGCTTGCGCCGCGGCAGGCGGCGCGCCCCAGGCAACACTAACGGCAAAGGCAAAGCCAAAAATCACGCCGCGCGCAGGCGCTTGGGGCCGCGCAAAGGCACCAAAAGGCATGTACGTCACTCCGGTTCTTAATCCAGTTCGGGCAGAATCCGCGATGACCAGGCCCTAGCACCTCTTCAAGCATGAAGCGCTGCGGCTCACAAGCGCGATGTCGCGGTGATTTTCGGGCGGTGACCGGGTACGACGGGTGCTGCACCCCGGCACCGCCGCCACGTTGACAGGGTGGCGGGCCCTCACTATCTCTCAATCGCGCTGACGCCGCCGGTTTCAGGCGGCATAAAAACGGTGCATAACTCCGCCTCATCCGGCGCCCCACCGCCGCCGCCCTCACGCTGGTGCCGGCACCTCTAAACCCGGCACGCCGGCCCCACGAAGGTTAAGGTCCCCCATACCCATGGTCTTACTTGGAAATCTTGCCAAACGCCTGTTTGGCTCGGCCAATGATAGGCAGTTGGCCAAATACCAGCAGAAGGTGGACCTCATCAACGCGCTGGAGCCGGAGCTTGAAGCGCTCAGCGACGACGCGCTGCGCCAGCGCACGGGCGAGTTCCGCGCCGACATCGCCAACGGCGCCAGCTTGGACGACCTGTTAGTGCCGGCCTTTGCCACCGTGCGCGAGGCGGCCAAACGCACCCTCGGCCAACGCCATTTCGACGTGCAGCTCATTGGCGGCATGGTGCTGCACGATGGCCGCATCGCCGAAATGAAGACCGGCGAAGGCAAAACCCTCGTCTCTACCCTGGCCGCCTATCTCAACGCTTTGGCCGGCGACGGCGTGCACGTGGTGACGGTCAATGACTATCTGGCCGCGCGCGATGCTAAATGGATGGGCCAAGTGCACGAATTTTTGGGCCTGAAAGTGGGCTGCATTTTGCACGGCCTCAACGATGCGGAGCGCCGCACGCAATACGCCGCCGACATCACCTACGGCACCAATAACGAGCTTGGCTTCGATTATCTGCGCGACAACATGAAATACGCGCTGACGCAGATGACCCAGCGCGGCCATAGGTTTGCGATTGTCGACGAGGTGGATTCGATCCTCATCGACGAAGCGCGCACGCCGCTTATCATCTCCGGCCCGACGGAAGACAATTCCACCCTCTACACCACCGTTGACGATTTCATTCCCAAGCTGAGCGACGCCCACTACGAGTTGGATGAAAAACAGCGCACCTCCTCACTGACCGAAGAGGGCAACGAATATTTAGAAGAGTTGCTACGCGATGCCGAACTGCTGCGCGGCGACAATCTCTACGACATCGAAAACGTTTCGATCGTCCACCACGTCAACCAAGCGCTCAAAGCGCACAAGCTGTTCCAGCGCGACAAGGATTATATCGTCAAGAACGGCAAGGTGGTCATTATCGACGAGTTTACCGGCCGCATGATGGAAGGTCGCCGCTATTCCGACGGCCTGCACCAGGCGCTCGAAGCCAAGGAGCGGGTCACCATCCAGCCGGAAAACATCACGCTGGCATCGGTGACCTTCCAAAACTACTTCCGCCTGTATGAGAAACTCAGCGGCATGACCGGCACCGCGCAGACGGAAGCGGATGAGTTTCAGGATATTTACAAGCTCGAAGTCTCCGTCATTCCCACCAATCTGCCGGTGGCGCGCACCGACGAAGACGATGAGGTCTATCGCACGGCGGCAGAGAAATACGATGCGATCATCGATCTGGTGAAGGACTGTGTTGACCGCGGCCAGCCGATTCTCGTGGGCACCACCTCGATCGAGAAATCGGAAATGCTGTCGGCTTTGATGAAAAAGAAGAAACTGCCCCACAACGTGCTCAACGCCCGCTTCCACGAACAAGAGGCGATGATCGTTGCCCAGGCCGGGGTGCCCGGCGCCGTCACCATCGCCACCAATATGGCCGGCCGCGGCACCGACATTCAGCTTGGCGGCAACGCCGATATGCGCATCACCCATGAGCTCGGCGAGATGGTGCCCGGCCCCGACCGCGACGCCAAAGAGGCGGCGATCCGCGCTGAGGTTGATGGCCTCAAAGCCAAGGCTTTGGCGGCGGGCGGGCTTTACGTGTGCGCCACCGAGCGGCACGAGAGCCGCCGCATCGACAACCAGCTGCGCGGCCGCTCCGGCCGCCAGGGCGACCCGGGCAGCTCCAAATTCTTTTTATCGCTCGAAGACGATCTGATGCGCATTTTCGGTACCGACCGGATGGACGGCGTGTTGCAGAAGCTGGGGCTGGAAGAAGGCGAAGCGATTGCCCATCCGTGGATCAACCGGGCGCTGGAGCGCGCCCAATCCAAGGTCGAGGCGCGCAATTTTGACCTGCGCAAGAACCTGCTCAAATACGACAACGTGATGAACGACCAGCGCAAGGTCATTTTTGAGCAGCGCATTGAATTGATGCGCGATGAGGACCTGTCGGAAACGATCGCCGATATGCGCCACGACGTGGTGCGCGAACTGGTGGCCGCGCACATCCCCGAAAAGGCCTACGCGGAACAATGGGATGCCGCCGGCCTGCGCGAGCAGGCGCTGAAATATCTCAACCTCGCTATCCCGGTGGAAGATTGGGCGGCCGAAGAAGGGATCGCCAACGAGGAAATTCACGACCGCTTACGCCGCGCCGCCGACGAGGCGTTTGCCCGCACCGCCTCGCAAGTGGGGCCGGATATTTTGCGCCAAGTCGAAAAGAGCGTGTTGCTGCAAACGCTGGACACCCATTGGCGCGAACACTTGCAGATGCTCGATCATCTACGCCACACCATCGGCCTGCGCGGCTATGGCCAGCGCGACCCGCTCAACGAATACAAGACCGAAGCGTTTGAACTGTTTGAGTCCTTGCTGCACCGCTTACGCCAAGACGTGACGGGCAAGCTGATGCACGTGCAAATCCGCCAGGCAGACCAAGCACCGCCGCCGTTGGAGACGCAGCCGCTGCCGCAGATGGAAGCCCATCATATCGACCCGGCGACCGGCCGCGACGAAATGGCCGACGCCGATATGGCCACCGCGCGCCAGGCGCAAGAGGGCGACACCATGGTAGCCGAGCGCCCACGTGAACACCCAAGCCCAAGCCCACAGGGCACCGTGCGCCGCAAGCCGGCGGTGGCACTCGACCCCAACGATACCAGCACTTGGGGCAAAGTGGCCCGCAACGCGCCGTGCCCGTGCGGCTCCGGCAAAAAATACAAGCACTGCCACGGCGCCGTCAGCTAAACCGTGGCAGCGGCACCTGCGGTGCACCTGCCCATAGGCTGCATCGCCCGCCGGGCATTGCGCGTTGGGTATTGCGTGTTGGGCATTGCGCCTGGGGCACCGCTCTTAGGTGTGAGCGGTATTCAGTTTTCGTGGGTCAGACCCTTAGGCTCAGTCGGCAGGCGCGCGTGCCGTCTGCTCAGCGTCGATGCGCATCAGATGCCGGCCGGCAAGGTAATAGTGCCAGGCGCCCCATACCGCTGCGAAGGATAAGATCAGCAGCGCGTAGCGTAAGGAATCGCTGCCGTAATTTGCGGCAAACACATCGCTGAGGATGCCAACCGCCTGCGGGCCAAGCCCCATGCCCACCAGATTGACGATAAACAGCATGATCGCTGAACACAGCGCCCGCATCTTCAGCGGCGCGCGGGTTTGAATCATCGCAAATGACGGGCCCAAATAAAACGCCCCCAATACCAGCGCCGGCAAATAGACGATGAGCGCTACGGTCAAATTGGTTTCCAGGAAGAACCACACCACCAGCGGCGCGGCCGCCAATTTGGCGGTGGCCACCACCCACATGGCGCCGGCCAAGTGCCGCCCGGCCGCCCAATCGGCAAGGCGGCCGCCGAGAAACGCCCCAAGCCCGCCGAACACGCCTATGGAAACGGCAAGATAGGTGCCGACCTCGATCAGCGACATGCCGTGGCTGCGGATGAAGAACGCGGCAATCCAGGTGGTGGCGCCGTAGCCGACAAACGCCACCAGCATGATGCCGAACACAACGTTGCGCGAAACCGCATCCGATAACAGGTGGCGGAACCCGGCGCCGATCTCCGCCCACATCGCCGACCAGACGATGGGTTCCGGCGCCGGCGGATCGATACCATCGGCGGCCCCGCGCGGCGGCTCGATTAAGGTGTAGCGCACAAGCGCCGCGATGATCAGGCCGGGAAGACCGACCACGAAAAAGGCCGCCCGCCAGCCGTAATACTCCGCCACATAGGCGCCGGCGAGAAAACCGATCATCACGCCGAAATAAATGCCCAGCGAATAGATCCCCAACGCGCCGGCGCGCTCTTTTTCCGGGTAGAGGTCGGCGATCATGGAATGCGCCGGCGGGCTGGCCCCAGCCTCACCGACGCCGACACCGATACGCGCTAAGGCCAACGTCCAAAACCCGATGGCCAGCCCGCCTAGTGCCGTCATCAGGCTCCACACCGCAACCGCGATGGCGATGATGTTGCGCCGGTTCATGCGGTCGGCCAAAAATGCCACTGGCATGCCTAGCGTGGCGTAGAACAACGCAAAGGCAAGCCCGGTCATGAACCCCATCTGCGTGTCGCTCAAGCCCAAATCGAGCTTCACCGGCTCCAGCAGCACCCCCATGATCTGGCGGTCTACGAAGCTGGACGTGTACACCACCACCAGCATGAAAAGCGCATAGCGCCGGTAAGCGGGGGTAATACCGGCCGCAGAGAGAGCGGGCACGCGCGCGGCGGCGTCGGTCATGGTGTTTCTCCCCTTCGCGGGCGCTGTGGGCCCCCAATCCGTGGGACCGGCACCGCCCTGGCGGCCTTTTTGCGGTTGTCTGAAACAAACTGTAGGGCCTGGCCGGGCAAATACAATAGCCAGCCGCTTTCGAGCAGACCGATCTGGCGCCATACCGATTGTTAAGACGCTGGCTGCTACGCCTACTCACCGCCCGCATGGCGGCGGCCACCCCACACGGCAGAGTGCGACCACGATGACATCTCTCATTCTAGCGAAACCGAACCGGCGCTTGCTGGCCCATTGGCTGGCGGCACGGCAAGGCGCGCGGCTGCCGCGCCGGGCCGGCGCCTATTTCAGCACCGAACCCGATATCGCGCCCCATATCGCGCTGGAAGCGCGCACCGCCGACGGGCAGGTGCGCATCGCGTTTGCGGGCAGCACTGTTACGTCTTTTTTAGGGGTTGACGTTACCGGCACCTCGTCGCTCAACGCCTTCGGCGCCGACACCAGCGCCGATTTGCGCAACTTGCTGGGCCAGCGCTGGCTAACGCCGATGATCATGCATTCCACCAACAACGTGCCGACCCATGATGGCGCTTTGGTGCAAGTGGAGATTTTGAAGCTGCCGTTCATGATCAAATCCATGACCGCGCTGGCCTACGCTATTGGCATTACCGCCACCGCGCACGACACAGCCACAGGTGAAGACACCCCGGCCTGCCAGCACATGAAAGACCGCACGACGCTGTTGCGCGACATTTATGACCCCGCATCGATGCTCAAAATCACCTCGCCGCTGTCGATCCCGCCGGCGCACGAGACCGCCAGCCCGCTAATCGCCGCCGCGGCCCAATAGGCGCAATAGGCCCAATAGGCGTCTGGTAGCTCAGGCGATACGCTGTTGATGCCACCGGTAGCCCTGCCATAATGCGCCCCGCCTAAGGCAGGGAGACATCATGCAGCCGCCACGCCCCTTTACCATCACCATTGCAGACGCAACTCTTGACGCCATCGCGCAAAAGGTGCGTGCCTTTAGGTGGATCGATTTTCCCGCCGACGGCGGCTGGGCCTACGGGACCAACCAGGACTATTTGAAAGCGTTCTGCGCCTATTGGCTGGACGGCTACGATTGGCGCCGTTGGGAAGCGGTGCTAAACGGCCTGCCGCAATTCATCGCCACGGTGGATGGGCACGATATTCATTACGTCCACGCCAAAGGCTCAAACCCCGACAATCCGCCGCTACTGATGACCCATGGGTGGCCCGGTTCGGTGTTTGAGTTTTATGAGGTGATCGACCGCATCGCCAACCCGGCCGCCTATGGCGGCGAGGAAGCGGCGGGGCGCGACGTGATCACGCCGTCGATCCCGGGCTATGCGTTTTCCGGCCGGCCGAAAAAGCCCATGGGCCCGCGCGCGATAGCGGCGCTGTGGAACGCGTTCATGCGCGACGTTTTGGAATACGACGGCTATATCGCCCAAGGCGGCGATTGGGGGTCCATTATTTCCGGCTGGCTGGCGTTCGATCACGCCAAGGAAAAAGGCGGCGGCTGCTTAGCGGTTCACCTCAACATGCTGGGTCTGCGCGGCGACATGGAGCCCAAGACCGACGAAGAGCAAGCCTGGATGCAGCATATGGCGGCGATGCAAATGCTGGAAACCGCGTATCTGCAATTGCAAGGCACCAAGCCCTTATCGCTGGCATTTGCCATGTCGGATTCGCCCGTTGGCCAGGCGGCGTGGATTTTGGAAAAGTTCCACACCTGGGCCGATGTGCGCGACGGCAATATCGAAAGCGTGTTCAGCAAAGACCAGCTTTTAACCAATCTCATGCTGTACGTGGCAACCGGCAGCTTCAACACCGCCACGTGGATTTACCGCGGCGTGTTCGACGAAGGCGGCGTCAACCTACCGCCCGGCGAAATGGTGCGCGTGCCCACAGGCATCGCCAATTTCGCCGGGGAGACGGTCTACCCGTGGCCGCCGCGGGCGATGGTGGAACAAGGGTTTAGCAACATCATTCAGTGGACGGACCATGACCATGGCGGCCATTTTGCCGCGTTTGAGCAGCCCGAAGCGTTCACCCAAGACCTAATGGCGTTCTTGGCAAAGGTGCCGCGGGCATGAACCGGACCATCGCCGCTGATCCGTTCACCATACGCGTATCCGACGACGAAATCGCCGACTTGAAAAAGCGCCTGGCGTCAACCCGCTTTCCCAACGAGCCGGACGGCAACGAGGCGTGGGACTACGGCACCAACCTCTCCTATATGGAGCGGCTGATCGAATATTGGCGCGACGATTATGACTGGCGCGCAGCGGAAATGCGGCTCAACCGCTTTGACCATTACCGCACGACCATTGCCGGCGATGATCTGGGCCTACCCGACGAAGACCACCAGATCCACTTTATTTACGAGCGCGGGTCAGGCACCGCGCCGCGGCCGCTTATCTTAACCCATGGCTGGCCGTCGACCTTTGCCGAATTCGAGCATGTTATCGAACCGCTGGCGCATCCTGAACGCTTTGGCGGCCGCGAGGAAGACGCGTTCGACGTGATCGTGCCGTCGCTACTGGGGTTTGGCTTCTCGTCAAAGCCGCGCACGCCGCTTGGGCCGGCGGCCATCGCCGAATTGTGGCATACGCTGATGACCCGGGTGCTCGGCTATGATCGCTATTGCGCGCAAGCCGGCGATTGGGGTGCTTACGTTACCTCGCGGCTGGCGCTACAACACGCCGACCACCTTGACGCCATTCACCTGACCATGCTGCCGCTGCGGCCGAGCATTGGTGAGAGCGCCACGCCCCTTACCCCGGAAGAAGCGGCCTGGATCAAAGAGATGCGCACCTGGTGGGCGCGCGAACAAGGCTACCGGGTGATCCAAGCAACCAAGCCGATGGCGTTGGCATTTGCCGTAACCGACAGCCCGGCGGGCCTGGCCGGCTGGCTGGCGGACAAATATTACCGCCTGGGCGATACCGACAAAACCCACAGGTTTGAAGGCATGGAGGCGCGGTTTCCGTTCGAGACCATCCTCACCCAATTATCGATCTATTGGTTTACCGGCACCATCAACGCCGCCAACACGCTGTATATGGCCGGCCCGGCGGAAGGCACCGACAAGCTAAAAGCCGGTGAGCGGGTAGAGGTGCCAACCGCCTATTCGGAATATCCGATGGACGTTTTGCCCAAAACGCCGCGGCAATGGGGCGCGCGCTGCTACAATATCCAGCGCTGGCGCCATATGGAGCGCGGCGGCCATTTCGCGGCGCTGGAAGAACCGGCACTGTTTGCCGAAGACGTACGCACAGCGTTGGGCGAACTGACAGGCTGATCCGAACCCATACGGCCCATGCACCCGGCCCGGCGTTACGCGATGCCTTCGCGGCCCATTTTGAGGAATTTTTCCCGGCGCTGCGCCACCAGACTATCGCCCGATAGGCCGTCAAGCGCCGCTAGCTCTTCTGCGATCGCCTGCCCCGTTTCGGCGATCACTTGCTCCGGCGCGCGGTGGGCGCCGCCGACGGGTTCAGGCAATACGCGGTCGACGACGCCGATGGACAGCAAGTCCTGCGCGGTAATGCGCATGGCGGCGGCGGCGTCTTGCGCCTTGTCAGACGATCGCCACAGAATAGACGAACACCCTTCCGGTGAAATCACCGCGTAGATCGAGTGCTCCAGCATCAAGACGCGGTTGGCCGCGGCGATCGCCACCGCGCCGCCGGACATGCCTTCACCGATAATCACCGAGACCAACGGCACGCGCAGCGACAGGCAGCGGTCGATGCAGCGCGCAATGGCTTCCGCCTGGCCGCGCGCTTCGGCATCCTTGCCGGGATAGGCGCCGGAGGTATCGGCAAGGGTGACGACCGGCATGTCGAACCGTTCCGCCAATGACATCAACCGCACCGCCTTGCGGTAGCCTTCCGGGTTGGCCATGCCGAAATTGTGTTTAACGCGCGACTGGGTATCGGAGCCTTTTTCTTGGCCGATCACCACAACCCGGCGGCCGTTGAGCCGGCCTAAGCCGCCTTCCACCGCGTGATCCTCGCCGAAGGCGCGGTCGCCGGCCAGCGGCGTA
>Ga0272441_10011483_pt1 | contig 13133 bp, 10 predicted proteins | sample SSMProp6N_FD_193582 | JGI IMG/M metagenome (GOLD analysis project Ga0272441, IMG submission 193582) | Marine sediment archaeal communities from Little Sippewissett salt marsh, Falmouth, MA, United States - SSM-Prop-6N | ecosystem: Environmental > Aquatic > Marine > Wetlands > Sediment ... | reverse complement strand
GTGCCGGCGTGCGGCGAGCCGGGCGGTCTGCCCGGCGCTGCTTCAGTCGGTGACGGTGATGCCCATCTGCTGGGCCGTCCCGGCGATGATCTTCTCGGCGGCGTCCAGGTCGTTGGCGTTGAGGTCTGGCATCTTCGCCTCGGCGATCTCGCGCACCTGGTCGCGACTGATCGAGGCCACCTTGACCCGGTGAGGCTCACCGGAGCCCTTGTCGATACCCGCGGCCTTGAGGATGAGCTTCGCCGCCGGCGGAGTCTTGGTGATGAAGTCGAACGACCGGTCTTCGTAGACGGTGATCTCGACGGGGATCACGTTGCCGCGCTGCGCCTCGGTCGCGGCGTTGTAGGCCTTGCAGAACTCCATGATGTTCACGCCGTGCTGGCCCAGGGCCGGACCGACGGGCGGTGCCGGGGTCGCCTGACCGGCCTGGATCTGGAGCTTGATGAGGCCGGCGACCTTCTTCTTCTTCGGGGGCATGCGACGTTCCTTCGTGTGCGTGTGTCGGGACCGGGGTCAGATCTTCTGGATCTGCGTGAAGGACAGCTCGACGGGCGTCTCTCGCCCGAAGATCTCCACCAGGCCCTTGATCTTCTGTGCGTCGATGTTGATCTCGTTGATCGTGGCGTGCAGGGAGGCGAACGGCCCGTCGATCACCATGACGGAGTCGCCGACGACGAAGTCTGCGACCTCTGTCGGTGTCCGCGCCGCCCCGCTGGACGCGCCGGCCGCCGCAGCCGGCTGCTCGAAGGCCGGGGCGAGCCAGCCCTCGACCTCGTCCAGGGTGAGCGGCTGGGGCTGGTGGGCGTTGCCGACGAAGCCGGTCACGGCCGGGGTGTTGCGCACCGCACCCCAGGAGGCGTCGGTGAGCTCCATGCGCACCAGGACGTAGCCGGGGAAGCGCACGCGCTTGACCAGCTTGCGCTGGCCGGCCTTGATCTCGGCGACCTCCTCGGTCGGCACCTCGACCTGGAAGATGTAGTCCTCCATGTTCAGGCTGGAGATGCGGCTCTCGAGGTTGGCCTTCACTCGGTTCTCCATGCCGGAGTACGAGTGCACGACGTACCACTCGCCAGGCTGGGACCGCAGGGCAGCGCGGAACTCCTCGAGAGGGTCGACCGCGTCGTCGTCGACGTCGTCGGTCACGACCTCGTCGGTGGCGGTGCCGGCGGTGGTGACTTCTTCGTCGGTCACGCTCTGCAGACCTGCTTCCTCGTCGTTGGTCATCCGAGTACCGCCCGAACCGCCTCGCCGAACGCCAGGTCCAGCACGGTGACCAGGGCGATCATGATCGCGACGAACACGAGCACGACGATGACGTAGTTGATGAGCTGCGGACGGGTGGGGTAGACGACCTTGCGCAGCTCGGCGATGACCTGACGCACGAACAGCGTCATCCGCGACCACAGGCCGGCACGGGTCTGGGGCACGCGCTGTCCTCCTCGTCGGTCGGGTCGGTCGGTGGGTCGGAGCAGGGCAGGAGGGACTCGAACCCCCAGCCGCCGGTTTTGGAGACCGGTGCTCTTCCAATTGAGCTACTGCCCTCTACTCAGGCGGAGCTCCGCCAGCCGAGCAGTGTACGTGCCTGCCGGCACCCTGGTCGAACCGCGCATGCCACGATGAGCCCATGTCGACCAGCGACCGTCCGCGTTCCCCCCGGCACCGCGTCAGCGCCCGCATCGGTGGCATCGCCGAGAGCGCCACCCTGGCCGTCGATGCCAAGGCCAAGGCACTGAAGGCTGCAGGGCGTCCCGTCATCGGTTTCGGTGCCGGTGAGCCGGACTTCCCCACCCCGGACTTCGTGGTGGCCGCCGCGGAGGCGGCGTGTTCCGATCCCCGCAACCACCGCTACTCCCCGGCCGGCGGGCTGCCCGAGCTCAAGGAGGCCATCGCCGCCAAGACGCTGCGTGACTCCGGTGTCGAGGTGACCCCGGGCCAGGTGCTGGTCACCAACGGCGGCAAGCAGGCGGTCTACGAGGCGTTCGCCGCCTTGCTCGACCCGGGCGACGAGGTGCTGCTGCCTGCTCCGTACTGGACGACGTACCCCGAGGCCATCCGGCTCGCCGGCGGCGTGCCCGTCGAGGTGCTGGCCGACGAGACGCAGGGCTACCTCGTCACCGTCGACCAGCTCGAGGCTGCACGCACCGACAGCACCCAGGCTCTGCTGCTGTGCTCGCCGTCCAACCCGACCGGCGCGGTGTACCCGCCCGAGCAGATCCGGGCCATCGGGGAGTGGGCGCTCGCTCATGGCGTCTGGGTGGTCACCGACGAGATCTACGAGCACCTGGTGTACGGGGACGCGGTGTTCTCGTCCGTCGTCGCGGAGGTCCCCGACCTCGCCGACACGTGTGTCGTGCTGAACGGGGTCGCCAAGACGTACGCCATGACCGGGTGGCGGGTCGGCTGGATGATCGGTCCCGCCGACGTCGTGAAGAGCGCGACGAACCTTCAGAGCCACCTGACCAGCAACGTCGCCAACGTCTCCCAGCGTGCAGCCCTGGCCGCGGTGACCGCCGACCTCTCGTCGGTGCAGGCCATGCGGGAGGCGTTCGACCGGCGTCGCGGCACCATCGTCTCGATGCTCGGCGCGATCGACGGGGTGGTGTGCCCGACCCCGGACGGGGCGTTCTACGCCTACCCGAGCGTTGCCGGCCTGCTGGGCCGCGAGATCGCCGGTCGCGTGCCTGCCACGTCGGCCCAGCTGGCAGAGATCGCCCTCGACGAGGTGGAGGTGGCGGTGGTGCCCGGGGAGGCGTTCGGACCGAGTGGCTACCTGCGGCTGTCCTACGCCCTGTCCGACGACGACCTGGTCGAGGGGGTCAGCAGGCTCGCGCGCCTGTTCGGGGAGGCCTCCTGACCCAGCCGAACCCACCGGCACCCGGACCCGGGCGCCGCGACCTGCGCCGCCTGCCCAAGGCTCACCTTCACCTGCACTTCACCGGGTCGATGCGCCCCGCCACCGTTCTCGATCTCGCCGACACGCACGGTGTCGCCCTTCCGGACGCACTGGCGGACGCCCTGCGAGCCGGGCGTCCGGTGGCGCTGTCGGCCGCCGACGAACGCGGCTGGTTCAGGTTCCAGCGCCTCTACGACGTCGCCCGGTCGGTGCTGCGCACGCCCGCCGACGTCCGCCGGCTCGTGCGCGAGGCAGCCGAGGACGATGCGGCCGAGGGATCGGGCTGGCTGGAGATCCAGGTCGACCCGTCCGGCTATGCGGCCCGCTTCGGCGGCATCACCGCGTTTCTGGAGCTCGTGCTGGATGCCGTGGACGAGGCCTCCGCACGCGCGGGCATCGGTATGGCCGTCGTCGTGGCCGCCAACCGCACCCGCCACGAGCTCGACGCCCGCACGCTGGCACGGCTGGCCGCGCAGTACGCCGACGCCGGTGTCGTCGGCTTCGGGCTGTCGAACGACGAGCGGCGCGGCCCGGCCGACTCGTTCGCCCGCGCCTTCGCGATCGCCCACCGTGCCGGTCTCGCCTGCGTGCCGCACGCCGGTGAGTTGCGCGGACCGACGAGCGTGGCCGCGACCGTGGCCCACCTGAGTCCGGACCGGCTGGGGCACGGGGTCCGCAGCGCGGAGGACCCCTCGGTGCTCGACGCCCTGGCACGTGCCGGCACGGTGCTGGAGGTGTGCCCGTGGTCGAACGTGTCGCTCGGGGTCTACGAGCGGCCTGCCGCCGTCCCGCTGACCACGCTGCTCGATGCCGGTGCGTCCGTCGCCCTTGGCGCGGACGACCCGCTGCTGTTCGGCCACCGGCTGGTGGACCAGTACACGCTGGCCCGCGACGTGCACGGGTTGTCCGACGTCGCGCTGGCCGGGCTCGCTCGGACGTCCGTGCTGGGATCGCGGGCACCGCAGGACGTCCAGCGCCGCCTCCTGGCAGGAATCGACGCCTGGCTGACGTCCTGACCCCGGGCCAGCAGGACCGGCACCTCGCCGAATGATCACGTTAAGGACGCGTCCGGGTAGTTCGCGGGGCGTATTGGCCCCGCGAACTACCCACCCACCGTCGTAACGTGATCATTTGGGTGCGCATCGGCGGGCCGAGCGGCGTGGGCCTGGCGTCAGGGAGTGTCGGCCCGCTCGGTCAGCAGGGTGCGGACGGCCCGCAGCCCCACCGACAGCTGCGGCAGACCGGTGGCGTCCTCGCCGAGCACGTCGGCGAGCAGGCGTCGAGCCCGACCGACGGTCTCGGGGTCGCGCTCGATCCACGTCCGGACCCGCTGCTCCCCGTCGACGGAGTCGGCCGTCGTGGTCACCACGGCCTCCGTGATCGCCGCATGCGCGGCGTACAGGTCGTCACGCAGCGCGGCACGGGCCATGGTCTGCCAGCGGTCGTCCCGGGGCAGCGACACCACCCGGTGCGCCAGCGCCTGCAGGTCGAGCAGATGACCGATCGCGAGGTGGACGGCCATCGTGGCCAGCAGGTCCACGCCGTGACGTTGCGCGGTCTCCGCGGTCGACAGCGCCGCGAAGGCCCACGGCAGCACCGAGATCCGCCTAGCCGTGTCATCGGGCACGCCGGCGTCGATCAGCTCGGCCCGGCGTGACTCGGCCTGGTCGAGGGCCTCGCCGGACAGCAGCGTCGGAAGCGCCTTCGTCACCGTGGCCACCGGCTCGGCGAAGAACGTGGACTCGCGGCCGATGTCGAGGGGAGCGGGTCGGGTCAGCACGAGCCAGCGGGCGGCCCGCTCCAGCAGCGTGCGAAGCTCCAGACGCATCTGCATCTGCGTCTGCGCGGGCACGCGCAGGTCGAGCACGTCGATCTCGCGTGTCGTCGCGCTGCCGGCGAAGACACGGGACGCGACGATCTGTGCGCGGGTGAGCTCGTCGGCCGAGGCGGCCGTCTCCAGCCGAAGCCGGTGCCCGAACGTGATGCCTGCCTCGTCCACCACCAGGTTCGCCACCCGGCTGGCGATGATCTCGCGCCGCAGCGGGTGACGGGCGACGCGATCCGGGTAGCGCCGCACCAGCTCCGGCGGGAAGTAGTCGTCCAGCACGGACGTCAGCCCCGGCTCGTCCGGCAGGCTCGACTCGAGCAGCTCGTCGAACAGCACGTTCTTGGTGTAGGCGAGCAGGACGGCGAGCTCCGGGCCCGTCAGTCCTTCGCCGGCTGCGCGTCGCTCGCGCAGGGCGGTCTCGTCGGGCAGGTCCTCGACGGCCCGGTCGAGCACGCCGGACGACTCGAGCTCGTCCATGGTGGCCTGGTGCACCCGCAGCAGCGCGGGCGCCTGGGCGAGCGCGACGTCGAGAGAGACGTTCTGCCGGTAGTTGGTGCGCAGCACCAGCGCGGCCACGTCGTCGGTCATCTCGGCCAGCAGGAGGTTGCGCTGCTTGAGGGTCAGGTCGCCGGCCGAGACGACCTCGTCGAGCAGGATCTTGATGTTCACCTCCCGGTCGGAGGTGTCCACGCCCGCGGAGTTGTCGATGGCGTCGCTCGTCACCCGGCACCCCGTCCGGGCCAGCTCCACCCGGCCCCGCTGGGTGATCCCCAGGTTGCCGCCCTCCACCAGCACCCGGCAGCGGACGTCGGCTGCGTCGACCCGGACCGCGTCGTTTGCCTTGTCACCCACATCGGCGTGCGACTCCGCCGACGCCTTCACGTACGTCCCGACGCCTCCGTTGAACAGCAGGTCGACCGGGGCTGCCAGCAGGGCGCGGATCATCTCCGGCGGTGTCAAGGTGCGCACCGTGTGATCCAGCCCGAGCAGCTCCTGCATCTGCTCGGACACCGGAATCGCCTTGGCACGTCGCGACCACACGCCGCCGCCTGCGGAGATCAGGTCGTGGTCGTAGTCGGCCCACGTCGAGCGGGGCAGGGCGAACAGGCGGGCCCGTTCGCCGTAGGACGCCTTCGGGTCAGGGTCGGGGTCGAGGAACACGTGCCGGTGGTCGAACGCGCCGAGGAGCCGGATGCCGTCGCTGAGCAGCATCGCGTTGCCGAAGACGTCACCGGACATGTCGCCGATGCCGACGACGGTCAGCTGCCCCTCGTCGCCACCGTCGACGCTACGGCCGAGGCCTCGGAAGTGTCGGCGAACCGACTCCCACGCGCCGCGGGCGGTGATGCCCATCGCCTTGTGGTCGTACCCGGCCGACCCTCCCGAGGCGAACGCGTCGCCCAGCCAGTAGTGGTAGTCCGCGGCCATGCGGTTGGCGACGTCGGACATGTCAGCGGTGCCCTTGTCCGCCGCCACCACCAGGTACGCGTCGTCACCGTCCCAGCGGACGACGTCGGGGGCGGGCTGCACCGTGGCCCCGTCCCCACCCGACACCCGGTTGTCGGTGAGGTCGAGAAGCCCACGGATGAACTGGCTGTAGGCCTCGGTGCGCTCCGCACCGTCCTTGGTGACGAAGCCGCCCTTGGCACCGACCGGGACGATGACCGCGTTCTTCACGGCCTGGGCCTTGACCAGCCCGAGAACCTCGGTGCGGAAGTCCTCCCGGCGGTCCGACCACCGCAACCCACCACGAGCGACTCGCCCGAACCGCAGGTGGATGCCCTCGACGTGCGGCGAGCACACCCAGATCTCGGTCAGCGGTCGAGGAGCGGGCAGGCCGGGGACGGCTCTCGAGTCGATCTTGAGCGCCAGGTAGGCCTTGGGGCTGCCGGCGTCGGTCTGGAAGTGGTTCGTGCGCACGGTCGCGGAGACGAGCGCCCGCAGGGTGCGCAGGATCCTGTCCTCGTCCAGGCTCGCGACGTCGTCGAGGGCCCGGTCCAGCCGCTCGTCCACGGCCGCGACGTCGCTCACCCTGTCGTCGACGCCGACGCCGGGACCGAAGCGGGCCTCGAACAGCTCGATGAGCAGGACGGCGAGCCGCGGGTTCTCCCGCAGCGTCTGCTCGATGTAGGACTGGGAGAACGCGCTGCCGACCTGGCGCAGGTACTTGGCGTAGGCGCGCAGCACGGCGCACTGCCGCCACGACAGCCCCGCGAGCAGCACCAGGCTGTTGAACCCGTCGTTCTCGGCCTGCCGGCGCCACACCGCGGTGAACGTCGCCTCCAGCCGCTCCTTGGCGTCCGCGCTGGCCAGCATCTGCGCGCTAGGCACCCGCAGCCCGAAGTCGTACAGCGAGGCAGGTGGCGCGTCCACGCGGTCGATGTCGTACGGCCACTCGTCGTCGACGTCGACACCCAGGGCGGTGAGGATGGGCAGCACCTCGGTCAGGGCCAGGGTCGAGCCCGTGCGGTAGATCTTGAAGCGCCGCTCGTCGGGAGACGCCGTCGGGGGGTGGTAGAGCGCGACCGACAGGTCTGTCGGCGGGTCCAGCGCCTCGAGGGCGAGGACGTCGGTGACCGCGACTCGCGGGGAGAAGTCCTCGCGGTACCCCTCGGAGAACGACCCGTGGTAGCGACGGGCCAGCTCGGTGGCCCGCTCCTCGCCGACGGCGTCGACCAGGGCGGCGTCGAAGTCCTCGTCCCAGTCCCGGATAGCGGCCACGATCTCGGCCTGGATCGCCGGCAGGTCCAGCGAGGGCAGCGACCGGTCCGGCGGCATCCCGATGACGACGTGCAGGCGTGCCAGCAGGGACTCTCCCACCCGGGCGGTGTAGTCGATCGACTCGCCACCGGTCGCGCGGCGCAGCACCCGCTGCACGGTCAGCCGAACATCGGTGTTGTACCGGTCGCGGGGCAGGTAGACCAGGCACGACAGGAAGCGTCCGTAGTCGTCGGGCCGGACGAACAGGCGCAGCCGACCCCGGTCCTGCAGGCCGACGACAGCGCGCGCCACGTCGACGAGGAACGGCACGGAGGTCTGGAACAGCTCGTCGCGAGGGAACGTCTCGAGAACGTGCAGCAGGTCTTTGGCGTTGTGGCTCCCCGGCGCGTAGCCGGCCTCCGCCATCACCCGGCGTGACTTCTCCCGCAGCAGCGGCACGCGCAGCACGCTCTCGTAGTAGGCCGAGGACGACAGCAGCCCGAGAAAGCGACGTTCCCCCACGACCTCCCCGGCGTCGTCGAACACCTTCACCCCGATGTAGTCCATGTGGGCGTCGCGGTGGACCGTGGACCGGGCGTTCGCCTTGGTCAGCACCAGCAGCGTGGGCTCCCGGGCCTTGGCGCGGGCCTCCGGCGGCAGCTTGGCGAAGCCCTCCGAGATCCCCCGGTCGGCCCGCAGCAGCCCGAGGCCAGTGCCGGTGACCGAGCGCAGGACGTCCTGGCCGTCGACGACCTCCAGGCGGTACTCCCGGTAGCCGAGAAAGGTGAAGTGGTCGTCAGCGAGCCAGCGGAACAGCTCCTCGGCGTCGGTGATCTCGCGGTCGGCCACCGGAAGCGGCGCTGTCAGGATGCTCTCGGCCACGTCGAGCGCCTGTCGGCGCATCTTCGCGTAGTCCTCCACGCACTCCGAGACGTCCCGCAGCACGCGCCGCAGGTCCGCAGCCAGCTCGCGCAGGACGCCCGGGTCGGTCTCCCGGCGAACCTCGATGTGGATCCACGACTCGACCCGCTGGTCCGGCGCCCGCAGGGAACGCGGCGGAGGGGGGTCGTCGACGACGGCGAGCAGCTGGCCGACGGCGTCCCGGCGCACGAGCATCACCGGGTGCACCACCTCGTGGACCGACATGTCGTGCCGGGCCAGTGCGGCGACGACGGAGTCCACGAGGAACGGCATGTCCTCGGCAACGATCTGCACGACCGTGTGCCCGGTCGACCATCCGTGCTCGGCGACGGACGGGGTGAACACGTCGATGGCGACCGTGCCGTCCGGACGCGTCCGCGCCAGGTCGAGGTGGGCCAGCATGAGCCCTGCCACGTCGTCGACTCGTCGGGTGTGCACGTCGTCGCCGGCAGCGTCCCGCCAGTACCGGCCGGCGAAGGCCGCATCGTTCCCGCGGGCTCGTACCAGCCTCTCGTCGAGGTCGACCAGCATCGCGTCCATCGCCGGTGGACGGCCGTCGGACATGATCGTCAGGCTAGCGCCGCGCCACCTCCACGTCCCAGCACTCGCGCACGGCCCATGGCAGCATGCCGGTCGTGCAGATCGAGGCAGCCGTGGTGTTCCCGGCCGACGTCGGAGTCGTGTTCGCGATGATGACCGACGAGGGCTATGTCAGCCGAAAGGCCACGGCCATGGGGGCCCTCGAGCACGACGTCGTCGTGACCCGGCTGCCCACCGGCGGTGCGGAGATCACCCTGCAGCGCACACTGCCGGCGGTCGTCCCCGACTTCGTCCGCCCCCTCGTGGGCGAGACCATCGACGTCGTCCAGACCGAGCACTGGGCAGCGGCCGATGCCCAGGGTGCCCGGTCCGGCACCCTCACCGCGTCCATCTCCGGGGCCCCCGTCCAGCTGCGCGGGGAGCTCTCGCTGACCGGCACCGGAGCGGGCAGTGCTCTGCACCGCGTCGACGTCAACGTCAAGGCCAGGGTTCCCCTTCTCGGTGGACGTATCGAGAAGTCGATCGGCGAGGTGATTCTGATGGCCGCCCGCAAGGAGGAAGAGGTCGGCGCGCAGTGGCTGGCCGAGATGCGGTGAGCCCCACGTCACGACGAGTGCTCAGCGCCACGAGCGCCACCCTCGACCGACACGGCGTGGACCACGCCCTGGTCGCCCTGCACGGGTTCAGCGACGCACCGGGCTGCCTGCACCCGTTCCTCACCGCGCTCGGGGTCGCGGACGCCGTGACCCCGGCGCTGGTGGCACACGACGGACGGCCCATGCCCGCCGACGTCCCCTTCACCGACGAGGTGCTCGTGGCCGACGCGCGGGAGGCCGTCGCCGACACGGCGCACAGCCGGGGTGCGCCCGTCGTACTCATGGGGCACTCCCTCGGGGCGAGCACCGCTGCCGGAGTTGCTGCGACGGCGCCGCATCTGGTCTGCGCGCTGGTGCTCGAGGACCCGCCCTGGCAGCCGCCCGTCAGCCCGGACGGCACCAGCGACGCCGACCGGGCTGCCGAGTCGGAGAACGGTCACCGTCCCTGGCTCGTCGGGCTGGCGGGCACCGACGACGAGGGACGCCGTGGGTGGATCCGCGAGCACCACGCCTGCTGGCCCGACGACGAGTGGGCGCCGTGGGCCCGAGCCAAGCCGGCGGTCGACCTGCGCCTGTTCGACGCTCCGCAGCGCTGGCTGCGGCGACGCTGGAGGGATGTCGCCACCCGGGTCAGCTGCCCCACGCTGCTGCTCGTGGGCGAGGCCGATCGCGACACCGCGTGCGCCCCGGAGGTGAGCCGCGAGCTCGCCGAGCTACCCGGCTGGACCGTGGGCGTCGTCCCCGGGGCCGGGCACAACGTCCGCCGTGACCAGCGCGACCTCACGGTCGCAGGCGTCACCGGGTTTCTCCGGCGTTCCCTTCTCCACTGAGCAGGGAGTCGATCTCGTCCCGGTGGTACCACTCCAGGGCGACGTCGTCGAGCAGGTCTGACGACGCGCCGGCGAGCACCGCGGCGACGACCGGCTCGGCCTGCTCGCCGTCTAGGTGAACGGCGGCCACATCGGCGACGTCGACGACGCCCGGAACCGCGACGGTCGATCCCGATACCGGACGCACGACGCTCGCGTCGAGGTCGACCGCGACCACCACCCGGCGCGACGACCTCGCGCCGGCCAGCAGCCCGAGCGCGGATGCGCAGGCGTCGAGGAACGCGGCGAACTCCCAGTCCTCCACGTCGCCGTCGGGGTCGGCATCACGCACAGCAGCGGTGACGGCGTGCCCGGTGCCGTGCGTGGACATCGTCCCCGCGGCTGCCAGGTCGGCCCACGTCACCGGCAGATAGACCCGCACGTGGTGCTCCGACGTGCTCACCCTGCGGACAGCCGCTGGCTCGGCTCGGCTGTCGCCTCGTCCTCGTCGGTGTACCGGCCGGGCTCGGCGAGCGCGGCCGCCGACGTGCGCAGCGACGTCTCCACGACCAGCGGGCGCCGTCCGACGTCCATGAGGTTGGCTCCCATGGCCTCCAGGTCCTCGGGCCCCGGGCCGAGAATCGTGACCTCGGCACCGGACCGGTGCACCTTCGCCGCCTCGGTCAGGCATCGCTTGGTGATCTGGACGCGCCACCTGCGTTCCAGCCTGGTGAGCAGGGACGTCGGCTGGTCCAGAGCGAAGGACACCATCGGCGCGACCACGAACACCTCGTCGAGACCCAGGTCGGCGAGCAGGTCGACGCTGGTCGCCGAGCACGTCCCGCCGTCGACGTAGCGTCTGCCGTTGATGCTCACCGGCTGGAACCAGGCCGGGATGGCACACGAGGCCATCACCGCGGACGCCAGGTCGGCCGGCGGAGCGCCAGGACTGCCGAAGGCGACCCGCTCACCGGTCTCGTAGTCCATCGTGCTGATCATCAGCCCGGAGTGCGAGCTCCACTCGTCGGGAGGGTTCACAGCCTCGATGAGGTGCCCGACGCGGGCGAGTGACCCCTTGCCCTCGGGCAGGAAGGCCGAGAGCACAGCGGTCGGCGGCATGGACCTCAGGCGCCCCAGGTTGCGCAGCAGCCCAGCAGACCCGGGCCCGAAGTTGGGGACGCCGGGGCGGCTGCCGCCGGTGGCGTTGTCGTAGTCCCACCAGTAGCCGGCCAGGGGCCCCTCGTCGACGGGCTCGCCCAGCTGGTGGCGGCGGATCTGGTCAGGCGTCACGCCCGAGGCGAGCAGCGCCGCCATGACCGATCCGGCGGACGTCCCGACGATGTAGTCGCAGGTGCGAAGGTCGATGCCGAAGGTGTCTTCGATGGCGCTCATCGCGCCGACCATCCAGGCAGCACCCAGGACGCCACCGCCGCCGAGCACAAGGCCCCGGCGTGGCTCGTCGCGTGCTGCAGCTACCACAGGCTCCAGTGTCCGTCCCTCGCCACGAGTGGCAAGTGTCGTCTGTGCTGTGCTGACCTTGGCCGGACTCTATCGTCTCTCGGTCAGCGAGGGGAGCCTGCGGTTCGCAGCCTCCCTCGACCACGCCCGCGCGACCCCCGCACCGTGTCGGTGAGCATCTCGGTCGCCGAGCGCACCTCGCTGGCGAGCAGGTCGAGGTCACCGATGGCGTCGCGATCTGCGTTCAGGCCCATGAACACGCCGCCGTTGTAGGACGTCACCCCGACACCCAGACCGTGCCCGCGGGTCAACGGCACCACCGGGTAGGAGCCGACCAGCAGTGCGCCCGCCGCGTACAGGGGCACCTGCGGGCCCGGGACGTTGGTGATCATCAGGTTGTACACCCGGCTCGGCGCCTCGGTCGCCGTGCGGGCCCCGAGCTCGTGCAGCGTGGGCGGTGCGAACCCCGCGACGCCGGCGATCTCCAGGGCAGGCACCGGCGTGCCCACGTCGGGCAGGCCACGCATGGCGTAGGCGATGCGCTGCAGCCGGACGACCGGGGAGGGCTCACCCACTGGCAGGTCGACGACGAACGGCGCGACGTGGTTGGGCCCGTCGGCCTCGTCCGGACCGCTGACGCTCAACGGCGCGATCGCCCGCAGCGTCGTGGAGGTGCGCACCACCTCGCCCCGCATCAGCAGCCACTCGCGCAGGGCGCCGGTGATGATCGCGAGCACCACGTCGTTGACGGTGGTGTCGTGGTAGTCCTTCACCGGTTTGAGGTCGGTCAGGCTCAGGTCGACCGTGGCGAACCGGCGCGCCTTGCCGATCTCGGGGTTCAGCGGGCTCGGCGGCGCCGGGCTGGCCGCCTGGCGCACCAGCTGGACCACCCCCTCGGCGGTGGCGAGCATCCTCGTCGCGGTGGTGCGAACCTCCGAGACGCCGCCCTTGACCAGCTCGAAGGCGGCCGTCGGGCGCCGCACGAAGTCGTTCGCCACGCCCAGCAGCAGCTCGGCCGAGCTGGGCGCGCCGTGGGGGGACCAGGTGTCGGGCCGGCTGCTGCGGGGCTGCGGGCTGATGTCCAGCATCACCTGGGCGATGTCGATGCCGGCTCGGCCGTCCACCATCGCCAGGTGGGTCTTGCTGAGGATCGCGAGCCGGTCGCCCTCCAGCCCCTCGACGAGGTAGACCTCCCACAGGGGCCGGTCGCGGTCGAGCCGACGGCTCATGATCCGCGCGACCAGCTCGGCCAGCTGCTCGTCGGTCCCGGGACGGGGCAACGCGGACCGACGGACGTGGTAGCTGAGGTCGAAGTCGACGTCGTCGACCCACACCGGGTTGGCCATGTGGGCGGGGACGCTGCGCAGCCGCTGCCGGTAGCGAGGCAC
>Ga0272441_10011482_pt1 | contig 13134 bp, 12 predicted proteins | sample SSMProp6N_FD_193582 | JGI IMG/M metagenome (GOLD analysis project Ga0272441, IMG submission 193582) | Marine sediment archaeal communities from Little Sippewissett salt marsh, Falmouth, MA, United States - SSM-Prop-6N | ecosystem: Environmental > Aquatic > Marine > Wetlands > Sediment ... | reverse complement strand
CGTGGCCTGTATCCCCTCCCGGAAAATCGCAACCGCTTGATCAAATTCGCCCCGATCCATCAAAGATTTTCCCAACCCATGATACGGTGTGAGGTTGTGCGGATTCAATGATAACCAGTACCGGCAATACGTCTCTTGATCAGTCCAGGTGCGGTTTTGGTTGGACAGAAGGGATGTATTGAGCCCAACGATGATCAAAAGGATGGCCAGCCAAACAGCTGGGTTCAGACGGTTACGCCACTTCAGCAGATACCAAGCGACAAGCAGAAAAAAACCGATCGAAGTAAAATAAAACCAGTGGGGTTCAATCAAGGGTTTAACCGTCGGGAAATAAGTGAAACTCGCCAGGGATATGGGCAACAAGCCGACCGCAAACACCGTTAAGGCAAAAGGCTTCACACCCCGTTTCCATCGCAGAAAGATCAACCACAGCCCCAGCGCCCCGATACCTAAAATGCCCAAGATGGTCGGTAAAATATAAAATCGCGCCAAATCGGCCGTCCAAAGAAAAATAATATCTTTCGGAAAGATCAGTTTGCTTACGTACCAGACCAACAGGTCCGCTAAAGAAGCCAGATAAATGCCGGGGGCGATCACGGCCTGGCCGGTGCCCGCGACGATATATTTCAGGCTGAAAAAATGCCAGCGCCATAAAATATAAACCAGTAGCGCGGTAAAAAACGGCCAGGTGGATGACAGGATCTTTTTGGCAGGATATTCTTTAATAAAATACAAAAAGCAAACCAAAAACAACGGATACACACCCGCCATCTCATGCGAAAACAATGCTAAAACAAAAAATAGAAGGCTGGTCCAATAATCGGCGACCCGGTTCCGGTCCGTGTGAGACAAGTATAACAAAAAACTCAACTGCAAACTGATCACAAACGTGCTGATCACATTCGCGGTCACATAGTGCACCAACATGCTGTTGATGGGATGAACGCAATATAATACGGCGGTGAGGAAAGCCAGGTTTTCATTCCCGGTGAAACGGCGGATCAATACGAAAAATAAAATACAAATGACCGCAAACAGGGCGATATTGACGCCGTGATAGGCCGGCGCAAATTCCCCGAAAATCCGGCTGCACACCCACAGGATCACATGCCCGACCGGCCGGTAAAAATTCACCTGAATCCCGCTGAAAACGCTGGCCAAAGAGCGATTCATGACCCCTTGCTGCCCGAAGAGCACCAGGAAATCGTCCAGCAAAAATTCATGCGTCAGGCTGTCAGCATAAAGCAGGCAACACACAGCAACTAGCATGAGACATAGAAACACGGTTCGCTTCATAAAATTCAAAAAATATCGTGGCCTGGATTATTGGCCCAGCATACGCACCAGCGGGATCCCGTTATCCCCGACCGGGATGTAAACCGTGGTATGATTCGGGCTTTCCGACATCTTCATTTGAGCCTGAATGGCCTCATGCTGCAAATATGACTGGGTCAACGTCTTGTTAATGATCTCCTGTGCCTTGGCAATCCCTTCAGCCTCGATGATCCGGCGCTCAGCCTCCTTGCGTTCTTTCTCCAAAATGAACTTCATCTGTTCAGCTTCCTGCTCGGCCTTCAATTTGACTTCAATGGCCTTGCTGACGGTCGAGGGCAACTGGATCGACCGCAACAAAACATTCTCCAGTATGATACCCCGCTCTTTCAGCAAGGTTTCGAGGTCAGCAAATATTTTTTGAGCGATCTCTTCCCGGCCTGACGTATACAGTCCCTTGGCTTCATAATTAACGGTGACGCCGCGCGCAACGGAACGGAACTGGGGAACGATCGCAATATTGCGATAATTCACGCCCACCGTGCTGTAAATATCGCTGGCCTTTTCGGGAAGCAGACGATACAGGATGGAAATATCCAGGTTGATCGATAATCCCTCTTTCGACGGAACGCTCATCACCTCTTTGATCTCTTCTGTCTTGATATTACAAATCTGCAATTGGGCAAACGGATGCACGATATTGAGACCTGCAAAACGTTCCTGATCGGACACCTTGCCAAATAGATCGAAAACGCCGACCGTACCAGCCGGAACAACCCGGATGAAACTAGTGAGGATCAAAATGGCAGAAACCAGCATCATAATGATCCCACCGATATTCATGGTCTTGTCATAATCATGATTGGCCATCTTGATAAAATACAGGCATATTCCTCCGACCAGCAAAACCACACCCCAAATAAAATTCATGTACATACGCCCTCCTTATTTAAATATTAAGCATTCGATTTCCCAAAATCATCTCATTCTACACCCGCAGGCCTAAGCGCTAAAACACATTCGTAAAAATCATCCGCCCCTTTTCGTCTGACAGCCCGGGCAAACATGCGTGCTACGTTGAGCCACAATCAGGCGTTGCAGCGTTGCCCGGCAGCGCGGGCAGGGTTGTCCGGCCCGTCCGTATACTTTCAACGCCAAGCGGTGCCGGCCGGGCTCACGCGAAAGGCTGCGGAAATTGTTCGCGCCTATCCCCAGGGATGTCCCACAATTGCGCACGGCTTGTCTCAAAATCCGCCGAATGGCTTGAAACAAATGCCTGAATTCCGGATCGGAAATCCGCCGGCTGCTGCTTTGGGGATGCAGCCGCGCTGCAAATAAAATCTCATCTGTATAGATATTGCCCAGGCCGGCCAGAACCGATTGATCAAGCAGCAGGGGTTTTAGCATACGGTCCCTGGAAACAAGCATCTCCTTTAAATCCTTGAGCCGAAAAGCGGGATCCAGTGGCTCCGGTCCCAGGGCGTCCAAACGGCCGGCTGTCTCTGGCCCGATATAAAAACGCGCGAATTTACGGGTATCATGCAGCCGTAGTTCCGTTCCGTCGCTGAAACGCAAGGCAAAATGTTCATGCCGGCACCAAGGGTCCCGTTGTTTATGCATGTGCAATCGACCGCTCATGCGCAGATGCAGCAGGGCGTGTTGATCATCATCAAGAGTAAACACGATATATTTCCCGCGGCGGGAAACGGTCCGGATGCCGCGGTGTAACAGTCTCGTCCTCAGATAACGATCAGAATGCCCGTTAACCGTTCGCCGCCAGGCCACGCGGAATCCGGCAATTCTTTTCCGTGTGATACCGTGGCAGATCAGGTCATTGACAACCGTCTGGACTTCAGGAAGTTCCGGCATGAATCAAAAATTTTTAACAGGCGGGTTGTTCTTGGTGTGAATATATTTCTCCACGTCGAATTTCGAACGGCAGCCGTTATAACTCATGAAACGGATCTTGCCGAACACCGGCCGCTCACCCCAGGCCCGGTCATGCACCCCCCCGAGCGACCAGGCAATGCCGGTATATCCATTCGGGTCCCGGCCATCCAATTCATACTTATCATTGAGATAAATCGCAATCTTAAAGGCCTGCACAGGCGAGGAACTCCATTGAAGGATCTTTTTGGCCCAGTACATGCGCATATAACCGTGCATCTTGCCGCGCACCACCATCTCTTTCTGAGCTGCGTTCCAAAGTGGATCATGTGTAGAGGCCGCTTCGAATTGCTTAAGCGTGTATTGGTATTCCCTTTTATCCCGGTGATGCGTGTTCAATGTCCGCCGGGCCCAATCCGGGAAACCCTCGACCGAGTCATACTGCGGATTATAAAAGCAAAAATTATCCGACAGCTCCCGGCGCACGATCAATTCTTCGAGGAAGTCCTCCCGGGCATCGGGATTGACGCCCTTGGCCTTGACCGTTTCCAGGGCCACGCGTTGGGACGCGATCTGGCCGAAATGCAGGTAAGGCGAAAGTCCGGATTGTCCCTCCAGATTGGGATCATTCCTGCCGGTCGGATAGGCATTGACTTTTTTCTTTAAGAAATCTTTCAGAACCTTTAGGCCCGCCGCCGAACCCGGCACAAACCCGCTAACCTCGCCCACCGTCCGGTTAAATTTTAATCCGGCCAAGGCCTGTTGCACAGAGAGACTTTTTATCTTCTTCTTAAAAGATACCGGATGATTTTGAAGCGCAGGAAAATCCCCGAGATAATCCGGCAATAAACGCTGAATCTTGGGACGGATGGTATAGGCCCCGAACTCCTGTTTAGGAGACGCCATGCGGCAGGGCACGATATTGTGAGCATCTACTTCAAAAAAAGGGATATCCAGCCGGCGGTTAACCGCGTTCTTCCATTTTTGTTTAATTTTTAAGGGATCAAAATCCGTGACCAGGGCGCCGGTCCCAGTCTCGCGGATAAAATCAGGCAGGATTTTCTCCGGCTGGCCGTTAAGGAGATAAAAAGGAACGTTCTTTTTTTTAAGTGCCGCAGCGGTTTCTTCCAGGCCTTTCAACATGAAGGCATACTGGCGCAGGGTCGCTTGTAAAAAGTCAGGAACCAGGCAAAACACCACCAGCAGAGGGACTTTGTGTTTCAGGGCTTCATGCTGCGCATACAATAAGGCCCAATTATCCGTGGCCCGTTGGTCACGGCTCATCCAGTAAACCACTGGACCTTTCTTATATTCGCTTTGACGGATCGTAAAAATACGTTCGGGTTGGATCATGATGATTCACGGGGCAACCATTTGAACATCATGGCCTCAGCCTCGGCCACCACTTGATCGTTAACAGAAACCTCCGCAGTCACAATAAAGGTCTTGCGGGTTTCCTCTTTGGGCCTGGCCAGGACTGACAGCGTTTCTCCCAAGGCCGCGGCCTGACGGTAAGTGATCTTTAAGCGGACAGTCCGGGCATCTTGCTTCAGGGCCTGCCGGACGAGAACGGAGAACGATTCGTCCACGGCCGCGGCAATCACGCCGCCGTGCACGACCTGCGGCGGGCCGGCATGGTTCTTATCGGTGGCCAGTGTTCCGACGATATGGTCGTCATGCACCGTGAAGGTCATTTTCAGCCCGGCCGGATTGCCTTTACCGCACCCATAGCAATTTTCAACGTGTTGCATGGTTTTCTCAGTCATCGGTTTAACCCGGTTTGAATTTTTAAAATTCACTCAGTTTAATGCTTCGCCTGCTTGAGCGACATTATACCTTTCATGCCCGATAATCACAATAAAAAGTGACAAATGTCATGATATAATAGAACGCATCTTATGATCCCTTTAAAACAACAGCAAAAAAAACCGAAACAACGCTCCTCTTCCCGGCCTTACATGACGCCCGAGAAGCTCGAGTATCACGCCCGGCTTCTGTCCAACCGCATCCGCAAACGGTTCCGCCATCTCTCAAAAAGATTTCGAAAGCAAAATATTGATTGCTTTCGATTATATGATTGGGATATCGTTGAAATCCGCGCGGTGATCGACTGGTACAAGGGCCATGCCGTGATCGCGGAATACGAGCGCACGCAAACCGGGCCGCTGTGGCTGCCGCGCATGGCCCGGGCCGTGGCAGAGACGTTGAACATCCCTCAGAAGCATGTCCATCAGCGCATCCGACGCACGCGCACAAAAGATGATTCCCCTCGTTACACACGGCTGGGGCGCAGCAATAAAGGCTTTATGGTCAACGAACGCGATCTGAAATTTTGGGTGAATGTGGATGATTATCTGGACACGGGACTGTTTTCCGACCACCGTGATACCAGAATGATGATCCGGGATATGGCTAAGGGGCAGGATTTTCTCAATCTTTATGCTTATACAGGGACATTCACCTGTGCCGCAGCTGCCGGCGGCGCGCAATCAACGGTTACTGTTGACCGATCCGCTTCTTACCTGAACTGGGCCAAGAAAAATATGAAACTAAACGGCTTGCCGGGCCCACAGCACGGGTTCATCAAGTCAGACACGTCATTCTTTCTGGAACGGGCCGCAAGCAAAAAGAAACGCTTCTCCCTCTGCTTCGTGGATCCGCCGTCTTTTTCCGGGGACAAAATGCGGGATAAAGGATTTGATGTCAACCGGGATCACCCTCAACTGCTGAAAGATGTCTTAAAAATCATGAAACCGGGCGGGATTGTTTTCTTTTCCACCAACCATCAGCGGTTCCAGCCGAAGTTTGACGGATTATACGTAAACGATCTGGCTGAAATAACTTCCCAAACCATCCCCGAAGACTACCGAAATAAACAAATCCACCGCCTCTGGCGCATGCGGGTCTGAAAATTATTAGTGAGGAGACAGCGGAAGGATAATATCACTCTGATCGTTCTTGGGGTTGTTCACGGCCGGGGAAACCGGGTAGGCCTTCAGCGCCTGCGGATCATAAGGTTTGAGAAGTTCATCTAGGTCCTGGTCGCGAATCTCGGCCAGCCAATCCCCTTCCCGCTCCCGCGGCAGGATCACGGGCATGCGGTCATGGATCGGCCGCACCAGCCGATTGGCATCGGTTGTGATAATCGTGCAGCTGGTGATCTCATTGCCGTCGCGCTCCCAATGATCCCATAATCCGGCAAAACAAAACAGGCCTTCGTTTTCAAGCATGATGCGGAACGGCTGTTTGGTCTTTCCTTCTTTTTTCCATTCATAAAACGAATCCGCGATAATCAAACAGCGTTTGCGGCGGACCAGGCCGCGGTACATGGGTTTTTCCCGCAGGCTTTCGGCGCGGGCATTGATCATTGTATACTTCATGTTCGGACCTTCGGCCCAGCCCGGGACCAGGCCCCAGCGCACGAGACTTATTTCCTCGGGTGTGGCATTCAAAATGACCGGGACATTCTGCTGCGGCGCGATATTAAAACGTTTCTGAAGTCCCTGCGGAATCTTTTTCAGTTTGAAACGTTCCTTAAGCTCTCGTTCCTCAATTCGTGTTTGGGAATATCTGCCGCACATATCAAACCTCCCTATTATGAATCATGCGCGCGCCACCGGGAGTTCATCCCAACGGGTGGTGTAACGTTTGGTCTTATACGCTTGGCGCATATACCAGGGTTTGCCCATGCCTTCGGCTGCCCAGAATAATTTCCCGGTATTGGTGGTCCGGTTGTAGCGGTCCACAGTTTCCATCAGGCGCTGCTGACGGCTCTGGTGATATACCGGGACAAAAAGATCAGACTGGACTTTGTCCGCGCCGGTTAATTCCATAAGCATGATCCCGGCCCTCTTATAAACTAACCCGGGGCGAAAGATCCGCTTCAAAAGACGAATGGCCTGGCTGCATAAAAACGGTGTGGCTGCGCTCGGCGGATCCAATCCTATTCCCGCGGCATTAGCATAAAAAGGCTCGTCCTTGAACGCGTCAGTAGCAATAAAGACATGGATATGACCTGCGGCCAAACCCTGGCATCTGAGCTTTTCCGCAGCCCGGCTCGTGTAGGCCGCGACCGCTTCTTTCAAATCAGCAAGATCGCGCACATCTCGGCCGAATGAACGGGAAGTGCCAATGCCTTTGCGTTTTGGCGGAATTGCCTCCAGCGGGATGCAGGAAATACCCCGCAATTCCCAGGCCGTGCGCAGACTCATAACCGTCAGATGTTGCTTAATCCAACGGTCATCCGCGGCGACTAATTGTAGCACATTATCGATATGATTTCTGCGGAAGAATTCGGCCTTGCGCCGGCCGATACCCCACACCTTTTCCAGCGGGATCCGGTCCAGATAAGAGCGGATCAACTCCGGATCATCCAGCAATAGCACCCCCTTCCGTTCGGGTTCGCGCTTGGCAAAATGATTCGCTACCTTGGCCAGTGTTTTGGTTGCGGCAATACCGACCGAGACCGGGATGCCGGTCATGCGCGCGACCGCAGAACGGATCTGCCTTCCGAAGTCCGATAACTGATCTTGGGGAATCCCCTCGCATCCGAGAAATGCCTCATCGATCGAATACACCTCAATGCGCGGAGCCAGCTGAGCCAAAATGCTCATGACCCGGCGCGACATATCCCCGTAAAGTACGTAATTCGAGGATAAGACTTTAATCCGGTGCCGGCGCACAAGATCCCAGTTTTTAAAAATCGGTATGGCCATGGAAATACCCAAGGCCTTGGCCTCGGCTGACCGGGCCACGATGCAACCGTCGTTATTGGACAGGACAACCACAGGTTTCCCGATCAACCGCGGGTCAAATACCCTTTCGCAGGAGGCATAAAAGTTATTGCAATCGACCAGGATAAAAATTCTTTGCCCCTTTTCAAAAATGCCGGATTTCAGCGCCCCTCGAATTTAGTGATTCTGCGGCTTGACAAGCCCGACGGTGGGGGGTACGCTTATTTCAGTTGGTAGACATAAAAGGATACCTGCTAAAATGCAATTCCGGGAACTGTTTACAACCCTGCAAAAAAATAACTACTCGGTATTCTCCTTCGAGGATATCCTGGCGTTCTTTCCGGGTGAGAGCAGGGTCAATCTGAAACGCATGATCCACCGCTGGGCGGAAAAAAACTGGATCCAGCCGCTCAAACGCGGGCTCTACGAGCTTACCTACCCCGGGGATCTTTCTATCCCAGATTTGCATATCGCCGGCAAACTTTACAGTCCGTCGTACATTTCCCTGGAAACCGCGCTTTCCTATTACAGCTTAATTCCTGAGGTTTCCATGGCCGTAATCTCAATTACCACCAAACCGACCCGCCGGTTCAAGAATAAGCACGGGCTGTTTCTTTACCGCACGGTTAAAAGCGCATGCTTTACCGGATATTATGTCGAAGAGCAACGGGGATTCCCATTTCTGATGGCGGAGCCGGAGAAGGCCCTGGCCGATTACATTTATTTCAAATCCCTGCGCCGCAAAAAGGTTTCTTTCCGCGAAGACCGCTTGGAAAAAGATGCGATCAGGGCCCTGGATAAGTCCAAGGTCAAACATTATGCAGGCCTTTACGGCATCAAAATCGGAGGTTTTTATGCTCAGCTATGAGGCCCTGCTCAAAGAAGCGGCCCAGCGCGAGATGCCGGCCACCAAGCTGCGCGGGATCCTGAGAGAATACCTCCAGATCTTGATCCTCAAGATCATCTATCAGAATCCGGCCGGAAAAGGCCTATATCTGACCGGCGGAACTTATCTGCGATTGGTCCACAACCTTCGCCGATTCTCGGAAGACCTGCTCTTTTATTCCGACAAAATATCCAAGAGCGAGTTTAAGGACCTGCTCAAGACGGTTAAGACCGGATTAAAACGCAGCGGCATCGAGGCTAAATTAACCGTTGAATGCCGTCCGAAGACATCCCAGGCCAAGCTAGTCTTCCCCAAAATCGAGAAAGACTACCAGGCGATTTCTTCAGCCTCGCGAAAGCAGGGAATCGCTATCACCGTTGAGGTCACGCGGCCCAAATGGACGGTCAAGACCGAGACCGAGGTTATTGCCGGCTTTGGCGAACTTTTCCCCTGCATTTGTGTCCATAAAGGCATTCACTTTGCAGGTAAAATCGCGGCTCTGAATGAGCACCCTCAGGCCCGCCATATTTACGATATCATTTTCATGCTCCTGCGCCGGTTCCCCGTCAATTCTCAAGTCCTGAAGGCCTATAAACTCAAAAAAAACGCCCCGAAACTCATCGTGGACTGCATCAATCAAATGACCAAATCCGAACTCAAAAAACAGGCCCTGGCCCTACAGACATTCCTGTTTGAAGAGCATGAAGCCGACCTTATTATCAATGCCAAGGAAATCGTTCCGCGGCTCGCTGAAAATCTTAAATAAAGACTTTATCCCGTCCCCTTGTCCAGACTCCGGATCACATGGGCGACCACGCCCCAGACCTCAAAATCTATACCTTCGGTAATCTCAATCGGCTGATAGTGCTCATTATCCGCTTCCAGCACCATGCGGCCTTGGCGGCGACGAAGACGTTTGACCGTGAATTCACCGTTGATAACCGCCACCACCACCTTGCCGTTTCCCGGCTCCAGGGAGCGGTCCACGATCAGGATATCCCCGGAACGGATCCCGGCATTGATCATGGAGTCACCGCTGACCTTGATAAAGAAAGTGGCAGCCGGATGCTGAATCAAAAATTCGTTCAAGTCTAAACCCCGGTCAAGATAATCATCAGCCGGTGACGGGAACCCGGCGCAGACCCGGGACAGGAAGAACGGACGCTTCCGCCTCTGGGTATACTGACTGGGGATAATGTTTATGATCTTCATCGGAGCATCCAATAAAAATTTGGTACCCCAGTTCCCTCGTTCCCCAGAGCCCCAGGAATCCTGGGGCTCTGGGTACCGGGGCACCAGGGCACCAGGGCACCAGGGCACTCTAAGGATACCACTCAAGTGTGTGGATATCAAGCTAAAAAATAAGGCCCTTACGGAAAGGGCCTTAAAAGTTGGGGTGAACAAAAACCCTTATTTAGCAGGGATTCTCGACATCTCTTTACTGGCCAAATCAGCCCAGAAACCGCCCTTATACTTATCCATGAGACGCTGATAATACGTGCGGGCGTTCTTATAATCTTCCAGCTGCTGATAGCTGCGGCCCAGGTGGTAAAAGACCACTTCATTCAACAGGCTGTCAGGATGATCCCCGGTGTGCTGCAGGTAGTACTCGATCGCCTTTTGATAGCGGCCAGCCTCATAATACTTGCGACCCAGCGTGTAGTTCTTGTCAATACTGTACTGCCCGGTTGTTGAACATCCGACGACGCAGACAGCCAGGAGCATCCCGGCGAGAACAACAATAAAACTATGGCTCTTTGGGTGACGATGCATATTCATTTCAAATTGCTCCTTTCCTAAACTAACACGTTTCTTTATCAATCGGCTTAAGACTTCTTATTCCGTACCAAGTTTACCATCTAATTCCAGCCTGTCAAACGCCAAGACCGACTTTTATTAATCCGGGTCGATTTTTTAAATTTCCAGGTATGGACTTGCTCTTTCGGACAAGATTTTTATAATAAAATTATGCTCGGCAATTCTTCTGCACGATTCCGCTTTTATCTGGCACTCACTTTCCTGGCCGGCCTGGCCCTTTCATCCTGTACCACGGTCCGGCCGCTGCCTCCGGCGCCGACGGTACCGCCGGTCGCACGGCCCTGTCCCCGTCCGGCACTCCGCCGGGATGTGGTGCACACGGTCGCCCCGGGAGAAACACTCTGGCGGATCAGCAAGATGTACAGTGTTCCAATCGCCATGATCATGCGTACCAATTTTCTGTCCAACCAGACCGATATCAAATACGGCCAAAAACTGCGCATCCCCGACGCCGCTCCGATCGAACCCGTGATCACGCTGTTCCCGAGCAAAAAATGGAAATATATCATCATCCACCACAGCGCCACGGAAGGCGGTTCCTCCCTGCAGTTCCACGAACATCATCTCAGCAAGGGATGGGACCAGGGCGTGGGCTACCACTTTGTCATTGACAATGGCGCCAGCGGCAAGCAGGACGGCCAAATCGAGACCACCCCGCGCTGGCTCAAACAGCAAGACGGGGCCCATTGCAAGGCTTCGGACATGAATACCAAGGCCATCGGGATCTGCCTGGTCGGGAATTTCAATCATGATCAAGTTTCATGCAAGCAGATGAATTCCCTCGTCCTTCTGCTCAACCAACTCAAACGCTACTATCGTATCCCTTCCTCCCGCATCCTCGGTCACCGGGACGTCCCGGGCAGCCACACCGAATGCCCTGGCAACAACTTCCCCTGGAAAGACCTGCTGCGTCAACTGGACTAAAATAAAAAATTTTTTCGGTATAGGGAAGATCTCTATCGACGGGATGAACGATGCGGATTCAAATGCTCGGCCCACAGGCCTTCAAAGAACCGACGTGCGTTAACCCCCAACACCCGGTTATTATATCCACCCTCCTGCACAACCAAGGTCGGAACATTCAAAGTGCCGATCATCCGGCCGTTCGCCTCAAAATCACGCGAAAAAAGACGCCAGCTTCCGGTCGGATCGCGTTTGGCCGTATCCAGCCCCAATGCCACCACCAGAAAATCACATCGAAAAATACGGATATACCGCAAGGCCTTGCGTAGGGCCTTGCGAAAGGACTCACCGTGCACGTATTTGGCCAGCGGGATATTCAGATTATATCCCTCACCCCGGCCGCGGCCGCGTTCGTCCGCAAAGCCCGTAAATAACGGGTAATCGAAGCGCGGATGCACGTGCAGCGAGACCGTTAAAACATCATCCCGTTCATAAAAAATATCCTCCTGCCCGTTGCCGTGATGATGATCGATATCCAGGATAGCCACCTTCCCGAAAGCGCTGAGAAAATGAGCAGCCACGGCGGCTGAGTTCAGGTAACAAAAGCCGCCGAAGACATGCCGCTCGGCATGATGTCCCGGCGGCCGGACCAGGGCATAGGCCAACCGCCGACCGCATACGATCCCTTGGGCCGCAGTCAGGGTCGCGTCCACGGCCCGGCGCGCAGCAACCCAGGCATTGCGGTTGATGGGCGTGAAGGTATCGATGCAATAATACCCCGCACGGTCGATCAGGTCCAACGGCGGACGGCTGCGATTGCGCAGAGGAAAAAGATACGGATAAACCGATTGGCGCGGATTCACGTCAAGACTGATCCGTTTTAAATAACGGATAAACGCCGGTTCGTGAACCGCGGTCAGATGTTTGTCCGGGAAGGCCTTGATCGCCACCCGCTCAAAGATATCGGTCTTATTGATCTCTTTTAAAATAGTCCCGACCCTTACCGGGGATTCGACATACCCCTTTTCCTTGATATGATGAATCTCATGCTTGTCATTGACCACCAGCAGAATCTTTTTGTCATCGGATATATGCACCGGGAGCGAGACGCGTTTTTCCGTTTTATGGTACAACGGTTCGCGCAAGCGCACCGGATCATCCTGAAACGAATCGATGACCATGCGGATATACTGCGCAGAGCATTGCCTCATGTATTTGCGCGTTAAGATCGTCTTGACGACTGTCTGCACCCGAAAACGGCTTAATTTGATATCATGATTCAGCCCGTCAAACACCACATAGGGCGGGACGTCTTTGGTGGTCACCGGCGGTTCGGCGTGAAATGAACTGATCAATGGCCGCGCCCCGAACCGTTCATAAAAGGACAAACGAATACGGTTCTGTTTCAAAATATCAGGCTTTTGAACGACGCGCCGGTCATCCGGCAGACATTCATAATACAACCCGTCGACCTTGAGAGCCATGGCCTCTTCACGCACGCGCTGATACAGGGCGCCGCCGATCCCGAAACTGGTCTTCAACTTAGCGGCAGAGAGATAATCGAGAAAACAGCATCGGATATCCGGGAAATACGAAAGAAAAGCAAAACCCATGACCTTATCATTGGCGCCGTGT
>Ga0272441_10011481_pt1 | contig 13134 bp, 11 predicted proteins | sample SSMProp6N_FD_193582 | JGI IMG/M metagenome (GOLD analysis project Ga0272441, IMG submission 193582) | Marine sediment archaeal communities from Little Sippewissett salt marsh, Falmouth, MA, United States - SSM-Prop-6N | ecosystem: Environmental > Aquatic > Marine > Wetlands > Sediment ... | reverse complement strand
CGCCCCCACCGCCGGTTTTCATTTCACCGAAGAGCTCTTGCAGGAAATAAGGCAACTGGGTGTGAGGATCGCCTGGATAACCCTTCATGTAGGATACGGAACTTTTCAGCCGGTTAGAGCTGAAATTATCCAAGAGCATAAGATGCATGCCGAGTATTATGAGATCAGCCGGGAAACTGCCGATGAAGTTAACACCCTGAAAGAAAGAGGAGGAAGTCTCTGGGTGGTGGGGACGACGACGGTGAGGGCGCTGGAGAGCGCGGCGGATGATGGGGGAAGGGTCGGGGCGTCTTCCGGATGGACCGATATCTTCATCTATCCCGGCTACCGCTTCAAGCTCGACTTCAATCTGGTCACCAATTTTCACCTCCCCCGCTCGACTTTGATCATGCTGGTTTCGGCTCTGGCGGGAAAAGAAAAAATCATGAAATCCTACCGGGAAGCGATTGAAAGAGGCTACCGTTTCTACAGCTTCGGCGACGCCATGCTGATACTATAGTCCACTAATTTCACTAATTATCACGAATTAAATTGTAAAGTATCAGGTGTAGAGGTTTAAATTGGTGAAAATTAGTGTAATTAGTGGAGAAAAAATAGGTCGTGATGAGATTTGCAATTATAGCCGAAGATAAGAATACGGCTGCCCGGGTGGGAAGATTGAAACTGCCCCACGGGGAGGTGGAAACTCCCTGTTTTATGCCGGTCGGGACCCAGGGGACGGTGAAGACGATAACGCCGGAAGAGCTGAAAAGCCTGGGAGCCCAGATCGTCCTCTCTAACACCTACCATCTCGGCCTCCGGCCGGGGATCGAGATCGTCAAACGGGCCGGAGGTTTGCACCGCTTCATGCACTGGGACGGTCCGATGCTGACCGACAGCGGCGGCTACCAGGTTTTCAGCCTGGCCGATCTGAGAAAAATTTCTCAGGAAGGGGTTACCTTCAGCGATCACATCGAAGGTTCCCTCCACCACCTCACGCCGGAGAAATCGATTGAGATCCAGCAGGGTCTCGGCGCCGACATCATCATGGCTTTCGACGAATGCCCGCCCTATCCCAGCGAGTATGATTATGCTTGCAACTCGCTCGAGCTCACCTTACAATGGGCGCGCAAATGTCGCCAGAGCCATACCGACGGTGAGCAGACTTTGTTCGGGATCGTCCAGGGGAGTGTTTTCAAGGACCTCCGGCTCAAGAGCGTTGATGAACTGGAAAAGATCGGATTCGCCGGTTACGGGATCGGCGGCTTGAGCGTGGGCGAGCCGAAGCTGCTGATGTTCGAAGTCGCCGAGTATACCGCGTCGCTCCTGCCTTCCGAAAAGCCCCGGTATCTGATGGGGACGGGAACCCCCGACGATATCGTCAGGCAGATCGCTTTCGGGGTGGATATGTTCGATTGCTCCGTTCCCACCCGCTACGGGAGGAACGGTTCGGTTTTCACCCGTCGGGGGAAGATGGTGGTTCGCAACGCCGTTTACAAGGACGATCACCGGCCGCTGGATGAGGAGTGCGGATGCTACGCCTGCCGGAATTTCAGCCGGGCATATATAAGACACCTTTTCAATACCGGAGAGATCCTGGGGATGCGATTGGGCACGCTCCACAATCTTTATTTCTATCTCAGTCTGATGAAAGAAGCCCGCCGGGCCATTTCCGAAGGGCGGTATGATGCGTTCGCGAAAAAATTTCTTGAACAGTTCCGGATGGGAGTAGAGAGTAGCGAGTAGAAAAAATCGAGAATTTCGATACTTCTGACTCGCTACACGCTACTTGCTACTCGCTACTTTATGTGGGTAACGTTATCATTGTTTGAAACTACCAGTTAAACTAGTTACTCTGGATTAAAAGGAGGTTAAGGTATGGATTACGTACCGATAGCACTGGCACCGCCACCCGGCGGTGAAGGGCAGGGGGGAGCACCGGGCTGCGCGCCCGGTGGAGAAGGAAAAGGGGGAATGGGGGGAATGATTATTCCCCTGGTTCTGATGTTCGCGATTTTTTATTTTCTTCTCATCCGGCCCCAGCAGAAGCGGCAGAAGGAGCATCAGAAGCTGGTTTCCGAGCTCCAGAAGGGTGATAAAGTGGTTACTTCCGGAGGCATCCACGGCGTGATCAGCAATGTGAAAGACAACACCATCATGGTCAAGATCGCGGACAACGTCAAGGTGGAGGTCAACCGGGGCAGCGTCAGCCAGATCGTCTCAAAAACAGCGGAAGGCGGGAAATAGTCTCAAGGTGGCAAGATGGATAAAAGTTTGAGATGGAAGGTGATACTGGTCGCGGCGGTGATCGTTTTTCTGGGCCTGTATTCATTTCCTCTGGTTGATCGCGATGTGGTCGAATTTCTGCGGTCCGAAGCCAAGAATCAGGATGAAGATTTCCGTGCGCTCCTGTCCGCGATGGAGGAAGAATCCACGCAGGGCGGCGCCAAAGCCCCCCTCTCCGGTCTCCAGCTGCTGAAGGAAAAATTGGCCGACCGCGAGCTCGATCTAACCCCGTATTTCCCCGGTAAAGAAGATAACCAGCAGGTTTTGAGCTTAATCGAGCGGAATATCAAAGGACGCCTGAACCTGGGCCTTGACCTCCAGGGGGGGATGCACGTGATCCTGGCGGTGGATGAAATCGAGCTGCTCCGGAAAGGGGCCGATAACGTCGATGAGACGTTCAACCGGTTTCTGGATGAAGTCAAAGCCCGTGCCCGGACCTCCCCCCGCACGCCGCTGGAGGTGCTCAAGCAGCAGTCGGGCAAAAAGAAACTGGACCTGACGAAATACTACCGGGAGCATTATCAGGAGAAATACGGTCTTGAAGAGGACGAATTGCCGGATTCCAATGAAAAGCTCTTCGAATTTTTCGATCGGGAGATCAGCGCCGCCAACCTCGGCTCGCTTCAGATTCTCCGCAACCGGATCGATAAATTCGGTGTCTCCGAACCGACCATTCAAAAGCAGGGCCGGAATGAACTCCTGATTCAGCTGCCGGGAGTGAGAGATCCGGCTCAGACGCTCGCTTTTATCCGGGATCAAGCCTACCTGGAATTCAAGCTCGTTGACGATAATGAAGAACGCCTGGAAGAAGCCCGCCGGGAAGGTAAGGCGCCTCCGGGTTTTGAACTCAAAACGTATGAGAAAAAAAGTCCGGAAGGGGAGATCATCGAGGAGGAGATTCTCGTCCGGTCCAAGGCGGAGCTCACCGGTGAAAGGCTGATAACGGCCTATTTCGGCAGCAAAGGGGGAACTTTCGAACCGATCGTCAACTTCAAGTTCGACGGGAAGGGGAGGCGAATTTTCTCCCGGGTGACGAAGCAGCACAACGCCGAGGAGAATCCTCCCGGTCGCCAGCTGGCGATAATCCTCGACGGTAAAGTCATCTCCGCTCCCCTGATCCGGACCCATATCCCGCGGGGGGAAGGCTATATCGAGGGCAATTTCGATATGGATGAAGCCAAGCTCCTGGCGAGCCAGCTCTCCGCCGGAGCTTATCCGGCACCCCTGATGATCAAAGAGCAGCGGACGGTGGGACCGTCGCTGGGCGAAGATTCGATCCGGAAGGGGGTGCGGGCCGCCCTCCTGGGCTTGATCACAGTCGCCCTCTTTATGGCCGCTTACTATCTTCTGGCGGGTCTGGTTGCCGACTTTGCCCTCTGCCTGAATATCGGTATCATCATCGGCGCCCTCTGCCTGCTGCCGGTCCTCTTCGGAGGGTTCAAAGCCGCCCTCACCCTGCCCGGAATCGCCGGCATCATTCTCACCATCGGAATGTCGGTTGACGCCAACGTTCTGATTTTCGAGAGGATCCGGGAAGAGATCCAAACCGGCAAAAGAATCAAGCGGGCGATCGCTTCCGGTTATCAGAAAGCCTACCTCACCATCCTGGATGCCAACCTGACCACCGTTATCGCCGCTTTAATTCTGCTGAATCCCTTGGGATTTTCTTTTCTTCCCACCTCGGGGCCGATCAAAGGATTCGCCCTCACCCTGACCATCGGCATCTGCGCCAGCATGTTCACGGCTCTGGTGGTCACCCGGCTCATCTTCGATCTTTTCTGCTTGAACCGGCATTTCACCGATCTCAAGATGCTCAAATTTTTTACCCGCCCCCATTTCGATTTCATCGGAAAGAGAAAGGTCGCGTTTCTCATCTCCGGTATTTTGGTCGTCGCCAGCGTCGTCTCCTTCATCAGCAGGGGGGAAAAGAACTTCGGCATTGATTTCAGCGGAGGGCTTCTCATCCAGCGTCAATTCACGGGTGAAGTTCCGGCGGAAAAAATAAGGGAGATTCTCAATAAACTGGATCTCGGAGACAGCTCGGTGCAGCAGTATGACGGAGGAAAGGGATTCATCATCCGTTCTTCGATTGAGACGGCCTCCGGAATAGATGAGGAGATTAGACGGCAGCTTCCCGGGTTCATCGATGAAGGTATCTACGAACAGAGGACAGAGGTGGTGGGGCCGAAGGTGGGAAGGAGCTTGCGGATCCAGGCGGCCGGGGCGGTGATTTTGGCCATGATCGCGATCATGGCCTACATCTGGTTCCGGTTCCACGAGTTCAAATTCGCCCTGGGAGCGGTGCTGGCCCTGGCCCACGACGTGATCATAACCATCGGTTTCTTAACCGGATTCTTGTTCATGCCGCTGCGGGAATTCAACATACCTATCATCGCCGCCCTTCTCACCATCGTCGGGTATTCTCTGAACGATACCATCGTGGTATTCGTCCGCATCCGGGAAAATACGAAATTGATGCGGGGAGAAAGTTACGAGAAGATAATCAACGCCAGCATCAACGAGGTCCTCAGCCGGACGATTCTGACATCGCTCACCACCCTGATCGTGGTGCTGTTTCTTTTCCTGTTCGGAGGTGCGGTGATCAACGATTTCGCCTTCGCCCTGCTGGTGGGTGTGCTGGTGGGCACCTATTCTTCCATCTTCATTGCCAGTCCGGTGTTGCTCTTCTGGGGAAAAAGGAGAGTAAAGTCGTGATTAAGAAGGGTTGCGGAAGCGGATAGCGCAAGGAAACCGATATCAGCTATCAGGCTTCGAAGCCGCTTCCCGCGACCGGGAAGCGGCTTTCGTATCCCCGCCGCGCTGTTCCACCCGGGAGCTCGCGGGGGTTGAGCCCGGCTTCGGGGAGTGGGGCGGTTTTATCACCTTGCCGGAGCGGAGGCATTTCGCGCACACCCGTATGGTTTTCACCTTTCCGTCCACCAGCGCTCTCACCTTCTGCAGGTTGGGATGGAAAGCTCTTTTGCTCACCCCGGTTATTCTCATACCCACGCCCCCTTTTTTCTTGGCCCGGCCCCTTCTGGCTATGGAACTTCCGGCGCGGGGGCGTTTACCGCATATTGCGCATACTTTCGACATTTGCTGAAACCTTTCGATGAATTTTGCTCGTCGGAATTGGTTGAATCGCGAAGATTTCTAACACAACGGAGAATTCTCTGCAAGTAATTTTTCTTTCGCTTTTATCATTGTCAGCGTTCGGGATAAGACTAAAATTAACGTTGATGAAAGCGGATCTGGAAAAATCCGTCCAGTTCGTTAAGGGGGTGGGACCCCGTCGGGCCGCACTCTTGAAGAAACTGGGGGTCGAAACCGTGGAAGAACTCCTTTATTACTTTCCCCGCGGTTATCAGGATCGGCGCTTTTTCCGTTCCATCTCTTCGCTGAAGGAGGGGGAAACGGCCACGATCAGGGGAAGGGTTCTGGCCTCCGGAATAATTCGCACCAGGAAAGGGAAAAAAATTTTTCGGCTGGTGATTGAAGATAAGAGCGGTAAAATCCCCTGCACCTGGTTCAACCAGCCCTACCTGAAGGAAAATTTCCGCAAGGGTGAAGAAATCGTCTTCAGCGGCAAGGTTCAAAGATACCGGACCCTGCAGATGGTCAACCCCGAATACGAAAAGCCTTCGGAGGGACAAAAGGCTCTGATCCATTCCGGCCGCATCGTCCCCTTTTATCCATTGACCGAAGGACTGAACCAGAAAGCCCTCCGTCGCGTCATCAGCGGAGCCATCCGGGAGTATCTGCCCCACCTGGACGACATGCTTCCGGAGCGACTTCGCCGCCGCTGGAAAGTGGTCGATTTCAACCGGGCGATGGAAAACATCCATTACCCGCCGGATTACGATGCTTTACGGGAGGCCCGGAAGCGGTTGATCCTGGACGAATTCTTTCTCCTCCAGCTGGCCCTGGGGGTGAAAAGGGCCCGCCGGTCCCTGGAGGAAAGGGCTCCATCCCATCGGGCCGATTCGCTGCTTTTGGAAAAATTTATTCAGTCTCTCCCTTTTCGCCTGACCCGGGCCCAGGGCAGAGCGATCTGGGAGATAAAAAATGATATGAAAAGTTCCCGCCCGATGAACCGCCTCCTTCAGGGTGACGTGGGCTCCGGCAAAACCCTGGTGGCCGTCTGCGGGCTCGTATTCACCGTGGATAACGGTTACCAGGGCGCGATCATGGTTCCGACCGAAATACTGGCCCAGCAGCATTATCAGAATTTGCGGTCGATGCTGGCTCCGCTCGGGATCGTGGTGGATCTGTTCACCGCCGGCGTGAAATCGGCGGAAAGGGAAGAGCTGCTGAAGAGAATCGAAAACGGTGAAAGCCAGGTCGTGGTAGGGACCCAGGCCCTGATCCAGGAAAAAGTGGTATTCAAAAAGCTGGGGATGGTGGTGGCCGATGAACAGCATAAATTCGGGGTTATGGAGCGGGCCCGGCTGAAGGCGAAGGGATGGTTTCCCCACGTTCTGGTCATGACCGCCACCCCCATTCCCCGGACCCTGACCCTGACCGTCTTCGGGGATCTCGACGTATCCGTTCTGGATGAGCTCCCGCCCGGCCGGAAAAAAGTACGTACCTACTGGATCGGTCCTGCCAAACTGCCTGGGGCTTACGCCTTCATCCGGGAGGAGGTGACGAAAAAACGGCAGGCTTTTATCATTTACCCGCTGATCGAGGAGTCCGAAAGCCTGGAGGTGAAGGCGGCCACCGAAATGTTCCGGCATCTGCGGGACCGGGTATTCCCGGAAATAAAGCTGGGGATGGTTCACGGGAGAATGCCGTCCGGTGAAAAAGAAAAAATAATGAAAGATTTCCGGGATAAAATAATCGATGTTCTGGTCTCCACCGTGGTGGTGGAGATCGGAATCGATATTCCCGATGCCACCGTGATGCTGATCGAGAACGCCGAGCGCTTCGGCCTCGCCCAGCTCCATCAGCTCCGGGGGAGGGTGGGGAGAAGCCGCCACCAGTCCTACTGCATTCTTCAGGGCAACCCCCGGACCGAAGACGGGATAAAGAGGCTTCAGGCCATGAAAAACATCGATGACGGTTTCGTCATCGCCCAGGAGGATCTGGATATCCGGGGGCCGGGCGAATTCTTCGGCACCCGCCAGCACGGACTGCCCGAGATCAGGATCGGGCGGATCCTCGCCGATGTGGAGCTGATGGAATTCGCCCGCCGCCAGGCCTTCCGCATTATCGAAAAAGACCCCCGCCTCTCGGATACCGAATTTTCTCTGATCCGCAGAAAGCTGCAGGCAAGATACGGGGGAAAGCTGGAGCTGGGTCAGATCGGATAGATAATTTTCCTGCGGAAAATTATCTTTTGAGCAACTGTCGGTATTTCGAAGATTGGAGAGAGGGTGTTGAGGAGGTAAGATAATTGGAAGGGCGTTCAAGATTAAAATTTTTCGCAGAAAAATTTTAAATGAGGATCACAGGAGGAAAATATAAGGGGAGGGTGATCAAGACCCTGAAGGGGAGAAGAATCAGGCCCACCAGCGAGAAAGTCAGGGAGTCCCTGTTCAATATATTGGCTCAAAGGGTTGAAGGCTCCCGGGTGCTGGACCTCTTCGCCGGCAGCGGCGCCCTCGGCTTGGAAGCGCTGAGCCGGGGGGCTCGGGAGGCGGTATTCGTGGAGAAGTGGCCCCCGGCGGCCCGGATCATAAAGGAAAACGCGGAGGCGCTGTCGCTCTCGCCCCTCATCACCGTCATTCCGGGCGGGGTTTCCGCGGCGGTTACAATGCTCCGCCGGGAGGGAAAAAGGTTCGAAATCATTCTGGCCGATCCTCCTTACCGGAGCGGGAAGGAATCTGCGGCGGGAAAATTATTGTTAGAGTTGAGCGCCTGTGATACATTAGCGCCGGCAGGAATTCTGGCGGTGGAACATTTCAGCAAAACGGATCTTCCTCAGCGGGCGGGCCGCTGGTGCCGACAGCGGCGGGCGCGCTACGGGCAGACCTGCATCTCTTTTTTCGAATATGCAAAAAACAGCAATTTACGCCGGTAGTTTTGACCCGGTAACCTACGGTCATCTTGACCTCATCGAGCGGGCGGCCGCTCTCTTTCCCCGCTTGATCGTGGCCGTGGCCCGCAACCTGGAGAAGGAATCGCTCTTCAGCCTGGAGGAAAGGGTGGACTTTTTGCGTGGGAGCGTTGAAAAATTCCCCAATGTGGAAGTCGAAACCTTTGATGGTTTGCTGGTTGATTACGCTACCGAGAAGAAAGCCCGGATAGTAATCAGGGGCTTGCGGGCGGTCTCCGATTTTGAGTATGAATTTCAGATGGCTCTGACCAACCGGAAATTGGCTCCGGAGATAGAAACCATATTTTTAATGCCCTGCGAATCCTATTCTTACATTTCTTCACGAATGATCAAGGAGATAGCATTTCTCGGAGGTGATGTTTCCGCCTTTGTTCCCGCCGGGGTGGTGAAGGCGTTCCGCCGCCTGGCCGGTGAAGCAGAGTGAAAATCGAGCTGCAAAAAATTTCCGCCGAGGGGCTTTCCCGGCGAGGTGAGGCGGCGCCGGATTTTATCGGGCTGGAAGAAGAAAGCGTCAGCTTCTCTCACCCCGTTCTTTATGAGCTTGAGTTGCGCCGTGCGGGCAAGCTGGTCGTGGCCAGGGGAGTTTTATCGACCTGGGTCGGATTGACCTGCTCGCGCTGTTTGAAAAAGTTTGATTACGAGGTACAAATACCGGATTTCAAAACCCAGGTTACGGTGGAAGATCCGGCCGGTCTTATCGACTTGACAGAAGCGGTCCGGGAATATATTATTCTCGCCCTGCCCTATAAACCGCTCTGCGACGGAAAATGCGCCGGGATATGTCCGACCTGCGGGAAAAATTTAAATGAAGGACCGTGCGATTGCCCGGAGATTGAGAAAGAATCAAGCTGGGACAAGCTTTCCGAGATATTCCCCGAAAAATAGGGCGCGGTAAATTACCCGCGAAGCCGGAGCAGGTTTTTAACCACGAAGACTCGAAGGTCACGCTCGCGCGCCGAAGCCCCGCCAGAGGCGGGGCGCAGGCATGAAGTTCTTTAAAATATAAAATAAATATATTTAGTATTTTGCTAAGCCTAACTTGCTGCTTCGGAATTTCAAAAAAACAAAGACAAAGATATTTTTTGACAGGATATACAGGATAAATAGAATATTATTTCAACAAGTATCCAGTAAATCCTGTTAATCCTGTCTAAATTTAGCGGTTAAGTTGCCCGAGCGGAGCGAGGGCTAAGTTCCTGCTTCGGAATTTCAAAACCTCTTAGGAAAGCAGGAAGGCAGGAGTATAAATATATAAAATTTTCCTGATTTCCTGGATTCCTAAGATGGAAAGTTGCCCGAGCGGAGCGAGGGCTAAGTTCATAAGAGAGGATGAATTATGGGAGTGCCCAAGAGAAAGACCAGCAAAAGCAGGAAGAGGAACCGGCAGTCATCCCGCCGGGTGAAGATAGCCCAGACGACCGTTTGTCCGCATTGCCACAACCCGAAATTACCGCACAAGATTTGTCCTCATTGCGGTTATTATAAAGGCAAGGCGGTCGTTTCGGTCTAAAAGGATTCAAATGTGAAAATCGCTTTGGACACCATGGGTACGAATAACGCCCCCGCGGTGGAAGTGGAGGGAGCGGTGCGGGCCGCCCGTCACCTCAAGCCCGGTTCCGAGATTATCCTGGTCGGTCCCCGCCGGACGCTTGAAAAGGAATTGGAAAAACAATGGCGGGTTCCTCCCAATATCTCGATTGTCCAGGCTTCGGAGGTTATCACCATGGAGGATAAACCGGTCGAAGCCCTCAGGCGGAAACGGGATTCTTCCATAGTGAAAATGCTGGAGATGCTCCGGGACGGCTCTACCGACGCGGCGGTGAGCGCGGGCAATACCGGGGCGATGGTCGCCGGTGCAAAGTTGATTCTCCATTCCCTCGAGGGTATTGACCGCCCCGCGATCGCCACCACCATTCCTTCCGCCCGGGGAGTCTCGATCCTGATCGATAGCGGCGCCAGCATCGATTGTAAACCCCATCAATTGCTGGAATTCGCGATCATGGGAAGCGAATACGCCCGCTTCATTATGAAAATCTCCCGCCCCAGCATCGGACTTTTGAGCATAGGAACCGAATCGACGAAAGGGAACGAGCTCACCCGCGAAACTCACAAGCTGCTGGAGAAGTCCGGCCTTAACTTCATCGGAAACGTGGAAGGGCGCGACGTTTTCATGGGTAACGCCGACGTCATCGTCTCCGATGGTTTTGTCGGCAATATCGTTCTCAAAGTGGCCGAGGGGCTGGCCTCAGCCATACAAAATATACTGCTGGCGGAAATCAAGCGCCATTTTTTGCGAACCATCGGCGGGGTCCTGATGAAGCCCGCCTTCATGCGGATGCGGAAAAGGGGAGACTATTCGGAGTACGGGGGCGCTCCGCTTCTGGGCGTGAATGGCATCTGTCTGATCTGCCACGGAAGTTCTTCTGCGAAAGCGATCGCCAATGCTATCCGGGGAGCGGAGCGCTACGGAATCCAGGAGATCAACAGCAAAATAGTCAACGCGGTAACGTCTTTTAAAAAAGGAGAAAATGATGATCTTGGAGGGTAAGAAAGCTGTCGTCACCGGAGCGGGAAGGGGTATCGGCAAGTCGATCGCTCTGGCCCTGGCCGGCGCCGGAGCTGATGTCGCCGTTTTCGAAGTCGATCAGGATCTGGCGGCCCCGGTGGTGGAGGAGGTGGAAAAGGCGGGCCGGAAAGCCCACGCCATCGCCGTTGATGTCTCCAGTTTTTCGGAGGTGGAGGAGGGGATTAATAAAATTCTTGACCTTTGGGGAAGCATAGATATAGTGGTCAATAATGCCGGGATTACCCGGGATAACCTTCTGATCAGAATGGGTGAGGAAGACTGGGACGCGGTGGTGGGAGTTAATCTGAAAGGAGCTTTTAACCTCTGCCGGGCGGTCGGCCGGGCGCTTATGAAGCAGAAATCCGGCTGCATCGTCAACATCGCTTCCATCATCGGACTGATGGGAAATGCCGGCCAGGCGAATTACGCTGCTTCCAAAGGAGGATTGATCGCCTTGACCAAGTCACTGGCCAAGGAGCTGGCGCCGCGGGGAGTAAGAGTGAACGCCATTGCCCCCGGTTTCATCGCCACCTCCATGACCGATAAAATTCCCGAGCAGATAAAGGAAAAGATGGTAGCCTCGATTCCCCTGGGAAGGATGGGGCAGCCCGAAGACGTGGCCCGGGTGGTGGTTTTTCTGGCATCCCCTTCGGCGGAATATATCACCGGCCAGGTGCTGGTGGTGGATGGCGGCCTTTATATGTGATCCGTTTCGCGGTAAAAAATTAAATTGGTTGCTTCGCCCCATAGAATCGGAGCGGAGGAAAAATTTAAAAGGAAGGAGGTTGGAAATGAGTGAAGATGTAGCTCAGAAAGTGAAGGACATCATCGTGGAGCAGCTGGGAGTCAACCCGGAAGAGGTGACCGAGGAAGCTTCGTTCATCGATGACCTGGGGGCCGATTCGCTTGACACTGTTGAACTGGTGATGGCCCTGGAAGAGGCTTTCGGCCTGGAAGTGCCCGATGAAGAAGCCGAGAAGCTTACCACCGTCGGCGCGGCGATCAAGTACATCGAAGAAAACTCAGAGTAAGAATTTTCCGGCATAATAACCGGGAAATCAAACGTCCCCCTTCCCCGGAAGGGACGACTGTCCGGCGGGGAAGGGGGGTGACGCTACCGGTAAAACAAGGGAGGAATTATGGTCGAGAGAAAAGTAGTCATTACTGGCATGGGGGTGGTGAGCCCGATCGGCAACGATTCGGCCGAGTTGTGGGATTCCCTGTCCCGGGGCCGGGGTGGGATCGGGCGGATCACGGCTTTTGACCCTGCGCCCTTCAGTTCTCAAATCGCGGGCGAAGTCAAAAACTTCGATCCCGGAAAGTATCTCGACCCCAAAAAGCTGAAGAGAATGGACCGTTTTTGCCGGCTCGGCGTGGTCGCGGCGAAGCAGGCTCTCGATGACTCCGGCCTGGACCTGGAAAAAGAGGATCTCACCCGGATCGGGGTTTACGTTGGTTCCGGAGTGGGGGGATTGACCACCATCGAGGAGCAGCATAAGATATATCTCGAAAAGGGACCGTCCCGGGTATCTCCTCTCCTGGTGCCGATGATGATTATCGACCTCCTGCCGGGACAGATAGCCATGCTTTTCGGCCTGAAAGGCCCCAACCTGTCGGTGGTGACCGCCTGCGCCACCGCCACCCACAGCCTGGGGGAGGCTCTCCTGGCCATCCGGGCCGGGATGGCCGATGTCATGGTGGCCGGGGGGGCGGAATCTTCCACCACCGAGCTGGGGCTGGCGGGGTTCTGCTCGATGAGAGCTCTCTCCACCCGGAACGACGCCCCGGAGAAGGCGAGCCGACCTTTCGATAAAGAACGGGACGGTTTCATCATCGCCGAAGGCAGCGGGATATTAATTCTGGAAGAGCTGGAGCACGCCCGCAAGCGGGGGGCGAAAATTCACGGGGAGTTCATCGGTTACGGCTGCTCGGCTGACGCCCATCACCTCACCGCGCCCGCTCCCGGCGGCGAAGGGGCCGCCCGGAGCATGCAGATGGCGCTGGATTGCGCGGGGATATCTCCCCGGGAGGTTGACTACATCAACGCTCACGGAACCTCCACTCCCCTCAATGATAAATTCGAAACCATGGCCATCAAGAGCGTATTCAAAGACCACGCTTACAAGGTGCCGGTCAGTTCCACTAAATCCATGAGCGGTCACCTCCTCGGTGCGGCGGGGGGACTGGAGGCGATAGTTTCGCTTCTGACGATGCAGAATAAACTGATCCCCCCGACCATAAATTA
>Ga0272441_10011480_pt1 | contig 13135 bp, 17 predicted proteins | sample SSMProp6N_FD_193582 | JGI IMG/M metagenome (GOLD analysis project Ga0272441, IMG submission 193582) | Marine sediment archaeal communities from Little Sippewissett salt marsh, Falmouth, MA, United States - SSM-Prop-6N | ecosystem: Environmental > Aquatic > Marine > Wetlands > Sediment ... | reverse complement strand
TTTACTCATTCTCAATCCTCCTTAAACCATGAATCTCTAACCAATTCCGTCATTGACTCCTTGCAGCGGGACAACTCTGCCTGAATGTGATCGACTATTTCTTTTGGATTGCCTGTTGCCAACGTTCTCATATCAAGCGCGGCACAGCCGGAAATGTTCCATGACAAAAAGATTCTTGGCTTGCCATCCGGAAGGTTTCTCTGAATGTTCACATCTAACATCCCGCAATCAAACGTGTCCGTAATAACCTGATTAACAATATCTACCATTTGTTCCTCTGTTATGTAACCATAGTCTTCTTTACTCATTCTCAATCCTCCTATCAATATTCATCCAATTCATCCCTTAAAGCAGTACGCGCTTCCAGGAAAGTTATGTTCAGCTTATACCATTCAGAGATATATGTTGAAAACAGGTTTATCATCTGAATCCGCTCTGTTTCGCTTGCATATACGTAAACATTAACCTGTAATGCGTATGCTTTCACTTCGCACCATAACCTGTACCTTTTGCAGAATATGTACAACAACGGGTGCAGGAACAGGGAACGCACGTTCTGCTTGCAGTGCTCCAACTCATGCTCATACAGCCCTATGTCATGTTCGTACTCAGGCTCTATCCTGACATACATGAAGCACAGGAAACTCCATAACATGGCATTCTTCGGTCCTTTAACATCAGTGTACCTGATCAGGACCGGACAACAGTATACCCATTTAAGTTCCATCCCTATTTCTCCTTATTTTGAAATCAACACTATTATCTCTGATAACTGCGTTGCGATTGTGAATAAAAATAGCGTTATCAAAGTCAAGAATATCCCCAAAAAGACTCTATCTGCACACTCCATCCCTATTTCTCCTTATATTTATAAACAACCGCACGATTATTCTTGACAAGATACTCGGCATACTCTTTCATTGCTTCTTTGCTTGTTATTGGATAGTTTGTTCTGAACGGCATAGGTGAAATCATTACAGCCGTATCTTCGCTCATTCCCTCTACAAAATGTATCGGTATATCCATCCCTATTCCTTTAGACAAACCATCCTCCGTTCAATTCATTTATATAATCCTCAAATTCAAAACCCTCAAACATAAATTCTGCAAGATCAACTAGTGAGGAGGCCATTTTAGCATGCCTGTATTTTATGTAATCAATAATTGCATCAGCTTTTTTATTTTTGGCGGCCTCTGCTTCGTTGACAATATAGCTTGCAGTATAATTCTTTACAGGCATATCCATAGGTACACCGGCGCGAATCCGTAATATATCATCGGGGTTCGCCATCTATTACCTTTCCGCAGACCATACAACAGGAGATCGGCATTCTATTTAGGGCAGCCATCCACCAGGACGCTTTGCAGCAATCTGTTATCTGATAAAGCCTAGCCTGGTTGGCTAGATCCACAAGAGGTTCTTCAGGCGATTCCTTAAGATCGGAAAGCCGACCTTGTCTTTTTCTTGTTAATGGTATAGTTTCGTTAATGCTCATACTTTACCTCCATTCCAATCGTCTTTATAGCAAGCCATTCTTTCTATGTCGGCGATTCCAAACCTACAGGGAAGCTGTATACACTGCATATTATGCAATGGATTTCCACAACAGGGACACTTGTACTCAGGTTCTATGAATGATTCAAGGACGCAATCCAAGACACGTTTGCCATTGTATATCAAATCCTTCGGCATACTATCGCCAATTGGTCTGTCAGAATCAGCCGACCCAAGCACTTTGGCAAACTGCTTCTTTATCTCCTCTACCTGTTCTCTTGTGAGTTTCATCTTTTCCCTTTCTGTAAAGCGTCCAGGCCGTAAGGCGGGCAATAATACCGGAACGTCCTGCCGTCAGGAACGCGGATCACATACTCGCCCTGAATCAGACCTTTTAAAATATCGTCACGCTGCCGTACTGACATCTTCCGAGTAGCGCGGGTAAGATCCCGGTGCTTGATCCCGGCAGCTGCCGACTTCTTTATAATTGCATGCACTTCTTTGTCGTATCTCTCCTGGTCGCTATCAGCGATTGAAAATTGTACTGCCTCAACAAATTCCGTCAATAAATACATCACAAGATTGCATGAATATCGGGCATGGTCCGCTGTTATATGCGCTGCTGACGGGTGAGAGCAATCAAGGGCAGATAGGATCAGCGCAACCCGCCGTGCGTGTTCTTCTGCCCTTCCCCATAGCGGGTAGGTTGGTTCTGTTGACAGAACAGCTGATTTCTGCTCCAACATCACCTTTTTGCGCAACGAAAAGAATATATCCTGGGCGGCTTTATCTGTTGGAACAGTTACCTGGAATACGCCTGTATTGCGCTCTATATCGGGAGTACCTTCGGGAGCCTCAGGCTTAAACCCAACCCAAAACTGTATTCTCTCTATCAGACGTTCAGGTATCTCGCTGATCCGCCCGCCTTCATCGTTCCAATCGGGATAGTCATTAGTGGACCGGAATACCATTAGCCTTCCGAGCAACCCGTCCCTGATCTCAGCGCTTGACAGGCCTTCATACAGGACGTCAGGAACAGTTGTTCCGTAAATACACGCATTTGGTTGTATAATATCCACGCGGTTCTCATTAGCATACTCTTTTCCGAGCAGCACAGTATTTGCAGCGCCGGTAAGCCTCATAAGGAACGGCACAACGCTTTTTCTGATCGGAGAGGCGAATTTATCTTTCATGCTTGCAAGCATATGACCTATTTCGTCCCACATAAACAGGACAGACGGACGATCCTCAAGACACGCAGATATAGCCGTATCGCTGGTGACGTCCTCTCCCCCTAAGATCATGTTGTTTACCCCTGCCCGTACACATATCTGCTTTATTACCTTTCGGGAGTGATCCTTACCGGCACATGATTCAGCAACCCCCAGGGCGTACAGATTTGTCCGTAAATCCCATTCGTTTCTGACCTTTCTGCCAACCAAAGCGCCGCAAAAAGCCAGCGTATTGCCTAATGTGAGCAATGGTTGAGGTTTTAGTGCGGTCCTGTTGACAAATTGTGCGATTTCACCCACAAGTCCAGGAGGCCTTAATATTTCAGCTAATTCAGGTGTTTTGTCTAATATTTCCGCTATTTCAGGTAAAATCTTCGGTGCTTCCGGTGTTTCAGGCTTATAAGTTTTACCCATAAGCAGACTTTTCGCCATTTCCCTGCCGTGCTCAATCTGAGCTGCCTCAATAGACGAAAGATCCATATTATATTCGTCTAATAACCACCCGTCAGGCTTTTCCGATCCTTTATGTGCCTCTCTGATCTTACGCCTGAATTCCTTTAGTTCCTGAGGATCACCCAAGTCCCAGGGCGGCGAACACATCGGGTTATACACTTCAGACATCAGCTTGAAAGCTGTTTCATCGTCAAGCAGGAACCCGCGCACCATAGCGGTACATGCCCAAAGCAGTTTTGCGTGTCCTCCCTGCCCCTGTATTGCCGGTTCGCACTTCTTGAGGTATTCTTCCGCACGGAGCAGCAAACCATCCCCAGGAGGCACAGGAGCGCGTCTGACAGGCGCTGAAAAAGGGACATCAACCGGCTTTTCATCCGGTTTTTTGCCGTTACTGAGCCTTTTTATGACCCATTCAGGCACTTCTGCCAATTCTGCGTTCAAATCAAGCCATTCGTACTGATTTCCGTTCTCATGTATACTCGGAGCTACTACGATATATCCCCTGTTATTCCCCCGGGTATCTATCGCCTTTTCTAATTTGCTCGTAGTACAGCCAATCTTCGGATGATGCCTGAAACAGTAGTGTAACCCGCCCGATCCGGTTTTCTGCACCAATGTTTGAGGGAACTCGCTGAACTCCTCTTTAAGAGCCTGGTAGGAGTCCTCTCCGCCCTTATGGGTGTCAACATCAATGACACAGAACGTCTGATCCCCGCAGGGTATACCGATATTCGCCTTAGGCCATTTAGTCCACCATTCACGCACCTTCATTATATCTGTAGTTGCCTTATGGAATCCACCGGCAATCATAGGCTGCTTGGATTGCACCCTGAGAGGGAATACAGGCCATCCTTTATTTACATATTTAATCGCTGATTCAAGAAATGTATTCATTCCCAACCTTTTCTATGCTATACGCTATTATTTCTTTGTATTTACCCTTCTGCTGTACTGTAATAGTTTTTGTGACACTATTAAGCGCACCACTCAAGAATAACCACCCAAGAGCCTCATTAACTGTCGGGACGGGCGGAACAAAACGGCGCAACCACCACATTCTAGCCTTTTGCCCCGCTAGTCCTTCGTGATCCAGGCATATCCATTCTCTGAATACGTGCAGACCGGATCGGTACTCAACTCTCAGGCTGTCAGGCTTCCCTTCTTTCTTATGCCGGTGAACCATAACATCTTCAACAGGATATTCCTCAGGATCACCCGACAATATACTCTCATTACTTGCTCTTATTTCATGCAGCCTTTTCTGTCGCTCCTGCTCCTCAATCTCCTCTATCTCCTGTTTAGGTATCTCCCATCCGCATATAGGACATACTCTTATTTGCCTGGAGAAGATATTAAGGCACTCTTTGCATTTAAATAACTTAACGTGCCCCTGGTCAATAGTATCAAGTGGTCCGTGCTCGTCTATACAATGAGCATAGTCAAGAATAAGGCAGTTTTCTTTGTTCGGGTGAACCCGCAACCCCCGCCCGCACATCTGAACATACAGGCCTTTAGAGAGGGTAGGACGGAACAGTACAATACAATCTACCTGTTTGGCGTTGAAACCTTCAGTATAAACGTTGACGTTGCAGATTGCATTGAGTGTTCCGGCCTTAAACCTCTCTGCGATACGATCCCTGTCCTTCTGATGTGTCTTAGCTGTAATAGCCGGTGCGTTTATCCCGTATTTCGCTAATTCTTCACTTACGCGCTTACAATGTTTAACGTCCACACAGAAGAATATAATGCTCTTTCGGTTCTCTGCTGCTATGATCTTGACGGCATCATGAACCGCCTGAGATACAACGTCATTCTTGTCAACCGCTTCAGCAAGAGATTTAACTATATAATCTCCGCCGCTATTCCGCCTAACATCTTTCAGGTCAGGCTGTATGTCGCTCCTGCGGCTCCACAGGCGGCACAGAAACCCCTGGGCAATAAGATCGCTTACATTCGCCTCGTAACATACTTCATTTAATATATGGTCTGCATGACATAACGGGCCCGACATGCGATACGGAGTTGCTGTAAATCCTATAACCCGCAGCTTCTTGTTTTGAATATACTGCATATTGATAAAGCTCCTGTATTTCCCCTCCCCCCGGGGCGGAATCCGGTGCGCTTCATCTACTATGATAAGATCAAACGGAGAGAATTCCCCTCCCCGCTTATACACGCTGTCTATGCTTGCATATATAATGCTGTTATCCGTGTCCCTGCGTCTTAGACCGGCGGCATAAACCCCTATGTCAGCGTCAGGCCATACAGCAGCAAGTTCTTCGCTGTTCTGCGCGACAAGCTCTTTACGATGCGCCAGGATAGCAACCCGTAGCTCAGGGTAATCATCTTTCCACTGCTTAATCGCCCACGCCATCAATACAGATTTTCCTCCGCCTGTAGGGATTGCGATACATGGATTTGATTCATAGTGGCATATATGATTATGAAGTGCCTCTAATGCCTCCCGCTGATAAGGCCTCGGCTGTAAGATAGGGGAGCTATTCAAGATCATGGTTGGCCTCCGATGTTACCTTGATAGCCATACCGACACCACGAACAGCTACCGGCAGCCGCTTTATACAACATTCATTATATATATCATCCCACCAGGCACATTCAGCCTGTAAACACGCAAGGAAGTCAGTTTTGCTGACCTCTATTTTCTGTTTTATCCCGTCATAACTGCGCTGCATTTCGTCAGGCGCGGTTATCCTCCTCATTGGGCACAGCATCTGTTATCTCCCCTTCAAATTTATGTTTCAAACTGCTTATAACCTCAAAATCTCCTGACGTAAATATAGACGTAGGAGCATACGTCAACTCTTTACTGTTAAACTGTCCCTTGCTCCTGTCAGAGCCATTATACCAAATGCCGTCCTTGTCGTTGCAGTATTGAACCCAGGGGGTACCATCATCGTTTTTTCCAACATTTATCATCACCGAAAACGTAACAATCTCAGGTGCAAACACATGAGCAGGGCAGCCTCTGATCTGATCCTGCTTGGTTAGCTTTTTATCCTTTAGTGTACACGCCCATCCTCCGAGTCCATCCATGACCGGACCGGCCATAAGACAGGTTCTGCAATTAACATTACATGGGACTGCCGTGCCTATCGGGTTTCCGTGACACAGATTCGTAAAGGCGCACCACTTGCATTCATCGGCGCCGGGATCAGCTCCTGCCTTAAGTGGCGGGCGAGTAGATGTTACAATTCTCTCGCCTTTTGAGATCAGACTTTCTGCAAACTCTTTATCGTACTTAACTCGTTCAGAATAAAGATCATCTGTATTTTTGTTGCATGCAAGGTATAATGACCTGGTCATGCCTGTCAAGTGCATATAAATTTGCATCTGAGCATAGTGTTTTGGCTTTGCCTCCTGGACGCCTTTTCGTTGCAGATTGCGAAACGACTTTTCCGAATGAGTTTTGAATTCAATAACATGCCAGGTTTTAGGAGCTTCGGGAATATTAAGTGCGCACCCGTCCAGGCTGCCACCGCCATGTCCGCTTGCAAACTTCACCCTGAACTGTTCACCGGTTTCCGTATTTATTTCATGGACCTCGCACCCGATTGCACGGAGATCCGCAACCATACGGAATTCTTCAATGTCACCGCGCTCAAAGAGCCGGTACATGCGCCCGTCAAAAGATTCCTTTCCGCACCATCTGAAGCTATACCACAAAAAGCGGCTGCAATGATGTCCGAGGATTGACGCGCCTAGATGCTCCCGGGGTTCTTGCGAATCACCCGCCTGTTTTCTTTTCTCAAATATCCTCTGTACTGTTTCTGTTGGCTTTTGGACAAACTGTTCCAAATCTCCCATAATGTTCTCCCGCTAAAAATATAAGTGGGGCAGTTGGTCTGCATCGTGTGTAGGACGCTCTGATTTACGGGAATCGCACCCGACCTACAACTACTACTAAGGACACGACAGGCTACCACGCCACCCACTATTAAGGTTTACTTGATTCTCAGACTCGTACCACGTTCAAGCAAGCGACACCCTGCTACCTCTTTTCCAGCAAGCAGCGCTTCTCTGATTGCGTCACCATTCTTTGCATAAGTGACTTTTTCCGTCCGGTATTCGTCCGGTAAATCCTCGGGAAGAACATTACACTCAAGAGGCTGTTTTCCTCCATTTCCTGCTACCGACACAAGGAATCGGGGAGTATCTATTTTCTTAACCTCATTGAATTCCAGCACCTTTTTCAGAAAATCCTTCATCCTGTCAGCATGATTCTCGCTGATCTTGGCCCGTTCCGTGAGGCGCTTTGCCTCCTCTTTCCTGGCTTTTGCCCTGAACGTAAGCGTCTGAATATAGGCAGCATAGTTATCCACCTTATTCTCAAGATCACCCATTATTTCATCACCCATTTTGGCAAGGATTTCCTGGACTTCAGGATCATCAAAGCCGCCTTCCGATTCCTCAAGCAAATCGTCAAAGGCCTGCATGTCCTGAGATATTTCAAATAATGTTTTTTTTGCCATTGCGTCTTAACTCCTTAAAGGTCTGCTTCAAAGACCTGTAATAGTTTTTAAATGGGGCGATAATAGCATATCGCCCCACTTTTTTCTGAAGCCTTTTTATATGCGCTGCTTTTAACTGCTCGTCCCAATGATGGAATGCAAGCCTTAACAGCGCTCTCGCGTCCTTCTTCTTCATTAGCGGATCGCGTTCACAATAGAGTCAAACACGCTGCATACCATCGTAGGCACGGCCTGTTTTTCCGCCATTTCCATAGCCTGGACGCAGACGCAGAAAGACGCCTGTTCCTTTTCGTTAAGGTTCCGAGATGTGAAGCTAGTACCCTCGGCGAAATCAAGAGTAACAAGCCTTCCGAGCTTGCTAGCCTTAAAATACTCACGCATACCCGAGCCGTCTACCTCCAGGGCATTTACTACCCGTCGGTTTTCCATTTCAATTTCGCCGAGAAAACGCTGACCATCTACACTGATTACTTTAAGATCTTCCATTTTCATAACTCAATCCTCCTATTCATGAGTTGTTTCTTCGATACTGTCCTGATATGCCGTCAGGCCATCTGTAGTAGGGACACTACCTTTAATACGTTTGCGAAACTCTGTGTTTCGCACCAAACCGATAATTGCTGTTTCAAACACCTTTGTGATCCTCTGCTCTGCCTCTAACTCCTTTCTGAGCAAAGAATTCTCTAACCTTCTTTCACGTTCTGCCACCTTATTCTCTCTATCTATAAGGTCACGTTCCCGCTTGTCCATCTTGGCCTGTTCGGTAAGGTCACTTCTGAGCAAGTCAGCAGTTTCCTTCATCCGGTCATAGTCGCCGCGCAGCTTCTCAAGGTCTTTGCGATCCCTAGACGCCTCCTGTAAGCGCTGTTTGAGGACCTCGCCCACTTCGGTTGACAGATTCTTGTTTATCGCTTCCGCAATCCTTTCTTCCATTGTTGCCATATCGCCTCCTATCTTTTCCAGGGTGGAACGCCCTGAGTGGGCGGTGCTGCCTGTACAGGAGCAGCAGGAGGAGCGCCAGCACCGGAAACGGCCTGAGAGGCAGGCGGCACAGCCGGAGCGGGAGAAGTCCCGGCCGGATTATTTGCCGCCGCCTCAACAGGCTTGTAAGCGGAAATCTCATTCTGCGCACCATAATTTGGGTCATTCTTGACCTTCAATTTGATCTGCATGGGTTTGTCTTTAAGCTCAGCTGAATCGTTGATCTTAAGGACGCCGACAGCATGACCTATTGCCGAGAGATTCCGCATGCCGATTTCTTCTGCCTGTTTGTTCGGGTTTGAAAGGTTTATATTGGTAAACACTTTCCTGTTCTTGAGCTCCGGTTCTTCGCTGAGGAGAACAAACCTCAGTTTCAGATAGTAGCCGGTCATTGCCTTTGTCTGCATGATCTCTGTTTCATCAATCATAGCAGTATACCAACCGGCGGGCAAAACCTCGTAGTCCTTACTAGGCTCTACCTCATTACAATCAAACTCATATCCTCCGTATACATTCTGAATATCACCCATAAACTCAATCCTTTAAAAAATGGGTTATGATTTTAGCGCTTCCTGTAGCGCTTTCCATGACAAGTCCATTTCGTAAGGCAAGCTGCCCCACTTCCCGCGCCCGCCCCCTGGGTGAGCAGGACGTTCCTGCGTATACATGCGAGGGAGTCCTCCACCCGTTTCAACGGCACGTTTCTTTTCCTTATTGAACCCGGCGTCCTCTTTCTTTATGATTTTCTTGTGCTGCACGAACAGAACTCCATCCGACCACCTTGTAAGCAGTTCAACAGCCTTATCGTGTATGTCGCATAAATACCTGTCGTATGCCTCGCTAGTCGGATCATCAAAGCGCTTTACTTTAACATGCCCGATAAGTATGCTTCCCATGTCGCGATCATTCCTCAGGGCGTCCAGGCCCTCAAGAAGATCCCGCCATTGCTTCAGCGCTTCAGTATATCCTTTTCCGTACCCGCCGCCGACCTTTTCTATTGAATCAACTCCTCCATTGATCCGCATTGTTTCGTCCCACACAATAGGCTCAAGTGCCGAGATAGAATCTATCACAACAGTTTTATACTCGTGATCCTCTGTATAGAGGCTGCCTATTGCTTCCATCACATTCAGAAACGTCTGAGCGACAGGGAACGACTGTACATCAAGCGCGTCAATCCCTTCTTCACCGCGTATCGGAATGAAGATAGGGTTGTCTGCCTGGCTTGCCAACGTAGATTTTCCTACCTTTGGCGTACCAAGAACAACAACTCGGTTAGGCCGGTCCTGTAATGCCGACTTAACACTTTCCAGGTTAAAACTCATACTCAATCCTCCTAAAGTTCCTCAAGCAAATCCGAAACAACATGTTTGACAAAAAAACACTTCCCTCCAATAAGTTTTTGCGGTATTTTGTTTACGTCAAGTCCTTTGCCCTTATACCTTTTAGGCGGACCTTCTTTGAGATGCCTGTAAATTGTAGGAACAGAGAGTCCGATCATCTCAGATAGCTGGGTGATGTTTATAAGGTCAGAACGTGCGTCCATTCCGTATTCTCCCGCAAATGAATGAATTATTGAAAAATCTTAAAAACTATCACTATAATACATTAATATATAGCGCTAGTCAATAACTTTTTTCTATTTTTTTGCAAAATTTAAGATTTTTTCAATATTCCTCCATCTGATTCCATACGGAGTGAGCTTAAGGCTTGTTCTATGCCTTTTATATGTTATTTTATATTCTGACTTTATGTATTCCTGAATTCTGTCTTTATCAAGATCAAATCCCTTAAGAAGCTCTAGGGCGTCTTTAATCTCTTTATTGCGGAATTCCACCCGCCGGTCAAATTCCTCGCGTGTTTCCTTCCACTTATTCCAATCACCAGGTTTCAGCTTGGATGACCCTGCAACATAAGCCTGACGTCCTACAAATTCATCTACAGCAGCCTGTACGCCCGGGTTATCCTTATCTGTATTAAGCATGCGAAGCAGGATCGCACGTTTCTCTTTGTTGGTCCTGGCCCTGGTGAGGCGGCGCTGAACCTGTGCTCCGCCCCTTACCTTCAGGGATTTTTCATAACGCTTTGCGAACCGGCTTTCTTTAACCATCATCTCTTCATCAGCATCAAGTTTTTCACCCTCTACTTTTTTAGTTACAAGTTTTCTGATTTCCTGACGCTCACGTTCGGCAACAGCAAATTCTTTTTCGGCTGCCTTTTTGTCTTTTTCTGTCAGGCCATAATCAGTAACCTTAACGAACCTACCAAAGATGTCGCCCATGCCTGGGAAGTCAAGAAAGTTTTCAAGCTGTGTTTTTGTTTCTTCGGGATTCTTGTATCTGAACTTATACAAGAATGATCCGCCGTAATTATTCCATAGCCACTTACCGAATGCTTTATGCGCTTCCGCCCCGCCAGCTATAAACGTTTCCTCGCGGATCGCCTTGCGTTCCCTGAAAGCATCGTAAGGATTCCGCCCTGTAAGGTATTCATACGTTACCTTTCCTGCTTCAAGCACCGGATTTATGCCTGCGCCTTGATCGCCCATATAGCGGAGCGCGTCTTGTATTCTCGGCGCCTGTCCATCACCGGCAAGCATTTTCCAAAACAATCCACCTACCGCTCTGCCTGTTTCGTCCTGCGGTATGCGCAGATAGACGCCTTTGCCATTGGCGTCAAGTCCAAACGGGATAACAGTGTAGTTTGTCATGTCATAGCTGCTGGCTCTCTCATAGACTTTGCGTTGTGCTTCAGCCCATTGCAGTACCGGATCATCCTCGTCCGACCCCAGGGCACGGAGGATAGCGGATAATGCTCCGCTTGCAATCCCGAACATAATGACCTTAGGCATTATTGAATATGCAACTGTTTTAGCGCCTACTGAAAGAGGATCGGTTTTAAACGCCTCAATATCCGACCTCCATCCCTGGAACATGGCGTTTGAGAACAAGAACAGGCTATTGGTAATTGGAGTGGCCCGCCCTCCGGTCAGGAATGACGGAGATCCGACCCAATGCCGAACCATATGATCTATCTGCTCGTCAGTATACCCTAACCTTTGCTGATTCTTCTTAAGATACACATATCCTGCCCTCTTGTTTGCGACTTCGCCTATATTACCTGCGAGGAGAAACCTTGCAAACCAACGCTTTAGAGGGTTCTTAATTTTGTTATCAAATTCTTCCTGGTTCCGGTATCTGTTAAGTACACGCTCGGCCTGGGTGTCAGCATCGTCCATTCCGCCAAGATTAGACCATGTAACAAGTAGGTTGCGCTTACGCATCTCACTTAGCACCGGATCAACGTCACCGATCCCTTCAATGCCTATTGCAGACAATATATCCTCAAAAGGAATATTACTTATCCCAATAGATGAAAGAAATTTACCTGTTTTCATGTTCTTAGGTATAACTTCTTTTACTCCGGTATACAGCGATTTCACAAGATTATAATATAGCTCATGAGGCTTTACTCCGAGTCCCTTGATATTTTTAACTGTGCGCAGCGGATCGCGATAGAACACATTAAATAACTGAAAGCCTGGACGCGCAACTGTGAACCAAAAGCGCCCGGGATTTGCGAACTTCCTCAGAAGATTTGTCACTAAATGAAAATCTTCGTCAACTGCACGATTAAATGCGTTTGCCGTTGACGCTTTAACGTCATAGCCGACCAGCTTGCCGTCTTTCATGTAGATGATGGTCCCCCATCCTTTTTCAGTAGTGTCTTTTATGACCTTATACCGACCTTTCTGTGTTTTCTCGGCTGGCCTTATCTCATTAGGGTCCCCTAGCGCAAGCAGTTCAGTTACAACGGCATCTTTGGCTTGATTCCAGGCAAGTGATCTCATAAGAGATATGTCGGTTTCCATTGTTGCTGCAAACGTATTTGTCACTCCTTGCAGAGTACCAATTTGTCTGTAAATATGAATACCTCTTTGCGTCCCATATTTTGATTCAATGAATTTCTTTACTTCAAATTTTGTATAATATTCATTGTCAAGGAGCAGTTTGGAAAACTCTTGATCGTATACCCCTGCCTCCATAATTGGAGTAAGTATCATTTCCTCGCGAATTGCTCTGTAGCGCTGCCTGGCATCTTCAAGTTTACGCATTGCAGCCTCACCCATCTCTTCGCGCATTGCCTCAAGCGCCTGGATCGCACCGGCCCGATCTCCGACATACGGGTTTGCCATCTGTGACCTTTCGTTGATTGCTCTCATATAGAGCAGATACTCACCGAAATCAACGTCTGTAAGGTTGTTTTCCATAAGGAAACTTGCAACTTCTCTGTTCACCTCGTCCGAGTATTCCTGTATCTGAGCTCCGCTATACCTGGCATAATCAATCTGATTCATTGCTCCGGTAATCTTTGAGAGCCCCTTTTTCCCTTTTTTCGCCAGCTTTTCCTGGTGGTAAAAGGTATCAAACATAAACGTTCCGTGCGCTTCCCATATGTCCTTTGCGGTTGCCTCTTCTGTTTCA
>Ga0272441_10011479_pt1 | contig 13135 bp, 10 predicted proteins | sample SSMProp6N_FD_193582 | JGI IMG/M metagenome (GOLD analysis project Ga0272441, IMG submission 193582) | Marine sediment archaeal communities from Little Sippewissett salt marsh, Falmouth, MA, United States - SSM-Prop-6N | ecosystem: Environmental > Aquatic > Marine > Wetlands > Sediment ... | reverse complement strand
CTTGAGCTCGTGCATGTCGTCGGCGTTGGCCGGGTCGAACGTCTTCTCGTACACCGTGTCGTATGTGGTGGGCCCGTTGGGGAAGTAGGCCTGCACGGTTCCCCAGCCGCCGTGATTCCACATGGGCAGGTAGGGCGGATACGTTCCCAGTGGCGCGACCCGGCCCTTGTAGTTGGAAATCGACGTCGTGTCGATGCTGACCGACGAAACGCTGTCGTTGTCGCTCCAGTTGACCTGATCGCCCACGTTCGATTCCGAGTAGTTCCAGTTCACGGTGTCACCGACCTCGACCGTCGCGGTTCCTCCCTGGGCCGCCGACGTGGAGTAGGAATCGGCGTCGCCGCCGCCCACTGCGTTGGCCGTTTGAAACTGATCGTTGACGGTGTTGACGACGTTGTTGTTGACGTTGTTCGTGCCACCGCCGCCGTTGCCGTTGGGCGGGCACCCGGGAATCTGGACCGCCGCCGCCGGCCCCTGAGCGCCGAGCAAAATAATGGGGACCAACACTGCCATTGCCCTTTTCATCATTGTTCTCCTTAACCGTAATTCCGAATTCCGTTTTCGATCCCCCGTTTTGCGAACACCCTCCCTGGGTTGATGAGGACCGATGTTGCGTTGCTTTGTCTTGTCTTTTTTCTGCTCGGGAACCTCCTTCTTTCTTTGCTTTGCGCGCATCCGGGGCGCCACGGAGACCGTGCCCCCTTTCGGGGTGACACATGCGGAACACCCTCCCCGCGCTTACGCGGAGTGTTCTGATCCCTCCGTTCGCCGTAGCGGCGGCCGGACTCGAAACTAATTGTCGTGCCGTGTCCCGGCTCCCTTTTCCGGCCGGGTCGGCGGCGCGATGCCTGGTTCTCTACAGGCCACCGCGCAGGACGCTGGCGGCGCAGCGACCGGTCGGAAGGCCGATCGGCTCAGCGCAGAGCCCGCGCGCCGACGGCGCCAACGAGAAAACAATCTTGTTGCAGCTATCGAAAATACGCTGGAATGCCCGACGGACCGATGAAACGGTCCCCTCGGAAGGAGTGGGTACAACGGTCCGTGTCAATAGTATACGCGCAGCATCCATGCTACTACCCTATTTAACCCGCACCGTGCAAACAATGTAAAGATGACCCAAGGTTGCAATTCTTAGTGTACGCGCCCAGGCGTGCTTGTCAAGAGCAAACTATCTCTTTTGACACTTTTTTTTCACAGTAGGCAGGGCACGCAGACTGCAAAAGACAGGGCGTCGCCCCGGGGAAACCGACATGGGTGTCCCCGGGGCGACGCGCGGTGTAGGGCCGCCACCAGTGCGGCTATCTGATTTGTACGACCGAGTTGAGCTCCCCGTAGGGATTGACCTCGCTGGTCTCGTTGTACGGGTCTTGCTGCCACTGTCCATCGACGACCAGGCGGTAACGGTAGGTCCCCTCGGGCAGTTTCATCTTGGCCTGCCAGACGCCGCTGTCACCGACTCGCTCCATCGGGGTGGCGGTCGGCTGCCAGTTGTTGAAGTCGCCGGCGATCTGGACGCACTGGGCCCGGGGGTAGAGTGTCACGAAGACGACGGCGTCGTGGATCTGGTTGACACCGTAGTAGTCGGACAGTTTCGCGTCGGTGGCGCGCAACGTTTCGGCAAACGATGAGATCTTCGGTTGCGTCGCGACGACCGGCGTCACGGGCGCGGGCTCCGGCTCGGTTTCGAGCTGCGGGGCGGCTTGGCACACCGACGGTGTCGATGCGACCGTGGTTTCGACGCCGGCCCCGGCGAAATCGGGAAGGCGAATCGCCGGATCGGACGCGAACGTGTTTTCCTCGGCCACCGGCTCCAGCGGCTTCGGCTGGGCGGGCGTCGGTTCAAGCGCGGGCGTCGGTTGCGGCGTCGGTGTCGGTTCGAGCGTTGGCTTCGGCTCCAGCGTCGGCTTGGGCTCCAGCGTTGGCTTGGGCTCCAGCGTGGGCTTGGGCTCCAGCGTGGGCTTGGGCTCCAGCGTGGGCTTGGGTTCCAGCACGGGTTTCACTTCGCGCTCCGGCTCGGGCTCGCGGGCCGGCGGTCGCTTCGTGGCTTTCAGAAGCTCGTTGGCGCTGGCGCCGATCGAGTCGAGCTGGTCGGCCAGCGAATCGACGAGACGTTTGCTCTTGGCCTGCGGCGGTTCGGCCACGCCGATCACTTCCTGGGCCAGCGCTTTGAAGTCCTGCTGGCCTTTGCTGGCGGGGTCGTATTCGTTGACGGGCTGTCCGAAGCTGGCCGCTTCCTTAATCTTCGTGTTGAAATTCACGACGGTCTTGAACATGCGGTCGGAGAAGTGCGAACGCAGCTCCGCGAGAATCTCCCGCGCCATCTTCGTGCGGATGTCGTACATGCTCGCCAGCACGCGCACCGAGACGTCCTGCTGGCAGCGCTTGCACAGGATGCTCAACGTCTCGAGCTGTTTGCTCAGGCCGTGCAGCGCGAAGTACCCGGTCTCCACGGGCACGAGCACGTCGGTCGCCGAGCGCAGGGCGTTGAACGTCAGCAGGCCCACCGCCGGCGGGCAATCGATTACACAGTAGTCGTATTCGCTGTCGGCCTCCTCAAGGACGTTTCGCAGACAGCATTCGCGCTGCGGAATGCCGGCCATCTGCTGCTCGAACGCCGACAAATCGATGCTGGCCGGAGCCAATTCCAGCCGGTCGCCGATCTGCCAGAGAATCTCCGTCAGTCGCATAGGCTCGTTACGGCTCTTGCTGATCAGAACGTCGTAAATGCTCTGCTCGATCTGCTCTTCCGGAACCGCCAGACCCACCGCGCAGTGCGACTGCGGGTCCATGTCCACCAGCAGAACCTTCTTGCCCAGTTCCGCCAGGGCGCTGGCCAGATTTATCGAAACCGTGGTCTTGCCGCAACCACCCTTCTGGTTCACTATCGCAATTGTTCTCATCTTCGTCCCTGCTCATGAGATTGCATTATGGCGTTTTCTGCGACGCGAATCCTTTCGCACCGTAGGTCCGAAAAACCCCGTTTTCAGCACTGATGGCTCGCATAAGGGTCTTTAGTATTTTTTCGGCACGGTCGCCGGAAAAACTTTACCTTTTTATGGGACGGGCCGATAAAAAGACACAAAAGGTACAAAAACAGCGTGGCCGCAACGCCCGAAAAACCGGTGGCCAAAGCCACCCAAAGCGATTATAGTCACTTCGTTTGGAAAGGGAAGTCCGTAGAATCTTTCAGCGGGTACAAAGCCGCCATCGGGCGCAAGAACACAGGAGACAGTACTATGGAACGGTATGTTACCGGACGTCGTGATTTTTTGAAATATGCCGCTACGATCAGCATCGGCTCGTCTTTGCTGCGAAAACCGGCGCCGGCGCGGGCTGGCAAGGGGCCCGGCGGGTTGCTCAAGTCCTGCCAGTTTCGGATGCTTCCGAAAGACTTGTCGGACGCGGATAAATTTGCATTGGCGCGGAAATGCGGTTTCGAGGGGATCGAGCCTTCCACGATCGCCGATCCGGCAAGAGCCCGGGAATTAGGCGCTCTGGCCCGCGAGGCGGGTGTGCCGATCCATTCGATCACCTACGGCGGCTGGGGCGCGCCGCTGTCCGATCCGCGTCCGGAGACGGTGGAGAAGGGCCTGGCGGGCATGGAAACGGCTCTGCGCAGCGCCAAGGCCGCCGGTGCCGAGGTGGTGCTGCTCGTGCCGGCCGTGGTCAACGAAACCGTAAGCTATCGCCAGGCCTACGAGCGCTCGCAGAAGAACATTCGCAAGCTGCTGCCCCTGGCCCGGGAGCTGCGCGTGACCATCGCGGTGGAGAACGTCTGGAACAAGTTCCTGCTGAGCCCGCTGGAATTCGCCCGCTACGTCGATGAGTTCGACAGTCCGTGGCTCAAGGCCTACTTCGATATCGGCAACGTCATCCTCTTCGGCTATTCGCAGGACTGGATTCGCACGCTCGGCAAGCGCATCGTGCGCATCCACCTCAAGGATTTCAAGCGCAAGGGCTACCAGTGGACCAACCTGCTCGAAGGCGACGTCAACTGGCCCGAAGTCCGCAAGGCCCTGCACGAAACAGGCTACGCCGGCTACATGACCACCGAACTCCGCGGCGGCGACGAAACCTACCTAACCGACTTAGCCACCCGAATCGACAAAATCATCGCCATGAAACCGGCATAGATCGACGGCGGCTCGCTTACGCGTCAACAGAACAGTGCACTTCAGTAATCCTGAACTTGCCGGTGGCGGGGTCGGGCGGCAGTTCCTGCACGCGTCGGACCGTGAATTCCATGCGGTTGGCGGCACCGCTGCTTTCCAGGACCTTCTGGAATCCCTTGTGTACGACCGTATCAATGTCGTGTTGGCTCACATATCGTACTTCGATTCGGTCGGGTGCCGTGAGTAGAAATTTAGCTTTCTGAAGACCAGGTGCGGCGAAGCCACACAGTACGACCGGGCTAAGCGTGCCATGATCGCCATCATCAAGGACGATCGGCAGGGCATCGTTGCCGCGGCCGTGAATCCTGATCAATGTCGAGAATGGACCGTCCTTCGGCTCAGGACCGCGATCAGCCCTATCTAACATCTGGTAGCGGATCAACGGCAACGGGCGATTGTGCAGATTTGTCAGAACGATATTACCACTCTGTCCCTCTGTGACGGGTCTGTTCTGATCGTCCAGGAGTTCGACGATATGGAGATCGTCATACACCGTGTAGACGCTCCGGCCGTGCAGTCGGGCCGCAACGCAGGGACATTCGGTTGACGCATAGCCGTTGGTCTGACGCTCTGGCCAAGCCTTTTCGATATCCTCACGGATCTCATCTGTCAGCATCTCGCCCGTCGTTCCTACCACTCGCGGCGCGATACGGAGACGCCCGGCGACGGCTTCACGCGCCAGAGCGGCAATTGCACTCGAATAGCCGCCAAGAGCGGTAGGCTGAAAGTCGTTCAACGCCTCCACATTCTTGACTATGGAATCTTGAACTGATAGCGCCAGCGTAGTCGTCAGAAGCTTAGGTTGGGATCGCGTGACGGTAACGCCGGCATAGCGACCATTGATCGCCATGCAGATCGCCCCCCGATTGTGGTGCAGAAGAGAGCGACCAGCATTCATTATTCGAACGCCGTAGCAGACCACGTTCATGATCCAACTTGCCTGGTCGTGGACAAAAATCCCGAGATTGCCGGAAGATCCCGATGTATGGACGACGATGTACTGATCGAGGTACTTCATCTGGCGATCCAGAGGTGTGGTGATGAACGCTTCCAAGTCAGTCTTCCGGAGCGTGGGGTCCGTCACCACGTGGTCGAAGTGCTCCATGAGCAACTCTTTGTTCGTGAACGGTAGGTCACTAACCGTGATATCGTCAAGATCGGTCTCTTTGAGGCCGTGGCTGGAGTAATACTCCCTGTAGAAGGGCGACTTGTCCCACGCGTGTCGAACCAGAGTCCGCAGCCCGCGACTTTGGTACGCCAACATCTGAGCCCGCGTGAAGTTCTGCCGCCTCTTCAGTCCGTAGAGAGCTCTTGCAATCTGGATCATTCCCATCGCATCGTTCCCTTCACAGACAGGGTACCATTTGAACCTATATTCGGGTATTGAAGGTGTCAAGGCGCAAATCTGCGGGGATGGAGTCGAGACTTGGTCCTGGGAGCGATGTGAGTCGCGACGTTATGTTCTGTCGGGCCCGACGGACCATCACGGGCTGACGAAGAGAAATTGCCCCCCCGATTCGTACAACATCGTCAAGCCCACCAATATCGCATGCCAAAACACGCTCGGAAGGGCTATGGGGTGTCTCCGTGGGCGAGGGTCTCGAGGAGTTCGGCGGCTCGGGTGGGGGCGTCGTGTTGGGCGAAATCGGCTTGGATGCGCCTGGCGTTTTCTCGGTACTCCGGCTCGGAGAGGACTCGCTGGACGGCCTTGCGGACGGCTTGCGGTGAGGGGCGGTGTTTTTTGAGGTTGATGCCGGCGCCGGACCACTGGACGCGGGCGGCGACTTCTCTCTTGTCCTCGGTCTCGCCGGCGACGACGAGAGGGATGCCGTAGGCCAGCGCCTGTTGGGTGCCGCCGTAGCCGCCGTTGGTGACCATGACATCGACGTGAGGCAACAGGCGGTTGAAGGGAACGAACGGCTCGGCGCGTACGTTGGGGGGGAGTCCTGTCAATTGACCCTCCTTCACAGGAACGGTGACGATCAGCATCGGTTCGTCCCTGAGTGCTTCGATGGTTGGAACGATCAGATCTTCGAGAACGTTCGCAATCGTCCCTTGATTGACCAGTATGACGGCCTCGGCCGTGTCGAGGTCGGCCCACCAACCTGGCGGTGCAAAGGCGGGGTCGGGCTCCGGCAGGATTGGGCCAATCTTGTGAATATGCCCGGGCAGATCGCTGCGGGGATACTCAAAGACCCCGGTGGAGAGCTGCATGATCAATGAGATCTTCCGCGGCATGGCGGCCATAAACGGGCCGTCCAGCGGCGCCAGACCCAGCCTCTCTCGCACCTTGTTTGCGTAGGTTGTGACATCGCGTAGCAGGATTCGGTTGACAAGCAAATTCAGCAGTCCGTTTCGCATTTTCGCCAAGACACCCGTTCCGGGCAGCAGACCCAGGCCGTACGGAGCGGTGTCCCGGCTGGGCATACTGCCGGGAAGAAGCGAGATGCACGCGCTGGGCAACCCGCCCATTTCCGCGCGAAAGTACAGGCCCAGAGCCACGCTGTCGCCCAGGAGCACGTCGGCGGGAAAATCCGCCAGGACCTCGTCAATGACCGCGATCTCGGCGAAGCAGCCGTCCAGGAAGATGTGCTTGAGCCAGCATTTGATCTGAGCGAGACCCTTCACATCTTTCAGCTCGGGGTGGAAATCGTACACTTCCATCTCGTTCGGGTCTCTCTCTTTAGGCAGCGGATGGAACCGCGCGCCGGTGGCCTCCACTTTCTCTTGGAACCGGCGACCCGCGATCCAGACGATCTCGTGGCCGCGCTCGACGAGCTTTCGGGCAATGGGCGCCGAGGGTGTCACGTGCCCCGGGTACGGCTGCGTCATCATGAGAAATCGCGCCATAAACGGTCGTCCTCGATTTCGCAATGATCACCGCGCTGCCTGTCGGCAACGCAACGGAGCTTCAACAAGCTTCAGCGTTACCTCAAAGATCTTGGCCGGTTAGTTTTTGAGGTCGAGGACGGGGGTGTTGTTGAAGGCGTCGATGTCCTCGATCTCGATTACGTTGTCGCGGACGGCGACGATCTTGCAGCGGCTGATCGCGATCAGGTTCGGGCGTACGGGTGAATGGGTGGCGAAGACGCCGCGGATGGGGTTCTGCAGGTTTCCCTGGGGGTGGACCTGGAGGACGGCGCGTTTCTCGGGCGTGTCGTTGCGGTCGAACCAGTAGATGACGGTGACGTGGGAGAACTGGTCCAATCTCTTGAGGCCGGGCTGGTATTTCTCGTCCAGCACGATGAGGGTGCGGCCGTCTTCCTTGACCACCTTGCCGATGGGGTACACGGTGTACGACGGTTCGAGGCTGTCGTCGCGCACCTCTTTCTGTTGCAGGTCCCCGCCGCAACCTGCCAGCGCCAGACAACCGAGCACAATCCATAGTCTCTTCATTTCGTCCCCGATCCCAATACAAGATTCATACGGTTTAGGAAGAACTCCTGCGCGATACGACTCCAAAACGCGCAACGAGCAATCGCAATTCGTATACCGCTACGACAATTTGCCCATGTCCGCCGGACAGACGCAGCGTTCTCTTAGACATTAAAACTAATTCCTGTCCTTGTCAAAGATTTATGCCGCTGCGTCTGCGTGCGCGCGTTTTGCGGGACCTGGATAGCATTTTTCGTCCGTTCCCGCCGCGCATGCCGGGGTATTCTCACTGACACGGCTGTTGTGGGCGAGAGGCGGCGCAGCTTTCCCTCGCGTCGGTTGCCGCCGGGAGCCTACGCCGTATCCATCTGCTTGACGTACGCTTTCAGCTTCACCAGTCGCGCCTGGAAGGCGCGGTACAGGCCGTCGGAGGTCTCCCTCAACGTTCGCTGCGAGTTGGTGTGCGGATTGACCGACGTGGCGTAATCGGTCTGCCTGATCAGGTCCTTGGGTATGGAGCCGGCGCCGGAGAGCGCCCCCGAGATGCCGGCGGCCACGGCGGTCAGACAATCCGTGTCCCGGCCCATATTGACACCCGCCTTCATCGCCTCCCACGTATTGCCGTCGGTCATCTTGAAGATGCAGACGGCCTTGGTCACGATCTCGTTGGCGTAGCTGTGGGCGTAGGGGATGCCCCGGCCGCTGTAGATCGCGTCGAACTTCTCGCGCATCTGGCGCACATCAGCGCATCCGGCGGTGGCCTTGAGTCCGCGCTTTAACTCCGAGCGGATACCGGCCTTGCGGGTGAAGCGCGTATCGACCTGGTCGCAGCGATCGAGGATCGCCTCCAGCACGCTGTCGACGGTGGCGCCGGGTTTTGTCGCGGCGGCGATGGCGACGGCGGTGACCTCGGCCCAGAGGATGCCCCGGCTGTTGGCCGTGTTGTAGAGCTGACCGATCTCGCGAATGTCGTCGATCGCGCCGTTGATGTCACCGGCGTTGATCAACCCGATAGGGTGACACGAGCGCGAAAGCGAAACGAGTCCGGAATAGTCGCAGTATTTGCCGATGTCGGCGGCGGCGATGTGCGTTCGCGCGATCGCCAGCAGCTTGCCCTCGAACCGTTCTGAGACCAGCCCGGCGGCGTTGGGGTTCATGTGGTCCACCCACGCGCGGCGCAAGTCTTCGGCGTCGATGCGGCCCTGCTTTTCCATGATGGCGGTGATCATGAGCTTTTGCCGCTCGACGCCGTCCTCGGTCGTGCCCGGCTCGCGCTTCCACCTATTGCCGTAGTGCTCGTAGGGCAGGAGTCTTTCCAGCATTCCGTGCTCGCGCTCGATCCGTTGCCAGGACCACCCCTCGACGGCGGCCCCCATCGCCGAGCCGATGTGACAGCCGGCGATGCAGCCGAAGAACTTCTCGCGCAACGAGATCCCGTCTTTGCTCGCGGCCTCGGCGCCGGCGGCGAGAGACTCGCGCGTCGCCGCGGCTGCTGCCGTGATCAGGGCGCCCCGGAGGAAACAGCGGCGCGCCATCGTGTTGTCGTGCTCTTGCATGCGTCGGCTCCTTTTCTTCGCCTGCCCAGCCCGTGTTGCCGCGCTATTGCCGCATTTCGTAAATCGTGCGACTGTAGATTGCTTCGCTTCGCTCGCAATGACAGGGGCAACCCGTGTCTGTCATTGCCAGCAGCGCAGCAAGCCTGCCCTCGCGGAGGCGGGGCAAGCAATGTCGGCCCGCATCGTCGCGGAACTTGCGCAATGCGGTACTATCCCTTGAACTTCCAGAACTCCGATTCGGTTCGCGCGCCGGCGAGGTAGTCTTTGATTTTGGCCACGACCTCGGGGTGGCGCTCGGCGACGTCGGTGGTTTCGCCGAGATCCTTCTTGAGATCGTAGAGCTCGAGCTTTCGCGTGGCGCCGAAGCGGACGGCCTTCCAGCGTCCCATTCGGACCGCCTGGTTGGTGCCGCGCGCGTAAAACTCCCAATAGAGGAACGGGTGTTTCTCCTGCTTTTCGGGGCGGCCCAGGAGCGTCGGCGCCAGGGACAGGCCGTCGCCTTTGGTGGGCGGCCTGGTCCGGGCCAGGTCGGCGAAGGTGGGCATGAAATCCCAGAAGGCCGAGATGTGGTCGGTCTCGCTGGCGGCTTCGATCCGTCCGGGCCAGCGGGCGATCAGCGGCACGCGGATGCCGCCCTCGTACAGGTCGCGCTTGATGCCCTGAAGCGGGCCGTTGCTGTCGGAGAAGTCCGGGTTCGCGCCGCCCTCACGGTGTGGGCCGTTGTCGCTGGTGAAGAACACCACGGTATTGTCGTCGATGCCGAGCTCCTCGAGCTTGTTTCTGAGGCGGCCCATGTCACGGTCCAGGCGACTGATCATCGCGGCGTGACCTTTCTGGGGCTCGGGCCAATCCTTCTCCGCATAGATCCCGTAATCGGGGACCTCCATGCCCTTGTTGCCCGCCTCGTTGTTGGCATGCGGGATCGTGATCGCCAGGTACAAGAAGAACGGGCCTTCCTTGTTCTGCTCGACGAACGCCAGCGCCTCTTCGGCCATCAGGTCGTAGGAGTACTGCACCTTCTTCGTGGCCACACCGGCGCCGTCGGGCCGGTCGCCTGCGACTTCGTTGTCCAGCGGAACCCGCTCGTCGTTGCGGAACAGGAATTCGGGGTAGTAGTTGTGCGCGTGGCGCTGGCAGAGGTAGCCGAAGAAATAGTCGAAGCCCTGGTTGTTCGGCGTTCCGGAGCTGCCGGGCCCGCCCAGGCCCCACTTGCCGATCAGGGCGGTGGTGTAGCCGACGTCCTGGAGCATCCGGGGCACCGTCGCGGTGCCCGCGGGCAAGGGCCACTGGCCCATCGGCTTGACCTCCCGGTTGCCGCGTATGTAGGCATGCCCGGTGTGCAGGCCGGTCATGAGGCAGCAGCGCGAGGGCGCGCAGACCGTGCTGCCGGCGTAGTGGTCCGTGAAGCGCATCCCCTCGGCGGCCATGCGGTCGATGTTCGGCGTCTTGATCCGTTTCTGGCCGTAACAGCCGAGGTCGCCGTAGCCTAAGTCGTCGGCCATAACGAAGACGATGTTTGGCTTGCGTGCGGCGTTGCCGGCGCCGAAGACATTCAAGGAATTCGCACAACCAGCCAACGCCCACGTCCCGGCCCCGACGCCGGCCCACTTGAGAAAATCACGTCTGCTACGCTTCTGACTCATAACGATACTGCCTCCTTTCCAAGAGGAATGGAACCTGCTCCGGCCGTACTCTGCATTCTACGGCACTCGGAGAACCAGAGTACTCTCGCCGGAACGCCGGAGCAAGACCCTTCTTCCGCCGGTCGTGCGTGACAGCCGTTGCAGTTGTGTGGTGAGTTCTCAACCCACGTGTGGAGGTACCGGGCGCGCTGCCAGCCGCGAAATTGCGTAGGGGCAACCCCCCGTAGTTGCCCATTCCCGACTGCGCCGCGGATCCACCGCCGGCGAATGATTCGGGCAGGCACGGGGGCCTGCCCCCGCGAGTTTAACAGAAGAAACAATCAAAACACACACACCTCTAACAGTTGCGGCGGATAATGGGTGGCGAATCGACGTGTGGCAAGATGACTCCATAACGCGAGCAAGACGACGCATTCGTGAGGGCAGGTCAACCATGAGCAATCATACGACGGAAATTTACCCCGAAGCCGCGCGGTACGAACCCGGGTGCGAGAAGACGATCCATCTGGGCTTCCTGGACGAGGGGGAGCTGGCCCTCTTCGCGCGGCTGATTCGTCACCGCCGGTCGTTGCCGGTCTACGTGGGCGGGTTCTGGCGCTGCTACGCGTGCCTCTTCGAGTGTACCGATTTTGCAACGATGGCCGAGCACATGATGAAAGCCCACGCGCCGGCTCCTTTCAACGACGAGGACCGGCTGGAGCTTGCCTTGAGCGCTCGTCGGTCGCACCTGCACTTTGCGGCAGGCCGGCGGAGCCGGGCCTGTTGAGGGGGCGGACGGCTCAGAGGATGAGCATGGCGTCGCCGTAGGAGTAGAAGCGGTAGCGTTGCTCGATGGCGTGGCGGTAGGCGCGTTGGATCGGTTCGAGGCCCGCAAAGGCCGACACCAGGGCCAGCAGCGTCGAGCGGGGCAGGTGAAAGTTGGTCACCATCGCCTCGACGATCTTGAATTCGTAGCCGGGGGTGATGAAGAGGTTCGTCGTGCCTTCGCACGGACCGACCCGCCCGTCGGCGGCGACCGTTTCCAGCACGCGCGTAACGGTGGTCCCGACGGCGATGATGCGTCCGCCGGCGTCGCGGGCGGCGTTGATCAGCGTGGCGTTTTCTTGGTCGATGCGATAGGACTCGCGGTGGATCGGATGGTCCTCGACGCGCTCGGTGGCGATCGGCTTGAAGGTGCCGGCGCCGACGTGCAGCGTCACGGCGGCGAAGCGGACGCCGACGTCGGTGAGGCGGTCGATCAATTCGCGGGTGAAGTGCAATCCGGCCGTCGGCGCCGCGACCGCTCCGGGCCGTCGCGCGTAGACGGTCTGGTACCGATCGCGGTCCTTCTCGGCCACGGACGCATCGTCGTTACGCCGGATGTAGGGAGGCAGAGGCGGAAAACCCACCGCGCCGAGCACGGTCTCGGTATCGGCTGGCCCTTCCACTTCCAGCAGGCAAACGCCCTCGGCGCGCTTCTCGACCACGGTGGCGCCGCAGAAATCACGACGGGACCGGTCCTTGAGGATGATCCGCTCGCCGGGCCTGACCTTGCGGGCGCCCTTGAGCATGACCTCCCAGAGGCCGGGTTCGCCGGCCGGGTTCAGATACAATCCTTCCAGCTTGCCGCCCGTTTCCCGCCGGGCGAAGAACCGCGCCGCAAGCACCTTCGTGTCGTTGAGCACGAGGCAGTCGCCGGCGCCGAGAAAGTCGCCCAGCCGCCCGAAACGGGCGTCCGCGAGCCGGCCCGCCGCGCGGTCGAGCACGAGCAGACGCGATTCGCTCCGCACCGCAGCCGGCTGCTGCGCTATCAATTCGGACGGCAATTCGTAGTCGAGCTGATCTGTCTTCATGACCTCACATTATCAGACGGTCGAAGCGAGAACAAAAAATTTCGTCGCCCATAATAAGCGAATCGCGGCGATTGTGCGACCGGGTTCGGTTTTTCCCACAGTGTCACGCCGGCCCGTCCGATACCGACAGTGCGCGGGCCATCTCGGGCCGGGCAAACCAGAATCACAACAACCCCGTTCCAAAGGGTGGGACCATGTATTGCCAGAGGAGTTTCGAACGCAGGGCCACGTCCATCGCCGGTTTGAACCGGGCGCAGCTCAAGAATCGCATCAAGCACTTCCGCGGCCGTTTCAAGCTCGATTTCAGCGACGATTACCTCGACGGCATCAGCGTCGATCGCCTGCGGCACATCCTGCTGGCGGCGCTGATCAACGCCACATCGCGTCACTGAGCACGTGCAGGGTGGGGCTTGCCCCGCCATCGTTTCTTCGGTGGGGCAAGCCCCACCCTGATATGGAACGACCTTCGTCAAGGGTAAATATTCGATTGTTTTCGTTTTCGACTACATCTTTTCTCTGAAAATGCTTTGGGGCAGGCGGCTTCGACGATGCATCAG
>Ga0272441_10011478_pt1 | contig 13136 bp, 12 predicted proteins | sample SSMProp6N_FD_193582 | JGI IMG/M metagenome (GOLD analysis project Ga0272441, IMG submission 193582) | Marine sediment archaeal communities from Little Sippewissett salt marsh, Falmouth, MA, United States - SSM-Prop-6N | ecosystem: Environmental > Aquatic > Marine > Wetlands > Sediment ... | reverse complement strand
CGCTGTCTACCGCTGCCCGTTCCAGCACCCGGATGACTTCATCCTTGTGGATCAGCTCCTGTTTCTCCGGCGGCTCGGTGGCCGCCTTTTCCAGGACCTTCTTCACGGTGGTTAGCAGCATATCCGGGGTAAAGGGTTTCTCGATGTAGTCCGAAGCACCGAGCTTCATTGCCTGTACGGCACTCTGCACGGTGGCGTACCCTGTAAAGATCACTACCGGGGTGGCCGGTTTGGAACGCTTGATATCCCGCAGGATCCGCATTCCTCCGATCTCGGGCATGCGGATATCGGTAAGCACCAGGTCGTAATCATGTTTCATTGCCCGCTCCAGTCCCTCGCGGCTGGATATGGCCGGGTCGACCTCGAAATCCTCAGGGCTCAGGATCTTCTTAACGCTGTCCAGGATGATTTGCTCATCATCGATCACCAGTATCTTTTTCTTTTCCATATCTGTATCGCACCTCTTGAGTTAGGTTTTCTCTTGTCCCTTCACAAAAGCCTTGTGCACCGCAGTGATCAGCTCATCGGGGGTAAACGGCTTGGCGATGAAGTGGGTGGCACCCATTCGTATGCCGCTGGAGATCGTTTCCGGAGTTGGATAACCGCTCATTACCAGAATGGGTAGATGGGGCAGATTCTCCCTGACGTTGCCGATGAGATACATGCCATCATACTCGGGCATGATTACATCGGCAAGAAGAATATCGAATTTTTTCTCTTCCAACTTCTCCAGGGCTTCTTTTACACTGGAGGTGAGGCTCACCTCGTACCCCTCGGAGTCGAGAATTCGTTTGCAACTGGTCAGAACGACCCGATCGTCATCGACGACAAGGATCTTCTTCATTGGGGCTCCTCTACAGGCAGGGAAATGGTGAATACGCTGCCTTCTCCGACGGTGCTTCGTACACGGATCGTGCCGCCGTGGCGTTCGATGATGCCCTGGGAAACCGACAGGCCCAGTCCGGTTCCTTTGCCAACCTCTTTTGTACTAAAGAAGGGATCGAACAGCTTGTCCAGGTGCTCCGGGGCGATACCGCAGCCGGTGTCGTTGATCTCCACCTCTATGGCCCTGCCTCCCCCGGCCGCGGTGGTCACTGTCGTATAGATGTTGATATGCCCGCCCTTTTCCGTGGCGTCGATGGCGTTCAGAATGATATTCAGGATAACGCTCTGCACCTGATTGCGGTCGAGAGTGCGCGTAGGAATATCCTCGCCCGGATCGAAACAGAAGATCACCCCTTTTACCAGGGCCTGGTTGGCCACCAGCGGGATTGTCTGCTCGATCAGAGCGTTGATGTCTGTTAGTTCCGGCTCGATCTTGGTTTGTCGGGAGAAATCCAGCAGGCCCTTTACGATCATGCGTACCCGCTCGGTGGCATCGGCGATGGTTTGCAGATCCTCTCGGATCTCCTCACTGATATCATCCCGCCGCAGCAGCATATGCGTGAAGGTGAGCACCCCGGTCAGGGGATTGTTGATCTCGTGGGCCACTCCGGCGGCCAGGCGTCCCACCGAAGCCTGCTTCTCCGACTGCAGCAGCTTCAGCTCGCTTTCGGCTCTCTGGGATCGATCCCGCTCTCTGAGGGAACGGAGCATCTCCTGAAAGGTCTTCTGTAATACACCGATTTCGCTGGATGAGATCGGTCCTATCTGCGGGGACAGGTCACCGGCGGAAACCCGCCGACTGACGTCGATGAGCCGTTGCACCGGATTGAGGATCCTCTGGCTCAACAGATAACCCAAGGCGATGGCGGTCAGCATTCCCGCAGCCGTGATCAGGACGAAGACCAGCAGGGTGTTGCGCCGGATGTCCACATATTTGGCTTCGAGCACACCGACGTAGAGGATGCCGACCCGGCTGGAGAATATGTCGACGATCGGTTCGTAGGCGGCGATGTACCAATTGTTGACAACGAAGGCCCTGTCGATCCAGCGTTCTCCCTCTCCGAGCACCTTGTTCCGTACCTCTTCGGATACCCGGGTACCGATGGCCCTCTGACCTTCCGAGGTCATGACATTTGTAGATACGCGCAGGTCTTTGAAAAAAACCGTAGCCGTTCCTATGCTCTGGTCCCGGTACACTTCCTCCCGGAATACCGTCTCCCGTACCCTGTCCACGATCTCGTAACTTCGATTCAACAGCACCCCGCCGTAGATGGCCCCGATCAGGGTATTGCCCCGGTACAGGGGAACGGCGCAGGTGATTGTCATTCCGGAGGTTTCTTCGGTTTCCGGCCGAGGTGCGGCCATGGGGGTGGGAATCAGCTCGATCCGGGCCTGTTCGGCCAGCTCGGGATCCTCGGCTGCCAGGGTCCGGCTGTCCAGAATCACGGTACCCGACACGGTAGAGCGTTTTTCAAGACAGAGTACGGCCGCGGGGTTGGCGGGAGTGGGGGAAGGCGCCTCTTGGTCCTCCTCCCCCAGTGGGCCGAGGCGAGCCAGTGTGCGGCCCCCGGGAGTCACGATGCCGGCGAAGTCCAGCTGCATCTCCCCGGCCAGAGCTCGAAGCCGCTCGTGCAGATATTCGGTATCCTGGAGGGAGACCGCCTCCAGGCAGCCCCTCTCCTGCCCGGTGATCTGAAGAGCCACTTGCAGCCTGTTTTCCACGTTGTTGTAGATCTCCCGGGCGGCATTCAGATCAAGGCGGACGCGATTGGTCGCCTCGTTCAGAACGGATTTGTTCAGCAGCTGCACGCCGACGAGCAGAGAAAGACCCCCAACAAGAATACAGACTCCGAGAAAGGCAGAGATGAGGCGAAAACGAGTTGTGTACATCACGATCTTTTCGGGGAAACGATAAACTGATTCTCTTTGAAATGTCAAGCTATTGTGATAATATTCACGATTAAATCCGGACGCGGGCCGGGAAAGGAGAGTCGGGACTGCTTCGGGCTCGCTGCTGCGCCGGATGAGAGCACCGGAGTGCGGTGAAAATACTGGTCTTTATGAAGCGGTTGGTGGTACATTATGGCGATGAGCTCCAGAGAACCGAGAAGCATTCCAGCCACCATCGCGGGATTGGTCCTCGCCGGCGGGCGCAGCACCCGTATGGGTGTCGTGGACAAGAGCCGAATCCCGGTGGGGGGAGCTCCTCTAATCCACAGTATCTCGGAATTGCTCCGGGATCTGTTCCCCCAGGTGATCTTAGTGACCAATAGACCCGATCTTCACCAGGATCTGCCGGATGGGGTGCAGATCGTCTCCGATCAGTACAGGGGGCGGGGCCCCCTGGGGGGGCTTCATGCGGGGCTGAGCCGCAGCGAAACGGATGCTGTATTCTGCCTGGCTTGCGATATGCCCTCCCTCGATCGGGATCTGATCCAGGCCCAGGCGGAGCAATTCAGAAGATCCCTTGATAAGGGCTGTCAGGTTCTGATTCCCCGTATCGGCAAGCTGATCGAACCGCTGCACGGGATCTACCTCAAAGCCCTGGAGCCTCTTGTGCGGGAGATCTGCAGCGGCCCGGGGGGGTACTCGATTCGCGTGCTTCTGGCACGGGCTCGGACCTGCTATTGGGAGCTGGAGGATACGCCCCGCATCCGCAGCGCCTTTTTTAACTTGAACACGCCCAAGGATCTTAGCGTCCACCTGGACGCATCCGGGAGATAAGCCGAGGTGCGCAGCCTGGAAATCCTCCGCATCCGCGGAGACCAGCGGGAGTCCCGACAGGACCTGGTCACCGAGGAGATCTCCCTTAGGCTCCTGGCCGAGCATCGCCGTATCGCGGTGTTGATGTGCTCTCCCGGAGACCTTGAAGACCTGGTCCGCGGTTTTTTCTACACCAACGGTTTTATACGCTCGGCCGATCAGATCCGAAGAATAATCGTGAATCGGGCCACCTGGAGCGCCTTCATCGAGCTGGCTGCAGAGGTGGATGCCGAAAGCTTTCGACTGAGTGGCGTGATCGGTTCCGCCTGCGGCTCGGCGCTGCCGGTAGAGGAGGGAAGAGAGGGGCAGCAGGCCGAGCAGCCCGAAGCTCCCCCGCTCCCGGCCGGCCCCACGATGGTGGAAGGCCGGATGCAGGTTGCCTCTTCCTATATCAGCGCACTGATGGAGGAGTTTCGGGGACGTTCGCAGCTGCACAGGAAAACCGGAGGGGTGCATGCCGCGGCGTTGGCGGATGCGAACGGACTTTTGGTCTTTCGCGAAGATATAGGACGCCACAACGCCGTGGACAAGGTGATCGGTGCCAGTCTGGCGCAGGGCAGCGATTTCGGCGACAAGCTGCTGCTGACAAGCGGGCGGCTGTCCTCCGAGATACTCCACAAGGCTGCCTCCTGCGCCTTACCGATCGTGGTGTCCCGCAGCGCGCCCACGGATAGATGCGTGGATCTGGCTAGGGAGCGGGGTATCACGCTGATCGGTTTTGCCAGAGGCCGCAGGATGAATGTCTACAGCGGGGAGCAGAGGATCGGCGGGGATATTTGACATCCCCGAAGATTCCGCAATATACTCGGGCTCGAGATAAGGGGAAGCCATGAAAATAGCACTCAGCGGTAAAGGGGGAGTCGGGAAGAGCACCCTGGCGGCAATGATCGCCCGGGTGGTGAGAGATCAAAGCAACAAGGTGGTGGTCATCGATGCGGACCCCGACATGAACCTCGCCACCCTGTTCGATATCCCCGTGGAGCGGCAGATCAAGCCCATCATCGAGATGAAACAGCTGATCGCCGAGCGGACGGGTACCGAAGTCGGTCAACCCGCGCCCTTCTTCACGATGAATCCGAAGGTCGACGACATTCCCGAAACCTACTGGGTCGACCAGAACGGCGTCAAGCTTCTGGTCATGGGGACCGTGCAGAGGGGGGGAGGCGGATGTGCCTGTCCAGAGAACGCCTTTCTCAAGAGCCTGCTCGGTCACATGATGATCGCCCGCCAGGAGTGGGTCATCCTCGATATGGAGGCCGGCATCGAGCATCTGGGCCGCGGCACCGCCCTAGGTGTGGATTACATGCTCGTCGTGGTAGAACCCAACCGCACCAGCGCCGAAACGGCTCACCGCATACAAAAACTGGCGGCGGACATCGGAATCAAGCGCGTCCGGGTTGTGGGCAACAAGGTGCGGGGTGACTCGGATGAACAGCTGATCCGAAAAGCATGCGAGGGGCTGGAAATCCTCGGTTTCCTGCCGCTTTCCGAGCAGATCCGCCAGATCAGCACGGGGGAAACCTCCCTGGAGCAGATCGACGCACAGACCCTGGGACTGGTTCAGGGTTTGGTCGATCGCCTCGACTGAGGCATCCCGCTTCCAGGTCCTTTGACCGGGGAGTCCCGTACAGACAATACAGATCAATCCTCCGGGTTCGAATCTTTCCGGTCTTTTTGGTAATTTTGTGCGTTTTTTGGTAAAATACAAAATAGTCAAAAAAATGTTGATTCTCTCCCGGTTCTATTCTATAATGCAACCACTATTGTCGTGTTAATAGAGGTACGGAGAGTGATTCGCTGCAATTCGGCGGCCTCTGAACATATATCCCTTCTGTATACCGCTTCTAAAGGGTCAACCATCGACAACAGACATAGACATTCCCTTGACCTTGACCCTTCAATGTTCATCAGGTATCAGAATGAGGACCAGCGGTCGAGAAACTAGCCGTTATTGGAAACGGCACAACGTTCATCTCCCCATAAATCCTCTTATTATGATGATGGTCGAGAATCTTGGCATCATAGCAAGATTTTCGACCGGAAGAAGACATCGCAATCTTCTCTTTCACTTGCGATCGAAGATTGCGATATAGAAACGAAAACAAGTTCTTTTGAAAATATTACTTGGAGGTACTTGATGGCCAAAGAACTTAAGTATGCGGACAAAGCCTCGCAGCACCTATACAAGCGGGCTCAGGAGGAGCAGATCCCCACAGTCTGGGACCGCTATGACGCGATGCAGCCCCAGTGTGGCTTCGGAACCCTCGGATTGTGCTGCCGCAACTGCAGCATGGGTCCCTGCCGCATCGATCCGTTCGGCGACGGACCGAAGCTGGGTATCTGCGGGGCTGATGCAGATACCATAGCCGCGCGAAACATCGCACGCATGGTCGCCGGCGGTGCGGCCGCTCACTCAGATCACGGCCGGGATATCGCGCACACCCTGTTGTTGATCTCCAAGGATCCGAACGCCGATTACAAGGTGAAGGACGTGCGCAAGCTGAAGGCGATCGCCGAGATCTACGGGATAGAGACCAAGGACAAAGAGCTGAAGCAGCTCACCAAGGAGGTCGCCGAGGCCGCCCTGAACGAGTTCGGCCAGATGGAAGGCACCCTGCGCATGGCCACCACCGCACCCCCGGCTCGGGTGAAACTCTGGAAGGAGCGGGGCATCATGCCCCGGGCCATCGACAGGGAGATCGTGGAGATCATGCACCGCACCCATATCGGTGTGGATGCGGACTACAAAAACCTCATGAAACAGAGCATGAGAGCTTCCCTGGGTGACGGGTGGGGCGGTTCCATGATCGGCACCGAGCTTTCCGACGTGATCTTCGATTCCCCGAGGATTCAGAAATCCACCGCTAATCTCGGTGTGCTGAAGAAGGACGCGGTCAACCTGGTAGTGCATGGGCATGAGCCCACGCTCTCGGATATCATCGCCGTTGTCAGCCAGAGAGAAGACCTGGTGAAGCGGGCCAAGGACAAAGGGGCCAGCGGCATCAACCTGGCCGGGATCTGCTGCACCGCGAACGAGATCCTCATGCGCCACGGCATTCCCCTGGCGGGCAGCTTCATGCAGCAGGAATTGGCAGTGATGACCGGCAGCGTGGACCTGATGGTTGTGGACGTTCAATGTCTGATGCCGGGGATCGCCCAGACGGCCAAGCACTTCCACACCAAGCTGGTCACAACCTCCCCCAAGGCCAAGATTCCCGGATTCCAGCATGTGGAGTTCGAGGAAGAACGAGCGGTGGAGATCGCCACCCACATCGTCGAATCAGCCATTGACAACTTCCCCAACCGGGATGGACAGAAGATCGATATTCCCCACTACGATGAGGGGATCGTGGCCGGGTTCACCACGGAGAGCGTGTTTCAGTTTCTCGGCGGAACCTACCGCTCCACCTATCGTCCCCTGAACGACGCGGTGATCGCCGGTCGGATCCGGGGCGCCGCGGGGGTAATCGGCTGTTCCAATCCCAACGTGGAATACGAAGAGGGGCACATCAAGATGGTCAAGGAGTTGATCAAGAACGACGTTCTGGTGGTAACCACCGGCTGCAATGCCATAACTTGTGCCAAGCACGGTTTGATGCAGCCCGAGGCGGCCTTCAAGATGGCCGGAAAGGGATTGCAGGAGGTCTGCCAGGCCGTGGGAATTCCTCCGGTTCTCCACCTCGGCTCCTGTGTGGACAACAGCCGCATCCTGCGGGTGCTGGCCTGTGTCGTGGCCGAGGGAGGACTGGGAGAGGATATCTCCGATCTGCCCGTTGCCGGAGCCGCTCCGGAGTGGATGAGCGAGAAAGCCGTCTCCATCGGTATGTACTTCGTAGCCTCCGGGGTGTATACCATGATCGGACATCCTCTGCCCATGACCGGCAGCCGGAACCTCTACAAGTACCTTACGGATGAGATCGAGCAGGATGTCGGAGGCAAATGGGATTTCGAGCTGGATCCAGTGGTGGCGGCCCACAAGATGATTCAACACATCGACAAGAAGAGGCAGGCCCTGAAGCTGAAACCGATGATGTACGACCAGGCTCTGAAGCCTGCGGTGTGAGGAAACTATGGCAAAGAGAATTAGGGTAAGAATCGAGCGCTGTATGGGCTGCCATACCTGCGAGCTGGCCTGTGCCATCGCCCATTCATCGAGCAAGGACGTCGAATCCCTGGTTATGTCCGGCGAGAAACCGGGCTATCGGATTCACGTGGAGGCCTACGGCCCGCGCTCCATCCCCCTGAACTGTCAGCACTGCGAAGAACCGGCCTGCGTCCTGGCCTGTCCCACCGGGGCGGTGCATCGAAAAGCCCCGGGAAAGCCGGTGCTGTTCGACAAGGAACGCTGCATCGGCTGCGGAATGTGCGTACAGGCCTGTCCCTTCGGCGTCATCACCATGAGCTCGGAGGGCCAGGGGATACTGAAGTGCGATCTGTGCATAGAGCGGCTGGCCCGGGGAATGGAGCCGGCCTGTGTATCCTCCTGTCCGACCCATGCCCTGGTGTTCGAGGAGGACAAGGAATCGGCCCGGTCGAAGCGCCAGCTGGTTGCCGAGAAGATGGCGGCCGCCACGGATGCCGCCGCGGTGGAAGCCGGTGAGGTGACCAAGTTCGGCGGCGGGGCCGAGGAGGTGTAGGCAGCAGATGACGACCGTGACCGTGTGCGTAGGCAGCTCCTGTCATATCAAGGGATCGCGCCAGATCATCATGCGCTTCAATGAGCTGCTCAAGGAACACGGTCTGGAAGACAAGATCGAATTGCAGGGGTCGTTCTGTATGGAACGCTGTGGCGAGGGGCTGAACTGGCAGATCGATGACGAGCCGATCACCAGCAGCAGCGTGGAAGAGGCGATTCGTACATTCACGGCCAAGGTGCTGAAACCGCAGGCCGGGGAAATCGATTGAACCGGGTGAAAGCGGCGGGAGTCTTTTGTAGAGGGGAAGTTGCCGGTGGCTAAGAAAGATCCGCCGGATGGGCGGGAGACATCACCGTATATCGCCGCGATCCTCGAGCATACCCCAAACGGGGTGTTGCTGGTGGACAGGGAGACCCGCATTCAGTACGTCAATCCTTCCTTCAGGACCATGTTCCACTGCGGGGAGGAAGGGCTCCTGGGGAAGCCGGCGGCCGGATTCGTGCACTGTGACTGTTTCGAGCGGGCCATCGCAGCCGGGGGGAACCTCATGGTCAAGGAGAGCATTCCGGACCACGCGGTAAGCTTCCGGGTTGGGCTGTTTCCCATCGAGGGAGAGGATCTGTACTGCGGTATCTTCATCGATATCTCCGAGGAGGAGGCTGCCAAGAAACACCTGCGGGACCTGCGAGCCCAGACTCTGCAGCGGGCGCAGGAGGTGATCTCGCGGCAGATGAAGACGGCCCAGGAGATCGCCCGCCTTTTGGGCGAAACCACGGCGGAGACCAAGATTCTGCTGGTCAAGCTGATGTCGCTCTTTGAAGAAGAGAAAGAATGAGGCTGTATTACGAGTGGGGTACGAAGCAGGTTCATAAATACGGCGAGGAGCTGTGCGGGGATAACATAGCCATTTCCCGGCAGACACAATCTGTCACCCTGGCTCTCTCCGACGGCCTGGGCAGCGGGGTCAAGGCCAACATCCTGGCGACCCTGACCAACCAGATTGCCATTCGTATGCTGGAGGACAATCTACCCCTGGGGGAGGTTGTACAGACCCTGAGTGAAACTTTGCCGGTCTGTGCGGTGCGCAAGGTGGCCTACAGCACCTTCGCGATCGCCCAGTTCTTCTCCGAAGGATACGCCAGGGTCGTGGAGTTCGACACTCCTCACGCGATCCTGCTTCGGCAGCGCAAGATTCAGCCCGTGTCGTATGAGGAGCGGGTCGTGGACGGTAAGACCATTCACGAGACGGTGCTGAACCTGCAGGAGGGCGACTGGGTGGTGTTCGTGTCCGACGGTGTGTTGAACGCCGGGATCGGAGGCGCCTATCCCCTGGGTTGGGGCTGGGAGCTCACCGCCGGTTTCCTGGAAAAACACGCCCACCGGGGTTTGACGGCCGTGCAGCTGGCAGAGAAGGTCGCCGAGGCGGTGAGCGAGCTGTACCTGGGAAAACCCGGTGACGATGTGAGCATCGTGGTCATCAAGGTACGGCACAAGCAGGTGGCCACCGTGTTCACAGGTCCGCCGGCCAAGACCGAAGCCGACGGCCAGCTGATCCATCGCTTCGTCAGTCGAAGCGGCAAATTGGTGGTCTGCGGGGGCACCACGGCAAAGATCGTGGCCAAACATCTGGGGCAACACCTAGAGGTGGATCTGAGCACGATCACCGCGGATGTGCCGCCGATCGCTCGGCTCGAGGGTGTGGACCTGGTGACTGAGGGTATCCTCACCCTGACCCAGGTGCGGGATATGCTCCGGCAGGGAGCAGAGCTGAGCACGGTTCAGTACCGCAGCGACGGTGCTGCCAGCCTGCTGCGGTATTTATTGGATGCCGATCACATCCATTTTATCGTGGGCCAGGCGGTCAACCCCGCCCACCAGAACCCGGATCTGCCTCATCAACTTGGGATTCGGGTGGCGGTTGTCAGGGAGATTTCCGAGGAGCTGCGGAACAGGAGAAGAGAGGTCACATTTGAGGTGGTATGAAAGATGGATAGAGAGCTTGTAACCGAGATAGTCGAGCGTTACGAGGGCGATCCGGGCATGCTGATCCCCATGATGCAGGATCTGCAGGCCGAATACGGATATCTGCCCGCCGAGCAGCTGCGAGAAATGGCCGTCGTATTGAATGTTCCCCTGACCCGGGTCTACGGGGTGGCGATGTTCTACTCCTCTTTCCGGCTGGCCCCCAAGGGCGCCCACGAGGTGACTCTCTGCATGGGAACGGTCTGCCATCTCAAAGGAGCTCCGCGTATCTCCGAAGCAATCTGTCAGGAGTATGGCATCGAGCCCGGGGGCACCACCCCGGACAGGTTGTTCACCCTGCAGGCTGTGAACTGCGTGGGTGCCTGCGCATTGGCTCCGGTCATGATCGTGGATGGCAAGTACTATGACGGGGTCACCCCGGAATCGGCGCTGAAAATCCTTGGAGATCTGACTCCGGAAGAGGGGAGTCGCGCCCCTGCTGCGGCGCCGGAGGGAGGGAGTAGCTAAGTGGCCACGGCAACCGAAGCAACAAAGATCATTCACAGCTTAAAAGAGTTCGAAGCGTACCGCAATAAGCTCGCAAAAAAGGAAAAGAAGAACACCCGGATCGTGAGGGTCTGCATCGGTACCGGATGCGCGGCCAAGGGCTCCCACCGGTTGTACGAGCTGTTCTGCGAGGCCGCCGAACAGACGGGAAGTGGAAACGGCAGCAACGTGGTGATCCAGGCCAAGCACGTGGGCTGTCACGGTCTGTGTGAGCTGGGGCCCATTGTGGTCATCGATCCGGGGGAGATCCTCTACCACAGCGTGGAGGAGCCGGATGTGGCGGAAATTTTCCGGGAAACGGTCCTGGGCGGGAGAGTCGTGGAGCGGCTGCTGTATCAGGATCCCAAGACCGAGAAGAAAGTGAAAACTCCGGCGGAAATTCCCTTCTACAACGTGCAGAAGCGGATCGTTCTCAAGCAAAACGGTCATATCGATCCCACAAGTATCGATGACTACATCTCCGCGGGCGGGTACTCGTCCCTGGCCAAGGCTTTAGGCTCGATGGAACCGGAAGACATCATCGACCAGGTGGAGCAGGCGGGTCTGCGAGGCCGGGGCGGAGGAGGATTCCCCACCGCGCGTAAGTGGCGAAGTTGTCGTGAGGCCGAAAGCACCGGGGAGCAGCCGTCAGACGGCATGCGCTACCTGATCTGCAACGGGGACGAGGGGGATCCCGGCGCTTTCATGGATCGCTCCGTAATGGAGGGTAATCCCCACGGGGTGCTGGAGGGGATGATCATCGGGGCGTACGCGATCGGGGCCTCCCAGGGTTACATCTACGTACGCAATGAGTATCCCCTGGCCGTGGAGCATCTGAAGCTGGCCATCGATCAGGCCCGGAACTTCGGCTTTCTGGGCCATGACATTCTGGGCAGCGGTTTTTCTTTCGATATTCGCATCAACCGGGGAGGCGGGGCTTTCGTCTGCGGCGAATCCACCGCCCTGATGGCCTCCCTGGAGGGGAGAACCGGGGAACCCCGGACAAAATATATCCACACGGCGGAAAGCGGCTTGAAGGGCAGACCCACGGTGTTGAACAACGTGGAGACCTGGGCCAACGTGCCGGCCATCATCGGCATGGGATCTTCGGAGTTCGCTTCGGTCGGCACCGAGGGCTCCAAGGGTACCAAGGTGTTCAGCCTGGTCGGCAAGATCACCAACACCGGGTTGGTCGAGGTCCCCATGGGGATCACGCTGCGTCGGATCATCGAGGAAATCGGTGGCGGAGTGAAGGACGGCAAGGCCTTCAAGGCTGTCCAAACCGGCGGACCCTCGGGAGGGTGCATCCCAGCCGAGCATCTGGACGCCGCCGTGGATTTCGACGAGCTAACCCGGCTGGGCTCGATGATGGGTTCCGGCGGCATGATCGTCATGGACGAGGACACCTGCATGGTGAACGTGGCCAAGTACTTTCTCGGATTCCTCAAAAGCGAATCCTGCGGCAAGTGCACCCCCTGCAGGGAGGGAATCGCTCAGATGCTCGACATCCTGCAGCGGATCACCTCAGGAGAGGGTGAGCCGGAAGACCTGGACCGCCTGGAAAACCTGGCCGAGCTGCTGATGGAGGGCTCTCTCTGCGCTTTGGGCAAGACCGCGGCTAATCCGATCCTCTCGACCCTCAAGTATTTCCGCGGGGAGTACGAGGAGCACATCCGCAACAAACACTGTCCTGCCAGGGAATGCAAGGGGCTGTTCGTCTACCAGATCGATCCGGAAACCTGCACGGGCTGCGGAATCTGCCGCAAGAACTGTCCCGTAGAGGCGATCAGCGGCGAACGCAAGCAGCCCCATGTGATCGATCAGGGGATCTGCACCAAGTGCAACACCTGTTTCGAGAAATGTCCCTTCGGGGCGATCATGAAAGTGTAAGGAGGCTACAGCGAGTGCCCGCAGTAACGATAGAAGGAAAAACCGTCAACGTTCCCCGGGAGGCTACGATCCTGGATGCGGCTCGGAAAGCCCACGTCTGGATCCCCACTCTCTGCTATCACCCCACGGTCCCCAGTCTGGGATCCTGCCGGATCTGCATGGTGGAGATAGAAGGCTCCGATGGCGCTCCCGGAAGACTGGTTACCGCCTGTAACTACCCGGTGCGGCGGGATATCACCGTGAGCGTTTCCAGCCCGAGAGCCACCCGGGTACGCACGGGGGTGATTCAGCTGCTTCTGGCCCGTGCTCCGGATTCCAAGGAGCTGCATGAGCTTGCCCGCCGAATGGGAGTGACCGAAACTCCCTATCCCAAAGTCACCGAAAGCCAGCGTAACTGTATCCTCTGCGGTCTGTGTGTGGCGGTTTGCGAGGAGGTGATCGGGGTCTCGGCCA
>Ga0272441_10011477_pt1 | contig 13136 bp, 11 predicted proteins | sample SSMProp6N_FD_193582 | JGI IMG/M metagenome (GOLD analysis project Ga0272441, IMG submission 193582) | Marine sediment archaeal communities from Little Sippewissett salt marsh, Falmouth, MA, United States - SSM-Prop-6N | ecosystem: Environmental > Aquatic > Marine > Wetlands > Sediment ... | reverse complement strand
GTCGCCGAGAACGCGCCGTGTCTCCTCAGCTATGCGCCACTCCTCTTTGGTCTGCCCGTTGTCCAAGAACACATAAATCTCGGGCAGCACGTTGAAGGCAATCTGGTGAGAGTACATATGGGGACACACCCTTCGGCCCTCAAGCACCCTCCTCGCCTGCGAAGTCAACTCCTTCAGCGCTGCAGCAGTCCCGCTGGCAGAAACCGGCTGATATGTGCTCAGAACCACGCGCTTGATGCGGCTGATTCTGTGCAAAGGGGCAAGAGCCACAGCAAGCTGTATTGCCGCGCAAGAAGGATTGCCGAGAAGGCCGCTGTGACCGGCAATGCTTTCGGCGTTCACCTCCGGCACTACCATCGGCACCGCGTGGTCCCCGCTGGAGAGGCCACTATCGTCGATAACGACGGCTCCAGCCTGAGTAGCAATGGGAATCAGACGACGGCTTGTGTCAGCTCCGTTGCAAAAGAAGGCGACATCAACGTTCTTAAACGCGTCAGCACTTGCCTCCTCTACCGCCAGTTTCCGGTGGCTGAAGAAGAACTCAGTGCCCTGGGACTTGTCACTGTCAAACAGGCGTACTGAGGCCGCAGGAAACCGCCTCTCCTCAAGAATCTTGAGGAGCTCCTGGCCAACTAGGCCTGCCGCACCGACTATCGCAACCTCGAGCGCTATCATGGTCCCTAGAGACCCATTAGCTTATCAAGTCCGAGCACAAAACCGCAGCCCTTTGCACACTCTTTTACGGCAAGAATTACGCCGGGCGTGTAGCATTCGCGACTCGTTGCGTCATGTCGTAGCAGCAAAGTCTGCCCGCTGGTTCCGAAGATTACCTCTTGGGAGGCCATCAGTCCAGGCATCCGCACGCTGTGCACGGCGATACCGCTCATTTCGCCACCCCTCGAACCAGGGAGCACTTCCTTCTCGGTTGGAGGATAGACGAAGTCCTCACCTCGCGCTTCAGCCATCATGCGCGCCGTACGCATGGCTGTCCCGGAGGGTGCGTCCAGCTTCTTATCATGGTGCAACTCGATGACCTCGACGTTGTCAAAGAAGCGGCAGGCAATCCTGGACAGGTGCATCAGCAACACAGCGCCTATTGCGAAATTGGGTGCGACAACCGCCGACGCACCGTTCTCCTCGCATAGATGCTGAATCTCGCTGACCTCTTCTTCAGAGAATCCTGTCGTACCGATGACCATGCTGACCTTCAGTGGGAGTGCCACGCGGGCGGCCTGCATCGCGACAGCGGCGCGAGTGAAGTCGACAATGACGTCGGGCTGCGTCTTCTCGATAAGGGAACCGAGATTCGAAGAGAAAGGAATGAGCTCCGGATAGTCGGGCACAGGAAAGTACGGCTGAGAAACGGTTCCTTCCGCCGCACCCACGAGCCGAAGCTCGGGGTCGGCGAGAACCCCTTTGACTACCTCCTGGCCCACTCTTCCCAGGGCGCCGTTGACAACTACACGTACAGGCACGGTTGACCCCCAGAACAACTATTTTGTGAACCTGCGTAGCAGGCTAGCTGTCGTGACCAGAGCGATGATCGGGTCTACCCTGAGGGCGGGGACGAGGTCGGCCGCCATGAGACTGACGCGGAGGGCGCCCGGATGAAGGTCGTGGTTGTCTAGGCTCGGACTCATCGTCGTCGCCAGCAAACACGGCCTTTCGGGACAGGTTGATGCGCCCGAGGTTGTCGATCTCAATGACCTTCACGGTCACCTCGTCATCGATCTGCACCTCGTCACCGACGCTCGCGACCCTGTAGTCAGCCAGTTGGCTAATATGCACGAGACCTTCCTTACCAGGAAGAATCTCCACCATTGCACCGAAATCGAATATCCGCGTCACTTTTCCAGTGTAGATATCTCCCAGCTTGGCTTCGCGTGTCAGGTCTTCAACCATCTTCACAGCACGCCGGGTGGCCTCTTCATTGGAAGAGCCGATCATCACGGTACCGTCGTTCTTGACGTCGATATTGGTCTTCGTCTCGTCGATGATGGCACGGATGTTACGACCACCAGGACCGATGAGCGCACCGATCTTGTCCACGTCAATCTTCAGCTCTATGACCCTGGGAGCCAGAGGACTCAACTCGGGCCGACTCTCAGAAATCGTCTCAGCCATGATGGCAAGAATCCGAAGCCTGGCATCACGCGCCTGAGCAACGGCCTCTTCGAGTATCTTCGGGTCAATTCCCTGCAGCTTAATATCGAGCTGGAGGGCAGTAATTCCCTTCTCAGTGCCGGCGACCTTGAAGTCCATGTCGCCAAGGGCGTCTTCCATGCCCTCGATGTCCGTCAGGATGACATGCTCGCCATCTTCATCTGAGATAACGCCCATTGCAATGCCAGCCACAGGAGCCTTGATGGGCACACCTGCATCCATGAGGGCCAGCGTCGAACCGCAAACACTCGCCATGGAAGAGCTGCCGTTAGAACTCAGAATCTCAGACACGAGCCTGAGCGTGTACGGGAACTCCTCCTCAGAAGGAACAACCGCGCCAATAGCTCGCTCCACGAGCGCACCGTGACCGATCTCTCGTCTGCCCGGCATACGAAGCCGCCTGACTTCGCCGGTCGAGAAGGGAGGGAAATTGTAGTGATGCATGAAGCGCTTGGTTTCTGCCAATCCAAGACCGTCAAGAAGCTGTTCCTGTCTTTCGGAGCCCAGCGTGGCAATTGTGAGCGCCTGAGTCTGACCGCGGGTGAAAAGGCCCGAACCGTGCGTGCACGGAAGGACACCCACCTCGGTGGTTATGGGCCGAATCTCATCAAAGCGGCGTCCGTCCACGTGCTCTTTGGTACGAAGCACATGCTTGCGTACGTGCTTGCGAAGCTGCGTCTCGTAGACATAGACGACCTCGTTCTCGGGGTATGTCTCGCTCCACTTAGCGAGGATGGATTCCTTGATGACCTCAAGCTTCTTCGAGCGGTTGGACTTGTTTCCCTGTGACAGGGCATCGACAAGACCTTCGTCCAGAGCGGCACCTATAGAAGCGACCAGGTCGGCAGGAGCCTCATACGGCGTTACGGCGATCTTGTCCTTGCCGCATAGAGCCCGCAGCTCATCCTGGAGCGCGATAATCTCAAGGTTCGCCTCGTGGCCCACTCTGATAGCCTCAAGAACGGTCTCTTCGCTGACCTGGTTGGCACCAGCCTCAACCATCACGACGGCGTCGCGTGTACTGCCGACGACGATGTTGATTTCGCTCTCAAGCGTCTGGGGCATGGGCGGATTCACTACGAATTCGCCATCGATGAGCCCAACGTGAACCGCAGCGACAGGGCCAGCAAACGGGACCTCAGACATGCCAAGTGCCGCAGAAGCACCAACGAGGGCACAAGTGTCAGGGTTCGTCTCCTTGTCAGCCGAAAGGACCGTCGCGACAACCTGAGTCTCGCGACCGAATCGCTTTGACAGCAGGGGGCGAAGACAGCGGTCAGTCAGACGCGCAACGAGGATTGCATCCTCGCTGGGCCGACTTTCCCTTCGAATGAAACTGCCGGGAATCTTCCCTGCAGCGTAGAGTTTCTCTTCGTAGTCGACTGTCAGCGGTACAAAGTCCATACCACCAACCGCCTCGGGGGCGAAACACATTGTCACGAGGACAACAGTGTCACCGTACCGAACGAGTACGGAACCGTCCGCCTGCTCCGCGAGTCGACCCGTCTCAAGACTGAGTGTGCGTCCGGCAAGCGAACGCTGCACCAGATGGGTCATGTTACCTCCTCAGTCCCAGCCTGGAAACCAACTCACGATACCTCGAGGCATCGTTGCCCTCGATGTACCGAAGGAGCTTGCGACGCCGGCCGGTGAGCCTAAGGAGTGCCCTCCGAGTACTGTGGTCGTGTTTGTTCGCCTTCAGATGCTCGGTAAGACCAGATATCCGTTGCGAAAGGATGGCGACCTGCACATCCGCTGAGCCAGTGTCACCCTCTTTCGTGGCGTACCGCTCGATCAATTCTCTCTTCTTCTCAGACTGCAACATAATGCCGCATTATAGCATAGGCCCACTACATTGACCACACGCACAAAGGCCACTATAATCAAAGCTGCAGGCCCTTCATGCACGAGAGCTGCGGCATCTTCGGCGTCTACACCCCCGGACAGGACACAGCACGACTGGTGTTCTTCGCCCTGTTTGCGCTCCAGCACCGAGGTCAGGAGTGCGCAGGCATTGCTGTCTCCGATGGCAGCACCATCAACGTGCACGCTGCGCCGGGCCTCGTCTCGCAGGTATTCGACGAACAGACGCTCTCCACACTCAAGGGCTCCATCGCCATCGGCCACACGAACTACTCGACGTCCGGATCACGCAGACCACCCACACCGGAACCCATACTCGCCACGAACGGCCCCTGGACTGCAGCAGTATCGCATAACGGCAACATCACGAACTCTGAGCTGCTTCGACGAGAGCTTGAAGACGTGGGACAGCAGTTCAAGACGGAGAGCGACGCTGAGGTCATCGCCGAACTCATCGTCACCGCGCACGGCAACACGTGGAAAGAGAAGGTTGCAGCCGCGCTGCGACGCCTCCAGGGCGCCTATTCGCTTGCCATCCTGACTCCAGAAGGCCTTATCGCTGCCCGCGACCCTATGGGAGTCCGTCCTTTGTGCGTAGGGTCGCTCAACGGTGGTCTGGTAGTTGCGTCCGAGAGTTGCGCACTTGCGCACATCGGTGCCGAGTTCGTGCGTGACGTCAAGCCAGGCGAAGCCATGTTCCTCGGCGAAGAGGATGGCTCCATCTACCAGGAGCGTGCCGCCAGACGTGCGTTCTGCGTGTTTGAACACATCTACTTCGCCCGCCCGGACAGCTCCCTGGAGGGCCGACTTGTATACGATGCCCGCCTGGCTATGGGAGCGCAGCTCGCACGGCAGTATCCAGTTGATGCTGACATCGTGGTAGGCGTACCTGACTCTGCAACTGCGGCCGCGATAGGCTATTCTAGAGCATCGGGCATACCCTATCGCGAAGGACTGCTGAAGAACCGCTACGTTGGCAGGACGTTCATCTCTCCAAACCAGCGTCTGAGAGACGTTGGCGTGAAGATGAAGTTCAATCCGCTGTCTCCGCTCATCAAGGGAAAGCGCCTTGTCCTGGTCGATGACAGCATAGTGCGTGGTACAACCACGCCTCACGTGGTCAAGCTATTGAGACAGGCGGGGGCCACCGAGATACACATGCGGGTGTGTGCCCCTCCTCTACGACATCCGTGTCCGCTCGGGGTTGATATGGCGTCCGAATGGGAATTGATTGCCGCCAGGCTCTCGGTCCCTGAGATTCGCGAATACCTTGACGTAGACTCTCTTGGCTACTTGAGCATACCCGGCCTCATCAAAGCCGTCGGCCTGCCACGGGATATCCTGTGTCTTGCCTGCGTCGACGGAGACTATCCATTGCCAGTCCAGATGGGGCTTTCCGGATTGGCAGTAGAAAGCTGATAATCATGACACAAGACGCGAACGGCAGACCCACCGAATCCATGTCCTACGACTCATCAGGCGTGGACATCAACAAGGCTGACAACGTCAAACAGCAGATACTCCAGGCTCTGGAGAGCACCCTTGATTCCCGCACTCTGGGAACGGGTTCTTTCGGCTCCCTGTTCCACTTCGCCGGCTACAAGGATCCCGTGCTGGTATCCAGTTGCGACGGCGTAGGGACGAAGCTGAAGATAGCGGCCCTGATGGAGAAGCACACGACCGTCGGCCGAGACATCGTCAACCACTGCATCAATGACATTCTGTGCAGCGGCGCCATGCCGCTGTTCTTCATGGACTACATCGCGTCCGCTCACCTTGAGCAACAGCAGGTGGCCGATATCGTCACGGGCCTCGCCGACGCGTGCCGGGAGAACGGAGTGGCTCTTATCGGTGGAGAGACAGCCGAGATGCCCGGCTTCTACGCGCAGGGTGTCTACGACCTGGTAGGGTTTGTCGTTGGTGTGGTCGAACGTTCAAACGTCCTCGACGGGTCTCGAATTGCCGAGGGTGACGTGCTCGTAGGGTTGCCCTCATCCGGGCTGCATACCAACGGCTACTCGCTGGCAAGACGAGTTTTCAACGTCGACAACGACCCGAGTCAGCTACAGAAATGGATGCCAGCCCTTGATTGTACGCTCGGTGATGCTCTCCTGGAGCCTCATCGGCCGTATCACACGCTGCTTCAGCCCTGGATCAGCAGCCTTCATGGGCTCGCCCACATCACCGGAGGGGGATTCGAGGGAAACATACAGCGAGTGCTCCCGGCTGGCCTGTGCGCGCGCATCGACAGGAACGCATGGGAGGTTCCTAACCTCTTCAAGATGATTGAGGAGGCCGGAAACGTAGACAGGGACGAGATGTACCGCGTGTTCAATATGGGCATCGGCATCGTTGCCATCGCATCACAGGAGACGGCCAACGCGCTGGTCGAAAGAACTGCGGATGCGTGTATCATTGGCACTATCACGCGCCAGGACGGCGCTGAACGAGTGATTCTCATCTGAGGAGGTGGAATGCGAGCCATTCTCAGCGTTTCCAATAAAGCCGGAGTAGTCGACTTCGCACGTGGTCTGCGTGCTCTCGGCGTCGACCTCTACAGTACCGGCGGCACGAAGAACGCCATCGAAAAGGCAGGAATCGAGGTCGCCAGCATCTCAGAACTCACGGGGTTCCCCGAGATACTCGACGGAAGGGTGAAAACCCTGCATCCCGCCGTGCACGGCGGCATACTGGCCCGGCGAGACGTGCCCGAGCACATGGAGGCATTAAAGGAGAATAGGATTTCCACTATCGACCTAGTTGTGGTGAACCTGTATCCCTTCGTAGAGACCGTGTCTCGAAGCGGTGTCTCGCTGGAAGACGCAATCGAGAATATCGATATCGGTGGGCCGACAATGATTCGCTCGGCAGCGAAGAACTATGAGTCTGTTGCCGTGATTGTCGACCCTGCTGACTATGACCGAACCCTTGAACTACTGAGGGCCGACAAAATGGACTCCGACCAGCGCATGAAGCTGGCCCAGAAGGCGTTCCAGCACACGGCGTCATACGACACGGCGATATCCCGGTATCTCTCTGACGAGACGTTCCCCGAGGAGATGACCCTCGCGCTTACAAAGGCCTTCGCGCTCCGATATGGAGAGAATCCCCGCCAGGAGGCGTGTTTCTACGCCCTGGGCGATGTGAAATCGAAGGACCCCGGCCTTGCCGGAATGAAACACCTGAATGGACCCGACATCTCGTTCAACAACCTGCTGGACTTCGACTCAGCCGTGAATACCCTGGCGGGGTTCACGCGACCAACAGTCGCGGTTCTGAAGCACACCAACCCCTGCGGACTGGCTTCGAGAGATAACCTCGCGGAAGCCTACACGCTGGCCCTATCGGGCGACCCGGTGGCCGCGTTCGGCGGCGTAGTGGCCGCGAACAGGCCCATCGACCTGGCTACGGCTGAAGAAATCGCCAAGATGCACTACGACGCAGTCGTCGCTCCCGGCTTCTCCGATGAGGCGCTTGCGCTTCTATCGCAGAAGAAGAGCCTCCGACTCGCCAGTGTGCCGTTCCCCGAAGCGGAGGACCGCGGACTCGAATTCAGGCATGTCCGCGGCGGCCTGTTGGTCCAGACACGCGACTACGTTGACGCTGATGAGCTGGCTCCCAAAACAGCTTCGAAACGAGCACCCACGGCTGAGGAGATGGAGGACCTTGCGTTCGCATGGAGAGCGGTCAAGGCCATCAAGTCCAACGGCATTGCCATCGCGAAGGACCAGGTACTTCTTGGCATGGGTGCCGGACAGCCATCGCGAGTAGAGTCGGTGGCAATCGCCCTCAAACTCGCAGGCGACGCTGCAAACGGCGCGGCGCTGGCCAGCGACGCGTTCTTCCCATTCGCGGATGGCCCCGAGTTGGCGCTGGGCGCCGGCGTGAAGGCGATCATCGAACCGGGAGGTTCGGTGAGGGACAGCGAGGTGATAGAGGCTGTGGACAAGCACGGTGCAGCCATGGTCTTCACCGGCTCACGGCACTTCAAGCATTAGGATAGAACCAGAATACGAAGACACGGCGGGAACACATGACCAGGGCAGTAATCATAGTTGACATGCTTCGCGGATTCCTCGAGGAGGGACACCCGCTCTATTGCGGCGACCGTGCGCGGCGCATTCTGCCCGAGGTCTCCCGCGTTCTTCGAGAAGAACAGGAGTCAGGCTCACTCATCGTTTTCGCCTGCGACAGTCACGCTGAGAATGACCCCGAGTTCTCCCAATTCCCGGCACACTGCATCAAGGGCACCATCGAAGCCGAGGTGATTCCGGAACTTGCGTCCTTCGTGGGCAAGGTAACTGAGAAATGCCATTTCAGCGCATTCCAGGACACCACCCTTGACGTCACGCTGAGAGCTGCAGGTGTCGACACGCTCGTGGTATGCGGCGTTTGCACTGACATCTGCGTAATGCACACAGTCGCAGACGCAAAGAGGCTTGGCTACGACGTCGAGATTCCCCCTTCGTGCGTAGCCTCATTCGACGACCGCAAGCACTGGTTCGCACTGGACCACATGCAGAATGTTCTCGGAGCCAGGGTCGAGGCGCGAGTAGCGCTTCCCGCAACACGCGAATGGACCATTCCCGACGACTGGCTCAGTGGCGACACCGCTGACGTGTACTTCCTTCGAACAGTCGAGATTCTCAAAAAGGAAGGAATCAACCCGATTGTTACGATGGAGGTGTTCGCTCGGCACAATGGCATCCTGTGCGGTGTCGACCAAGTAAAGGAGCTACTAAGGCAGGTCCTACCTGCAGAGGAGTCCGAACTCTGGTCGCTCGATGAGGGTCAGGCTTTTCACCGCAAGGAAGTTGTTCTCAGGATATCCGCTCCGTACCAGAGTTTTGGAGTCTTCGAGACGTGCTATCTCGGCATACTGGCACATTGCAGTGGCTGGGCCACCGCCGCCCGCGAGTGCATCGAGGCTGCACGCGGCCTTCCCGTGCTCAGCTTCGGCGCACGGCATGTCCATCCTTCTGTGGTAGCGACCATGGAGTATTCGGCACTTGTCGGAGGATGCTACGGCTGCGCCAGCACTGCAGGGGCACGACTGGTAGGTACAACACCGGTGGGAACCATACCGCACGCACTCATCATCATCATGGGCTCCACGGCAGACGCCACGCTGGCCTTTGACCGCGAGATGCCCCCCGGAGTACCCCGTATCGCACTGGTGGACACGTTTGAAGACGAAGTCCGTGAGAGCGTTGCCGTCGCCAAGGCGATGGAGCGGCGCCTCAATGCGGTGAGGCTGGATACCCCCTCGGAGCGTGGCAGGGTCACGGCGGAACTCGTGAAGGAAGTCAGGGCCTGGCTGGACCTAGAGGGATACGGGGAAGTTAAGATAGCAGTGAGCGGCGGGCTGGACCCCGAGCGCATACGTTACTTTCTGAACGAGGCCGCCCCCGTCGACACGTTCGCGGTCGGCAGCTACATCGCGGACGCGCGGCCACTGGACTTCACAGCAGACCTCCATGAGGTTGACGGCCGACCTATCGCCAAACGGGGCCGCATGCCCGGCGTAACTCCAAACCCAAGACTGAAGCGCGTCCCGCTAGACTAGCAGGCCAGCCCACAGACTGGCGCGACCTGACCCCGAGCTAGGAGCATGGCAGCACAGCGGACCGGTCTGGCGCACTTGCCTCTTCACGGCGGTCACGCACCCCCCTGGCTCTTTCAACGCATGACCCGACTGGCACGGGAGATTGTCTCGGCCGTCGTGGTCGATGCCGGTCCTGATGAGGTGCTGCGCCGACTTTCAGACCCCTATTGGTTCCAGGCCCTCGGCTGCGTGCTAGGCTACGATTGGCACTCGAGCGGCGTGACCACTACGGTATGCGGCGCACTGCGAGCAGGACTCGCAGGAACCGAGCAGGACCTGGGGCTTTTCGTCGCAGGAGGCAAGGGACGCACGGCAATCGCAACGCCGTCCCATATTGACTCAGTAGGCCACCTGCTCTCCACCAACCCCGATCAACTGAAGCATGCGAGCAGGATGGCCGCGCGCGTTGACAATGTGGCATTGCAGGACGGCTATGACCTCTACCACCACTCGATGTTCTTCACTGTCGAGGGCAACTGGGCCGTCGTACAGCAGGGAATGAACGCGTCGAATCGCTACGCACGCCGATATCACTGGCTTGGCGAAGCGGTCAGCGATTTCACTTGCGAGCCGCACTCCGCAGTATGCTCGGACACCAGACAACCTGCATTGAATCTCGTGGCCCAAGAGAGTGGCGAATCTCGCTCATCAATCGCCCGTCTTCCGTCCGACTTCAACGAAGAATCCCTCAAGCATGAGCTTTCCCGAATACGTGTGCTGAGCATGCCCAGGAGAGAGTACATCGCAGTCGAAGACATCGATGAAGCGCGCATTGCCCGTCTGGTCGTGCAGATGCGCGAGAGCGCCATCGGCAACTTCGAAGGAGTTCTCGCGCAGCGCGGGGTAGGCCAGAAGGCGATGCGAGCACTCGCACTCATCGCGGACATCATCTACAGTACTCCCGCGAGTCTCAGAGACCCCGCCACGTACTCGTTCGCGCACGGCGGCAAGGATGGGTATCCGTTTCCCGTCGACAGTAAAGTCTACGACAACAGTATCCGCACTCTTGCGGAAGCAGTGCGCCGCGCGCGAATCGCCGACAGCGAACGGCGCGAAGCTCTCGCCAGACTGCTCGGCCATAGACCATAGTCGCTCTCACACGTTGTAGACTATAGGCGCGCTCTACATTCAATCAATCGGCGGACCTGCAGTAGACCCGTCCCAAATACCAAAGGCAGGAAACGCGGTTCGCAGCGAAAGGGATTTCTATGACATGGCTTGATATCGCCGTTGTGGCTGCGATATGCATCTTCGCGGCCTTCGGATTCTGGAAAGGCATACTTCGGACAGTCATTGGCATCGCTGCGCTGCTACTGGGCCTTTTCTTCGCCGGCGCCTACTACAACGAGGTTGCCAGTTCCCTGTGGCCGGACGGCAACAGTTGGTCACTCGCCGCAGCGTTTGCCCTGATTCTCGTTGGGACGCTGATGGTGGGGACCATCGTAGCAGTCATCGTATCGAGGGCCATCCACATGACCGCCCTTGGGCTGGTCGACAGGGGCATCGGGTGTGTCGCGGGCGTGCTTGTTGCAGTGGTAGCATGGGGCGCAGTTCTGACACTGCTCATGCTGGTAGTTCCCGGATTGGACGGACTGATGGGGGATTCGCCCGTCGCTTCGCTCGTGGTGAGCTTGTTCGGGAAGTTGACCGGACTGTGGTCACAGCCCGGCCAACTGGCATAGATCGTACTTGTGAGCGTCCGCCGAGACTAGTCGGCGAGTATGCCGTCCAGCAGTTTCTTCAGATCCTTCTTCGGCTTAAGGCCGACCAACTGCTGTGCAGGCTCTCCGCCCTTGAAGATAAGCATGGTGGGGATTGCGGCTATGCCGTACTTGGCAGCGATGGCTGAGTTATCCTCAACATTAACCTTCGTGAAGGCTATCTTGCCATCGTATTCCCGCGAAAGCTCTTCGATGACCGGGGCGGCCGCAAGGCACGGTGCGCACCACTGCGCCCAGAAGTCCACCAGGACAGGGATGTCTGACTGCAGCACTGCGGACTGAAAGTTGTCCTCGCCATTTATGGCTTGAACCATTGTGTTACACCTCCTCAGTGTCGGGTATCTATTCGAAACAGTTGCAGGGCAGCGTGTGTAGTCTTCGCTGCTACGTCATCGACTTCCTCGTCTCTAACCTGCGCAACCGCCTCAAGGCTCCTAAGGATATCGAGAGGACCTGACTGATATCGATTCTCTCGACCGTACCAGACCGGAGCGTCAGTCTCAAGCAGAAGTCTCGTCGGGGAAACGGCCCTGACTGCCCTCCTGTGTTCCTCGTGATACTCGGCAGCCGGGGTCGCCGAGATGTAGTAGCCAGCGTCCATTATACCTTTCAGGACTCCCGCAAAACCAGTGAACCAGTGAAATACGGCATCGCGCGGAGATTCGGCCTGAACATCCTGCAGTGCATCGGTCCAGGCATAGCGACTGTGCACCAGGGCCGGCACGTCATGGCGCCGGGCCAGCGACAGCACTTCTCTGAACACCTCTCGCTGGCGCTCCTTTGGGGCCTCGGCCCGCACGCGCTTGTGGTAGTCCAACCCTATCTCCCCAACCGCCACCGATTTCTCCATGTTATCTTCGATGAAGGCGATTTCGCGCTCTACGGCTACGTCGTCGAGTCGGCCGAGTTCGGAGGGATGCAGTCCCAGCCCGGCATGCACGAGACCCGGCCATCTCGCTGCCAGCGCCAGTACTGTTTCGTTGGAGCGCATGTCGATGCCGACCGCGACAACTCCGGACAGACCGGCTTCCATCGCTCTCTCTAGCACCTCGTCGACGTCCTCGACCTGGTCGAGATGGGCATGCGTGTCGAAGACCTGTCTCACTGGCCGTCCTCACCACGCATACGCTTCCACAATTGCATGCCTTCGTCTGTTGGCTCGTAGACAAGGAGTGAATCCCGTCCTCCCGAGCGGCGCTCGACCAGGGAGGCTTGGGAGAGGACACGCAGCATTGTCTCAGCGAAGAAGCCTGTCATCTGCAGGTAGTGATCGGCCACAGGCCGTCCCGTGGACTCATACCGCTGGCAAATGCTGTCCAGCAGGTTTGCCGGCTCCTCATCCATGCTGCGCACCAGGGTCTGCATCGTGTCAGTCTGGTGGATCCTGTCACGGAATTCGTCTTTGGCTCGCATCTGTTCTCCTCTGCCTCATACTACACAGGTCGCCTATTCTAGTTGTTCGACCGACGTACGGCAAACACAATTCGTTGACACAGCCAACCGGCGCTGCTAGTGTAGAATTTCGGCAGGACAACGATGGACACCTACGAGCGAGAACTCCTGAAAGGCAGCACGGACTGCCTGATTCTAAGCGTGCTCAGCGACCACCCGACATACGGGTACGAACTCATCCGCGAGATCGAGGCCAGGAGCAACGGCTACTTCCATTTCCGCGAGGGTACTCTCTATCCCGCCCTGCACCGCATGGAGAAGGAAGGCTTCCTTGAAGCGAGGTGGGCCACACTGCCCGGTGGACAAGAACGCCGCTACTACCAGTTGACCGC
>Ga0272441_10011475_pt1 | contig 13138 bp, 12 predicted proteins | sample SSMProp6N_FD_193582 | JGI IMG/M metagenome (GOLD analysis project Ga0272441, IMG submission 193582) | Marine sediment archaeal communities from Little Sippewissett salt marsh, Falmouth, MA, United States - SSM-Prop-6N | ecosystem: Environmental > Aquatic > Marine > Wetlands > Sediment ... | reverse complement strand
TTGCGCTTTTTTGATAGCCTTGTATTGCAACTTGAACTCCGTCAAAGAGTCCCTTTTCTTCTATCAAGAGGGACATTGTTTGAACGGTACTTGGCGGTAGGTTGATTTGTTCAGCAAGTCCTATTTATTTGTTACTTGCGGCATCGGTGCCAGGTGTATCGCTTTGTGGGAGAGGAGGAAAATGTTGGCCCACGGATTGACACTGATTTTCACGGATGGCGGTTGGTATGCTCAGCTTTGCCGGTCAACACAACCGCCGACTTGTTGATGGGGAGGGTGTGAAGCGGGGAGTTGGAAGTGGAAGAAGGTGGATGCAGCTACTGATGACCTTCTTCCAGTTCATTTCTTTCTCCGGCCGAGATGGCTTGTATTTTGATATTGTCTGGATACTTGATTAACGGGCAGATGAGCGACTCAAGCAAATGCCAGTGCCAGGGAGCTTGAAAGTTTAGCTGCTTCGGATAATAGCGATACGGCATCGGCTGCACTGGTGAGCTTTTTTGATTTTTTTGCAATCTCTTTGGCTGCGCATTGAAGATCATTGGCTATTTGTTCGAATAGCGGTCCGGTTTGTATGAGGGATTTATTGAGACTGTTGATATAGGCAAGCTGACAGATGTCGCGATCGGCAATTATTTTTTGCATCTGGCTCTTAGTCTTGCACTTTGCAAGCGCAGCCGGCAGGGCTGCTGTTGCGGCAAGGGCGGCGGCGTTGAATGATGCAAGTGCTTCGGCCATTTGCAGATTACCATCCATGACGATGGTTTGCATGGTGTTCATGATTTTTTGTGCCATGTTGTTATGCTATTATGTTTTGGTGATTTTTCGTGATACTCCTTGAATGCATTGTTATTTGTTGAGCTGATCAGCAACGCTTTGCAGTTCTGCGATTGCCTGGCGTACTGTTGCAACGGTGAGCGGTTCCCCCTGTTCAAGTCTTTCGTGTAAGAGAATGAGTTCCTTGATGGCGTTGCAGGTGGCGTCGTACCCTTCGTCGATGCTGAGCAGATTATTCTGTAACCGATATGCTATTACTTTTTCAAGGCTACTGCTCAGTCGCTGGTTTTTTCTAATGATTTCTGCCGCGTCAGGTGCCCCTCGCAGGCCTGCATCGGAGCCCATTTGGGTGAGCAGAGGTGTGGTGTCGAGCAGACCGTGGATCATGAGCATCTGTATAACAGATGATCTGTTCTGTGCGAGATTTTTTTTGAAGGTGAGCATCTGCTGTTTTACCAGGGGATTTTCAAGCAGCTGCAGCAGCCTGACGAGACGTTCCCTGATGAGTACACTTGATTGCCTGATCAGCTGCTTTTTTTTTGCCGTAATGGCAATCCGGCCTATTGCTCCAGCTATGGTGACCGACTCGTTTGACTGAAATGGCGCTGAATTGACGACCGTTGCGTAATTGTTAATGGCATCGCCAAGTTTGTTGATTGATGTTTCGATACGCGCTGGCGCATCGTTGGATGAGAGTTCGTAAAATCCCGTGTAGACTTCGTCAAGGTTGGTAAAGACAATCTTGCGTTTCGAGAGTTCCTGCATGATAATACTGTAAGTATCGAGTATCTGCTCCGGTTGTTCAAATCCTGCATAGCCATGCATGAACACCTCGGCTTCGGAAGCATTCCGAAATTCCATATCGGATGCAAAAATGTGCCGTGCCCCTGCAGCAGCGACATTTTTCCCCTCCTGACCAAGCGTTTTGGCGCTTTCGATGTTCAGGGAATGACATGCCTGGAGCAGAAGCAGTGCAACCATGCAGAGGGGGCGTAGCCTGTTAGTGCTGATATTGCGGCTGTTGTATTGTTCGACGGCAGTGTTCAAAAAAACCTCCTTTTGTTGGATGTTTGGGCAGCATTGCGGGACATTGCGGCTTTCCTGATTTACAGGAACTGTGATGTCGACATCTCTCTCCTCACGGTTTCGGTGCTGGTTTTTCTGTAAAGGATTCCTGTAACGATGCATACGCGATTTGCGCAAATCCGATGCTCTCTTCGGCCACTAAAGCAAGATTGAGCAATGAAAGACGGAGTGATTGTAATGAATGTATACCGTCGATCTCATGTTTTGCCAGATGATTCTTATAGGTCTTGACAAATTCAGGCATAGCCGACGGATGCACCGTGCTCATATCAAGGAAAAGAACATCTGCTCTACTTTCCTGTTGACCCTTTCCGATCGGTTTGTAAAGAGTTATGATATAGGGGCCGGGATTGGTAAACGGGTACTCTGAGGCGGCAGAAAGTGAAGCAAGGAGCTTTAACGAAACGTCATAATTTGGTTTTACATCGTTGGAAGCGTCGCATGTGATTACCGGTATCAGAAATATGTTGTACGATTCACGGGAGAGTATACCCTTTGAGTCGGAAATCCTGGCTGTTGAGCCGGTAATCGCATCAATGAGTTTGTGGTAGCGCAAAGCCGATGGCTGGTTGTTTTCATCCCTGCCAACAAGGACATATGAGTATGTGGCGTAATCCTCATATTCATCATTCAGCGAAACAAGACATTGCCAGACATGAGCTTTCGGCAACTCGTGTTTTTCCGAGGAACAGCCAGCAACAAGAAGAAGCATAACCAGCCATGCATACATGAACCGGTGGTGACAGCTATTTTCCGTTCTCATCGTTTTCCTCCGTTTTTTTTGTAACTCGTTGGATAATGAAATCGATTCCAAAAGCAATTGCTACTCCAAGCAAAGCAATGACGGTCATGAGATCCATTACATTAACTTCCTGATAAAGCAGTTTTACAAGAATAGTGATAACGGTAATCATGGCAATCGTTACAATGGCCAGTCTCTTTTTCGGCATGAATTCTTCTTTCTTTTTTGTTTTACGTGCTCAACCTTCTCTGCCGGTTTACTGAAAAGCCAGCGATTCCTTCCCTGGCACGCTCACTCTTGTGGTGCCATGGCCATGCCTGCACCGATGTCGGAGGGGTCGAATCCTTTTTTCATTCCTTTGGTCGATGCGTTGCCGACAAGCCGGTCGATGAGCAAGGTCGACCGCAGGCTGCCTTCACCGAGTAGTTTCTGGCCCCAGAGGGCGGCGACGCCGGCCACGTGAGGGGTTGCCATGCTGGTACCGCTCATAAGTGTCAGTCCGCCTCCGGGTTTTGCGGAGACGATATCGACTCCTGGACCGGAAATCCGGGCCCCTGTGTTGGAAAAATCGGCAACGGTAAAGGGTTTGCCGTCCGCCTTACTGCCGAGCGCAGCAACGGAGATAAAGCCGTCGGATACTGCGGGCGGGCTGACGGCAATTTCGTAATTGGGACGCTTGCTTTCGTTACCTGCTGCAGCCACGAGCACTGTGGATTTGCCGAACATTTCTTGCTGCGCGACGAGTTCGGCCATGCTTTGAAAGAGCATTATGTTGGTGCGGTATCCTTCGAGCGCTATCGATGTTGCATGCTCTGTTTCTAAGCCGTCGTTTTCAAGCGCTTTGACGTAACCGGGAAAGTCCATGCCGAGCGACATGGAGATGACGTTCGCTCCGTTGCTGACGGCCCACTGGATAGCTTCGATGATTTTGTCGCTGCCGCCTCCGGAGTTGCCGAGCACTTTGCCGATAAGAGCTTTTTTAATGCCTGGAGCTATGCCGATGCGCATGCCATCAACATCGCGTCCAAAAATGGTTCCGGCGCAGTGGGTTCCATGGCCGTGCTCGTCGTCGTCGCCTTCGTCGGTAAAGTTCTTGCACTGAAGCTCTACGCCCTGAAATGCCGCATGGTTGGGATCGATGCCAGTATCGAGCACGGCGATGACGATACCCTCGCCATTGCAAGTGGAGGTGTCGGCCTGCACAGCCTTGACGCCCCAGGCTATGCCTGCTGCTTTGGCCTCTGCAGCCGTTTTTTTCGATTGCAGCGGGGTAATGAGTTTCATGGGCACCACCGGAGCTATCGCCATGGTGGTTTTTTCCTGCTGGGCTTTCTTGACGGATTTGCCGGTGAGTTCGGCTATTTCGAATTCAGGGGCATGGGCGACATATGTTGTCGATGCCTTTATCCCACCTCTGGTTTTTTTTGAGGGGAAGGCTTCCGGAGCGATGTTTCGCAGAACGACGTAGGATCTTTTCATGATTGGTTCTCCTGTTTGGGATTATGTTGACGATCGGCATGCAGGTAAGCGTTTACGGTTTCGAGCGGAGCTTCAGAAAAGGGTGGAGGCGAAGTATGAGCCTGCTGGATGGGCTGCAAAGAAGCTGAGCGGGATTCAGCAATGGCAGGTGCTGTAGGGCTGAGCCTGGATTTTCGGAAGATATTATAAGCGCGTATTGCGGGTTTGTCGCCGCCATTTCGAAAGTCGAACAGCTGACTTCGCTGCCCTGGTAAGCAATGATGCCGACGCCGCAATCGAACCTGTTGATCTTCATACAAACCCTCCTTTCGGAATGATTTATTCACCTGCCGACTTTTATTCCTGATAAGCCACCGCAACTGGTAAAGAATAAGCCGTTTTTACAGTCTGAACCTCTTCGTGCATCTATTTACGGGGATGCCTGCAGTTCGAAAGTTGTTCCTCAGGAACAGGGAGTACTCTCTTTTTGTTATATACATTATTACGCACTTATTACAAATAATTTTCTTTGTCCTGTGCAGAGTGAAAGGTTGAAGCAGTAACTGCAAAAAGAAAACGATAACACTGCATAAATCGGGAGGCTGTTATGAATCAGGGAACAATCGATGTCCACTGCCATTTTTTCAATGTCAGCTTTGCGTTCGAGGAGCTTCTTGAGATCGGATGGCGCTGGCTGAGGGGCAATTATCCTTACAAGAGCGACGAACTGGTCAGAGTGAAAGGCATAGTTACCTTGCCCCGTGAAGTACAGGGAATCGTCGAGTATGTTGCATCGTTTTTTGCGGCGGCGGTGAGGGATCCTGCAGACAATTATGCATACGAGCAGCAGTGTTATAGAGAAAGCCATTGGAACAGTGCTGAACCACTCATTACCGCACCGCTCATGATGGATATATTTTTCATCCTCGATAACGGGAGTGCCCGCCAGCATAAAGCAAGACTTGAGGCATTGTCTTTAGTACAACGTAAAGCGGTATTGAGGCCTCTCGACGTCGCCGATAAGGATATGCCCTCATTCGACGAATTTGCGGAGGAGATGAAAGCTCAGGTCGTACGGGCGGTTTCCAATAAAAACGCTGGGAAAGCTATCGCCAGCATGGCCATGCCGGCAAGCACATTGGCGATTGCCGATGAACTCGAGCGCGTGATTCTGGGGTTCAAAGAAGGAATGTTGCCGGTAGCGGCAGCCAGAGCGTTGCCGTCGGGCGGAAAGGTACAGATGACCCGAGGGTACCGAAAGCATCTGGAGGCGCTCAGGTTGCTCCGGAAAAAGAATCCTGAAACCGTGTTTCCTTTTCTTGCCGTCGATCCGAGAAGAATCGGTATCAAAAAACTGGTACGCGACCAGATAATCACAGGCGGGTTCCGAGGAGTGAAGCTTTACTCGCCTCTTGGCTATCTTCCGTCGCATCCGGCCCTGAATCCTGTTTTCAAGCTTTGCGTTGAACATCGCATTCCTGTCACAACGCACACCTCTCCGGGCGGACTGCCATCGATGTGCGACCGCATCGTTACATCGAGTAGAAACAAAGAGGGCGTTGTTTTGCCGATAGTTTTCGACAAAAAGAAATTCCTTGCAGAGCATACGATCAAGAAGGGGGAGAGTGTACATAGCCTTTTCTTCGCTGATCCCGACGGGTGGCTCGACGTGCTTCAAAGCAACGGTCTTGGTACGCTTCGGGTAAATTTTGCACATTTCGGCGGGCAGGAAAACATACTTGCCTATGCGAATGGAGATGCTTCTGCAAGCAACTGGACCGGCAAGATTATTCGTCTGATGGAACGGTTTGAGCAGGTATATGCCGATATTTCTTTCTGTCCGGATTGCGATATGCTGCTGGCTATCGACAAAATTTTTGCAAAACATCCGGTTGTTAACGATCGGCTTATGTTCGGCACTGATTTTGTGATGATTGCAATGCACCAGTGTGGCCTCCAGAACTATTTCAATCACTATGCGGGCATCAGTGAAAAGATGGCAAGAATAAACCCGCAAGCTTTTCTCGCCTGATTCCCTGGGGAATCCAAGAGTATCGAAGCTTCGCTGCGGGAATAATCAAGCGCTTTGCGCTCGGGAGCAAGTAATCCGTTGTAAAAACGCCGATAAAAACCGGTAGAGGGTAGAGAATGAAAGCTGTGCGCTGTAGATAAGCTATGCAGAAGATGAGGGTAGTTCCTGCGTACTCGGATTGCAGAAGCAGGGCGCAAACCACCATGTGCAGCTATGGTCAAAAGCCATGGTTGTGAGCAACATGGAAAAGGTCTTGTGTAATCTTATTACAGGGGGGTCAGGTAGGAATCAAGGAATATGAATACAACTGAACTGTCGTGAAAGTGTCGAAAACTCAAAATGGCATCAAAACTGAAGTTGGACGTGCCTTCAGAATCAGTCTGGCGGAAACCCGTTTGCTGGCCAGACGGTGTCCGGTGTGAGATGGCGTGATCCCGGTTCGGGCTCTTGCGTTGAACTGCGGGAACCTTCGATGGCGATGTAAAGGAAAAGGCACAAGTGTTAAAAGCGAGGCTGAAAGTGCCGAAGCGCCATCAAGGGACGGAGCAATCCGTAGTAGTGAAGAATGTCTTGTAATGAGGCTGGAGCGAAGGGATTGCGGTATCCTGTCAAACGGTAATGTCAACTGTGCAAACAGGAAGAACATTTCTGCATGACAAAGCTATATCGGGAATTTTTCCAATGGTTGAGTGATGGGAGCCGGATGAGCTGAGAGGTGCAATTTCTCTGGTCTATTTGCTCTTGTTCAGAAATATTCATAATGTTTTATTACTGTTATTAGTAATAATTTTGAGAAATATTCTTAATAGGGTATGAATAAGAAAAATATAGGCAGCAGCTTCGACGACTTTCTCGAAGAAGAAGCGATTCTCGATGAAACGACGGCAGTAGCTATAAAGAGGGTGATAGCCTGGCAAATCGATCAGGAAATGAAAGTGCAAAAGCTGACAAAGTCAGCCATGGTGAAGAAAATGCATACCAGTCGGTCGGCTCTGAACCGTTTGCTCGATGAAAACGATACGAGCCTGACCCTCACGACTCTGTCACGCGCGGCATCCGTGCTGGGGAAGAGATTCAGGATTGAGCTTGAGTCCTGAGGCGGTGAAGTTGATTTTTAATGGGTAGGTTGGGGCTTTCTGGATCGGGTGATAGGGATTTCAATTCTGTTGCCGTGTGTGGTCGCTCATTGAATCAGATCAGAGCAGGAAACAAGTTAACTATTTCCGATACTCGCCATGATGCTTGGCATCTACCGCCTCCCGTCCTAGCCAGTCGTTGTATTTGTCTAAAAGCGTCTTCAGCATCTTCAACATATATGATATCTCCCTTCGCCACTATCCTGTACTAATAATGATATCCATAAGGATGATTTTCAGGTATTCTTGATTTTGCGTATTTTTACGTCAGTCTTAAGTGTTAAATCTAAGTCGAATTATTCAAGAAATTGAGGCGGCCCCCAACCCGGATTTACTCGATGTAAATTCTATGATGGAGCACTATATGCTCGTGATGGGTTGGTCTCTTTACGTTTTGAGGTTAAGCGTGGCGCTTGACCCTTCTAAAGAGGAAAATCCCGGATTCGAACGGGATCAAGCTGTATTAGTTGGTTTAATGATAAGGGTCGTCAAGCTGTATGAGGCTTTCTACCAAAATATTGCGAAACGTCAACTTGAGATTTGTGGAATTCTTTTGCGTACTCTCACTGAGACCGAGTATAAACTTCGTTACTTAATTCTCAGAGCCCAGCAAGGTTATGGTGTGGGAAATTTTTACATATCTTCGTATAAATCCGAAAAGCAAATGCTTGAATATTTTAATCAGCTTAGCAATGAACGCGAATTGAAACCGATAGAAAATCGTATGCTTCGATCGGTTGAACGGGAGTTATCGGAAGAAGGAATTTCTAAAGATGAGCTTCTTGCCAATAAGAAATGGAATCTTGATGGTAAAAATGTGCACGATATTTTGAAGTATCTGGATTCAGATCATCTTTATCCATTTGCTTATGGTGGGCCTTCTCGATGGGTTCATGGCGGATGGGGGGAGTTACGTCGCTATCATCTTCGCTTGGAAGAAAATGGGAGATATTCACCACGATTAGAATATGGTGATCCTGATCCACGGTTTGCAGGCCCTACAACGATTACAAGCTTAGAGCTTGCCAAAGATTTTTTAGGCTGGTCACATGGCGGAGAGGAAGAACCCGTAACGTTTGTGATAGATCAAATATTACAGCGTGTTGCTTCTCTTGAACAATCTCATGAAGCAATGCTACAAAATCGCTAACAACAGCATAATCGGATGGGAAACGCTGCAGAGCGAAGCGGCGCAGCGTTTCCCATCCGGTTATGCTGAGCGTTGGGCCACAAAAACACCATGGACTTAGCAATGAAAAAAATAACCTTAGGGCATCTAAGAGAAGCTCTCAATAATTCATCAGCTTCTTTTCATGATGGTCAATGGGAAAGCATTGAACAGCTTTTAAATAGAAATCGTGTCTTTGTTGTGCAGCGCACTGGCTGGGGGAAAAGTATGGTCTATTTCCTTGCCACAAAACTATTGCGTGATCAAGGTGCTGGTCCGACGCTTCTGATCTCTCCATTACTGTCGCTAATGCGGAACCAGCTTGAGGCTGCACAAAGAATTGGTATAACAGGCCGCACCATCAACAGTACCAACAATGAGGAATGGAAACAGATCCAGAGTGAGTTGGCGTTTAATCAGGTTGATGTCCTTCTAATCTCACCGGAGCGATTGGCTAATGACGATTTCCGCCAGAACGTTCTTGCGAATATGGCCCATAATATAGGGTTGTTTGTTATCGATGAAGCCCATTGTATATCGGACTGGGGACATGATTTCCGACCGGATTATCGTCGGATTGTGCGTGTACTGCAGGCCATTCCGCCAAACGTGCCAGTTTTAGCAACCACGGCTACCGCAAATGATCGAGTTGTAAACGATGTTAAATCACAGCTTGGTCAGAATATTATTCTCCAAAGAGGGTCGTTAGTCCGCAAGAGTTTGAAACTCCAGAATATTAACATGCCCAGCCCAGCTGCTCGGATGGCATGGTTGGCGCAAATTATTCCAACTCTCCCCGGAAGCGGAATTATATATACGCTCACCCAGCGCGATGCCGAACGGGTAACTGAATGGCTCCAGATCAACAATATTGATGCCAAGGCTTATCATGCGGACATATCAGATCGTGGAGATGGAAGCTCAGTCAAAGAGGAACTGGAACAACAACTTCTGAATAATGAAATCAAAGTGATAGTAGCGACTGTCGCCCTTGGGATGGGTTTTGATAAACCGGACCTTGGCTTTGTCATTCACTTTCAACGACCGGCATCAGTTGTTCATTATTATCAGCAGGTTGGCCGAGCGGGTCGCGCTGTCGATGAAGCATATGGCATCTTGCTCTGTGGTGAAGAGGATGATCATATTGCCGATTTCTTTATACGAAACGCTTTCCCGCCTCAGCAGCACATTGCTGAAATTCTCAGAGCGCTGGATGAATCCAACAACGGACTTTCCGTACCGGAAATGCAGCGTGTCTTAAATCTGCGAAAGAATCAGATCGATAAAACCATAAAATTTCTAACCGTCGAATCTCCATCGCCAGTTACCAAGATTGGTTCAAAATGGCAGGTGACTGCAACCGCCGCTTCTTATCAGGTAAATCAGGCATACGTTAATGCCATCACCGATATACGGCGGACAGAGCAACAGCAAATGCGTGACTACATGGAACACGCTGGCTGTCTGATGGCTTTTTTGCAGGCTGCTTTGGACGATCCTTCTCAAACAGCTTGTGGGCAGTGTAGAAACTGCGACCCCGCCTTGCTGTTAGATGAAACCTATGACAACGATTTGGCCAACCGGGCCGGGCTGTTCCTTCGCAGAAGTTATCAGCCGCTTCCGCCAAGAAAGCAGTGGCCAGCCACAAATATGTTTACTCAATATCCATTGAGTGGATATCGAATCCCGCAGGATCAACTTGCCGAGGAAGGCCGTGCATTAAGTCTTTGGCGTGATGCCGGTTGGGGCCAGCTTGTTGCACATGGTAAATACCAAACCAATCGATTTGCCGACGAACTGGTAGCGGCCTGCGTAGAAATGCTGCAGGCATGGTCTCTCGATCCAGTTCCCCAATGGGTAACCTGCATCCCATCACTGAATCACCCTGAGCTGGTACCCGATTTTGCAGCAAGGTTGGCGAGCGCACTCGGGTTGCCCTTTGTGCCATGTATCGAAAAAGCTCGTGCCAATAGTCAGCAAAAAATTATGGAAAACAGCTACCAGCAGGTCAGAAACCTGGATGGTGCATTCAATATAAACTTGGATCCCAAAGACTATCAGCCTTGCCTGCTAGTCGATGACATGATCGATTCCGGGTGGACTTTCACCGTGGCATCGGCCTTATTGCGTCAAGCGGGTTGTACCAAAGTATATCCAATGGCATTAGCCTTAAACTCGCCAAGGATGGACTGATGAAAAACGACTTTTTAACAGAAGATACAAAAGCGATAATTCTGCTCTGCGGTGTTTTCGGGAAAGATCGCTCCGATAAACCGCTGTCGTTGGCAGAATACTCATCGCTTGTTCGCTGGCTCATCGAGGTGAAAATGCGCCCCGGTGACCTGCTACAAAAAGATAATATTTCCGAAGCCTCCATGGGCTCAGGTATCAACAAACAACGCTTGGAGTCACTGCTCGGTCGAGGTGTCCAACTTGGCTTTGCTGTAGAAGAATGGCAGCGCAATGGCATCTGGATAATCAGCCGAAGCGATGCCGATTATCCGGCCCGTTATAAAAAGCATCTTAAAGACAAGGCTCCACCATTGTTGTTCGGTGTGGGAAACCGCGCCCTATTAAAAGGTGGCGGGATTGGTATTGTAGGCTCTCGTAATGTGGATCAGGCTGGTGAAGCCTTCACCCGTCAAGTAGCCAAACTCTGCGCATATAATCGGATGCCGGTTGTTTCAGGCGGCGCACGGGGTGTTGATCAGGTTTCCATGACCGCAGCCCTTGAGGCTGGTGGTGTTACGATAGGTATTCTTGCCGAGAACCTTTTAAAGAAAAGTGTAGAACGCAGCGCCCGTCAGGCTATTGCCGATGGACGTCTGTTGTTACTCTCACCTTACCACCCCAATGCCCGCTTTACCGTGGGAACAGCCATGGGAAGAAACAAGCTGATCTATGCCATGTCGGATTATGGCTTGGTTGTCAGTGCAGAGCACAAAAAAGGCGGCACCTGGGCCGGTGCTGAAGAGGAACTCAAGCGGGAAGACGCATTAACTGTCTTTGTTCGGGGTGGAAACGACGTACCACAGGGAAACAGCAAACTGCTGGGTCTTGGCGCAATATCATGGCCCGACTCAATTGATCGAAATAACTTCAGGCAGCAGTTACATGACTTAACTGTTAACTTCCAAGACAACCGGCCTAAAAAGAATCCGTGCCTCTTTGATTTTCAGGCAGTCCAAGAAACCGCTCCCGCTGAAGAGCCGCCAACAGTCACCGAGGTTGTGGAAGAAAAACCAACAATCGCTGAACCGGAGCCTGTAGTTGAGCCCGAAGTCAAAACAACGGAGTGCCCGGTGTCAATATATCAGGCCGTTTTGCCGGCCATTTTGAATAAACTGGATAGCCCAGCCACAGCCGAAGAGGTTGCCGAGGCCCTGGATGTGAACAAAACACAGCTCAATGCATGGCTGAAAAAAGTAGTCGATGATGGTTATGCAAAAAAACTATCCCGTCCTGTTCGTTATGTGGCTTTAAAGAAGCATAAAATTGCCCAACAAGGCTAATGCAGTCGACGCAAAAAGCCGCGCGGCTGATTAGCAGCGTTATGCAATGAATTGAATTGTCTGGACTAAACTATCATGCCCCAACCACCCACATACTCCGACGAACTCATAACCATAACCGAAACGGACATAACCTTTCGCAACTACTACCTCCCATTCTTCAGGAAAAAGGTTGTGCGCATTGATGAGATCGAGAAGATAGCGGTGGAAGATCCGTCATTGTTGACCGGGAAATGGCGGCTGCACGGGACGGGGGATTTCCGGACGTGGTTTCCGATGGATGTCAGGCGGCCAACGAGGGACAGGATTTTTATCGTGACGTTGAAAAACGGGTGGTTCCGCATCGGGTTCACCGCAGAGGATGGCGGGCGTGTGGAGGAGATTTTTCGGTCGAGAGGGTTGATTGGGGACGTGTGAACGTCAGAAGACAGAGTGCAAATTCAGCGGGGTCATAAACTGCGCCGCTGATTTGCAACGTTATGCTGCATGACGGCCCTGACTAAGTCGAATGCCGATGACTGACAACAAGAAGCTAAAGCCACTTGTTGAGCAGGTTCTTATCAGCGAAATCTTTATCCATTCGAAGTTCGCAGACGTGACCCCTTTTCGGTCGTTCACTTGTTATTCCTTTCCGGCTCGAGCAACAGACTTGTTCTTCAGCCAGATCGAAAAACTGGGTTCATCGACTTTACCTGCCGCCAAATCCACAACCGCGTTAACTGCTTCGGCTTCTGACGACTTCAGTTGCCATCCGTTAATATTGAGGAACACATAGGCAGTTAAAAATCCGGTGCGTTTGTTGCCGTCAACAAACGGATGGTTACGAATAATGCCATAGGCATAGGACGCTGCCAGATCAAAGACGGACGGATCGTCGCTATACTGTGCCTGGTTTTGCGGACGGGCAAGTGCTGACGATAAAAGACAGGCATCACGAATACCAGTGCTTCCGCCATGCTCGGCAATTTGTTCGTCATGGATCGCCAAGACAACCTCATCAACAATCCATCGCCAGCTCATTTGGCAAGTTCATGAAGAGTGTTTCTGTATTCAGACATTCCCTCACGAGCGGCCTCGATTTGCTCGGCAAATTCAGGATCGTAAGGCGTTACGGCATATCCTGAAGGGGTTTCCGTTAAATACACGATGTCCCCTTGCTTGATCTTCAGGCGCTCAGCCACAGCCTTTGGCAGGATAACACCTGTCGAATTACCAATCTTGGTTACT
>Ga0272441_10011474_pt1 | contig 13139 bp, 8 predicted proteins | sample SSMProp6N_FD_193582 | JGI IMG/M metagenome (GOLD analysis project Ga0272441, IMG submission 193582) | Marine sediment archaeal communities from Little Sippewissett salt marsh, Falmouth, MA, United States - SSM-Prop-6N | ecosystem: Environmental > Aquatic > Marine > Wetlands > Sediment ... | reverse complement strand
CGATGACGTTAATGTCAACTCCTCTAATAAAACGAAATCAACCAATTCAACCTGCCACCATCCACCCTCCGACTTCCGTCCTCAGACCTTCGTCTTCAGACCTCCGTCCTCAGGTAACAACCGGCAGCTGGTCTGGCGGCAGAATCCCGCAATTTCACTACCGTTGCTCTGATGGTCCCGTCGCAAGTGAAAATTAAGCCAGGACGAGGTGTTATTCAGTTCCCACATGCGCGGGGGCACACACCCGTCACACAGCTCCCTGATTCTTCCATTCGCCGCCAACCGTTTGTGGGCGCGAAACCAGATACATCGCCGGTCCGGGTTCACTTCGCACATACCGTGGTGGCTGCCGCCGCAGGCGCCGTTGCGGGTATGTTTGGGGCATCCCGATTCGGGACACAGGAACCCCACGTGCTGGATGGCGCAGTCGCCGCATTGTAGACACCCCAGCAGCATCAGCTTGATGGGGTGTTCGGCCAGGTGCATGAACAGCCGCCCGCCAATGCCGCTATCCATTGCCTTGCAGAGTGTTCGATACACGGACGCCATCGGTGAATCGAAATTAAAAAACAAGTTATGGGAGTGCTGCATCAGCGAATAAAGCACCCGATCGACCACCGGCACCGACTGGGGCTTCAGACCGAAAACCGGAGACGTGGCCGGATCCGGCGGTGTTTCCCGAAAGGCGTAAAAGCCGTTGGGCTGCGGGTAGTTGAACTGGGGAATAAACGCCTGCCAATCGTCTTTGATCTGCGCCATCCGGTCCAGAATCATCCCCACCGTGGAAAAGTTCCGATGAATGCCGCCGATATGAATGCCCCGATACCCCAGACCCTGCAGTACCGCCCCGAGGCGGGCCGCCCGTTCGATAGCCGCGGCTTTTCCCTGTTTCTTGTCTTTCCATTGATCCTGCACCGTGCGGAGGAGCGGGTCGGTGACCACGGCACCCGGCACCCGGCCCTGGTTCATGATGCGGGCAGCGTTGGGGGTGAGCAGATAAACCGATCCCAAGGTGGGAACCCGCAGGTCCATATACCGCTGGATGCCGATCAGCTCGTGGAACTTGCGGACATCATAACCCAACTGGGTGATGACGAACTGGGCGCCGGCCGCCACCTTACGGCTCATCTTGGCATACTGGGCCACACCTTCCCCTTCGGTCTGCTTGAACGGCGAGACGGCACAACCGGTGAAGAAACCGTCAGGGTCGCCGGCGGAATTGACGCGTTTGCTGATCAGCATGAGCATGATCTGCAGGTTTACCGAATCCAGGTCGAACACCGGTGCTCCCTGGCCGCCGAAACCCTTGCCGGAATAATCGCCGGTAAGGGCAAGGATGTTTTTCATGCCGATCATGGCCAATTGCAGTGCCCGGCTTTCCATGCCGACGCGGTTCATGTCACGGCAGGTGAAGTGAACGATGACGTCCATGCCGATGGAAAAGATCCGATAGCCGATGGCATCGGGACTCAGCGACGGATTGCCGCCTGGGTTGTCGGTGATGGAGACCGCGGAAACGCGCCCATCGGCAAAGGCGTCCCTGGCAATACCCATGACCGTGTCCACCGACCGTCCGGTGGACTCTCGCCCGGGTACCAGTTCCAGCGTGACGACGAACTGCTTTGGGTCTAGTATGTCAGTTTGAAAAACGCGCAGCATGAAAAACCAGACCTCCGTGTCTTCAGTCTTACCCCCTGCATCTCACCGGCCGGCAGAGGCCCCGATGACGCCACAGTCTTGAAAAAGGAGCACCCACCGGCAGGATGTCCGCTTCCAGCAGGTCGATGTTCACGTTCACCGATTCGCAGGCGTAATCGGGGTCCCAGGGCTCGATGATCAGGGCGCCTTTTTCAAGGGGCCACAACCGTGGCATGATCGGTGCCGGCCAGGATCGGCTGCTCGTTTCGGCCACCAGGGTGTCCAGATCGGCAAAGGGCAGTAGCTGGTGCAGGGTCACCAGGGTCGGCGGGCTCAGCGGCAGCGTGCCCTGGTCGTTTTCGGTGAGCGCTTTCAGGGGATTGGCCCAGGTGCCATGAACCGTTTCATGGTTGTCCGGCCGGCAGCGCTGATCCTGCCTGACAGGCGCCACAAAAAAATAGGTGTCGAACCGTCGCGGCATCTGTTCCGGCGTGATCCAGTGATGCCATCGCCCCAGCTTGGAGATGGACAGGCCAAGGCCACCATCCTGTATCTGTCGGGTGAACGGCGTGCCGTTCTTTGCAACCGGTTCAGCGCCGGAGAATCCTTTCATGGGGCCGGCCAGCAGCAGTCCGGCCTCCTCCCAGGTTTCCCTGATGGCCGCCACGGCATAGGGCAGCATCCGGTCCACATCGCCATCCAGCGTCCGGGCCAATTGATCTTCGGGAAGGTCCACGTGGTTTTTCCAGTAGGCGGCATCCATATCTTCGGCCTCCATGTTGCCGCCGGGAAAAACATAGGTGCCCGGCATAAATTCACTGCCGGCGCTGCGGCGCAACAGATAGACTTCGATCCCCGCTGCTTGCTGACGAGCGAGAATAAGGGTGGCCGACGGAGATGGCGTCGCGGGATGGCTGGATTGAATGGTCATTTATGTGAAGCGTCCCTCTTTAGCAGCCTGTCAGGTTTCGTTTATAGGTTTACTCATCATGTGGTGGCGTCAGCGCCAGCGTTGTCTGCTCGGGAGCATCGCTCTCCAGGCGGTCCACGTTCTGGAATCCCCGGGGCAGTTTCTTACCCCGGCGGCCGCGTTCCCCCACATACTGGGTGAGGTTACCATAGGTCAGTTTGAAAAACCGTTTGCCGGCGAAAATGGTCAGGGTACCCTCTTCAGGCACGACGATCAAATGGATCAGCAGTTCCGTGCGCTCCCTGGCCCGCTTGGGTGGGATTTGGATAATCTTGTTGCCTTTGCCCTTGGTGATAGCCGGCAGTTTGTTGAGCGGGAACACCAGCATGCGTCCCTCGCTGGTCACGGCCGCCAGCAGGTGCGTCGACGTATTTTCCAGCGCAATGGGTCGTAGCGGCAGGGCGCCTTTGGGCAGCGAGAGCAGGGCCTTGCCTTTGGTGTTGCGCGTCACCAGGTCGTCGAAGCGGGTGATGAATCCGTATCCGGCGTCGCTGGCCATCAGCAGGGGTTGGGCTGCCGGTGCCATGATCACATCGGTGAAGGTCGCTCCCGGTGGCAGGACAAAGCGGCCGGTGAGCGGCTCGCCATAGCCCCTGGCCGACGGAAGGGTATGGGCCGACAGGCTGTAGGTCCTCCCGGTGGAATCCAGAAAAACCACCGGCTGATTGCTCCTGCCACGGGCAGCGTCCAGGTAGCGGTCCCCCGGGCGGTAAACCGCCTCACAGGGGTCGATCTCGTGTCCCTTGGCGGCCCGCACCCACCCGTTGGCCGACAGGATCACGGTCACCGGTTCGACCGGGGCCAGCTGCTCTTCGGAAATGGCCTGGGCCTCTTCGCGCTCGACGATGGCGGTCCGCCGGTCGTCGCCGTGGGTTTTGGCATCCGCCCGAAGCTCCTTTTTGATCAGCGTCTTCAAACGTGCCGGCGATCCCAGGATGGTCTCCAGCGTCTGGCGCTCGTCGTCCAGTTCCTTTTGCTCGGCGCGTATTTTCATCTCCTCCAGTTTAGCCAGGTTGCGCAGGCGCAGTTGAAGGATGGCCTCGGCCTGGGCATCGGAGATGGCGAAACGTGCCATCAACACCGGCTTGGGTTGATCCTCGCTGCGGATGATGCGGATGACCTCGTCGATGTTCAGATAGGCCACCAGCAGCCCGTCCAGGATGTGCAGGCGCTCTTTGACTTTTTCAAGTCGGAAATCCAAACGATCCTTGACAGTTCGGGTACGAAAACTGATCCACTCTGTTAGCAGTTTGACCAGGCCTTTAACCCCGGGCTTGCGGTCCAGGCCGATGATGTTCATGTTGACCCGAAAGGTTTTTTCCATTTCCGTGGTGGCGAAAAGGTGCGCCATGAGGGCGTCCTTGTCCACCCGGTTGGAGCGGGGCACGATGACCAGGCGAATGGGGTCGTCGTGGTCCGATTCGTCCCTGAGATCCGCCACCATGGGCAGCTTTTTCTTGTTCATCTGGGTGGCGATCTGCTCCAGCACCTTGGCCGGCGACACCTGGTGGGGCAGGGCGTTGATGACGATGTCGCCGTTTTCCAGTTCGAAGGTGGCCCGCATGCGGATGACCCCCTTGCCGGTTCGATAAACGTCCATGATTTCCGATCTGGGCGTGATGATTTCGGCGCCGGACGGGTAGTCCGGCCCATGGATGTGGCTGCCCAGGTCTTCGACACCGGCAGCGGGATTATCGATCAGGTGTATGCAGGCGTCGACGACCTCCCTGAGATTGTGGGGCGGGATGTCCGTGGCCATGCCCACGGCGATGCCGGTCGTGCCGTTGAGCAGGATGTTGGGAAGCCGGGCGGGCAGCACCCGGGGCTCTTTCAGCGTGCCGTCGAAATTGGGCACCCACTGCACCGTTCCCATGCTGGTTTCAGCGAGCAGCACCTCGGCATAGGCGGAAAGCCGGGCCTCGGTATAGCGCATGGCGGCAAAGGACTTGGGGTCGTCGGGTGCGCCCCAGTTCCCCTGGCCATCGACCAGCGGATAGCGGTAGGAGAAGGGCTGGGCCATGAGCACCATGGCTTCGTAGCAGGCCGTGTCCCCGTGGGGGTGGAACTTGCCCAGCACGTCGCCCACGGTGCGGGCGGATTTTTTGTGTTTGGACGACGCCTTGAGACCCAGCTCGCTCATGGCATAGACGATGCGCCGCTGGACCGGCTTGAGCCCGTCGCCGATGTGGGGCAGGGCGCGGTCCATGATCACGTACATGGCGTAGTCGAGATAGGCCTGCCGGGAAAACTGCTGCAGCGGCATGCGTTCGGTACCCTCGATGCGGATGGGGGTAGCGGTGGTAGTCATATGATTTATACTTTCAGTATCTTGTCGTTCGTTTGTGTCATTGTGACATTAGGTATAGACAATGGGCTATAGGAAAGGTTTTTAATTAACCAATCAACACACAACATAACGTTTGTGCCTCTCGAACCCTCGAATCCTAGACCCCTTGAACCCTTTTTTCAATCCACCTCCGCCAAATCGCCGCTCTCCTCGATCCACTGGCGTCGGTCGCCGGCCCGTTTTTTGGCCAGCAGCATGTCCAGGGTCGCAAAGGCCGCTTCGTCTTCATCCACGGTCAGCTGGACCAGCCGGCGGGTGTCCGGGGCCATGGTCGTCTCCCGCAGCTGCATGGGATTCATTTCACCCAGCCCCTTGAAGCGCTGGACGTTGATTTTGCCATTGGGCTTTTTTTTCTCCATGCGTCGGATGATGGCGGTCTTCTCGGCTTCATCCAGGGCATAGTGCACCGCTTTGGCCATGTCGATGCGGTACAGCGGGGGCATGGCTACAAAGATATGGCCGGCCTTGACCAGCGGGGTGAAGTGCTGCAGGAACAGGGCGCAGAGCAGGGTGGCGATGTGCAGGCCGTCGGAGTCCGCATCGGCGAGGATACAGACTTTGCCGTAGCGCAGCCCGTTGATATTCTGCGACCCTGGGTCCACGCCGATGGCCACGGCAATGTCGTGAACCTCTTTGGATCCCAGTATCTGGGTCGATTCCACTTCCCAGGTGTTGAGGATCTTTCCCCGCAGGGGCATGACCGCCTGGGTTTGTCGGTCCCTGGCCTGCTTGGCCGATCCGCCTGCCGAGTCACCCTCCACGAGAAACAGTTCGCTCAGGGCCGGGTCCTGGCTAACGCAGTCGGCCAGCTTGCCGGGCAGGGCCGGGCCGGCGGTAACTCTTTTGCGCTCGATCTTCTTACCGGCCTTGAGGCGGTTTCGGGCACATTCGATGGCCATTTCCGCCAGGCGTTCCCCGGCTTCGGTGTGGTGGTTCAGCCACAGGCTGAAGGCGTCCTTGATCACGCCGTTGACAAAGGAGGCGCACTGGCGCGACGAGAGGCGCTCTTTGGTCTGGCCGGAGAACTGGGGATCGGTCATCTTGGTGGACAACACATAGGAGCAGCGTTCCCAGATGTCGTCCGGTGCCAGCTTGATGCCCCGGGGAATCAGCTTGCGAAACTCGCAGAACTCGCGGATGGCGGCCAGCAGTCCGGAGCGGAAGCCGTTGACATGGGTGCCGCCCTGGGGGGTGGGGATCAGGTTGACGTAGCTTTCCGTAATGGTCTCTCCGCCTTCAACCTGCCACACCACGGCCCAAGAGACGGCTTCGCCGTCGCCGTCCAGCTTGCCCACGAAGGGCTCATCGGGGATCGTTTCACAGCCCTGCAGCCCGTCGGCCAGGTAGGCCTTGAGGCCGTCTGCATAGTACCACTGCTCCTTTTCGCCGGTGGTTTCATCGGTGAACGTTACCGTCAGGCCGGGGCACAATACGGCCTTGGCCCGCAGGTTGTGGCGCAGGCGGCGCGTGGAAAACCGCACCGAGTCGAAATAGGCCGGGTTGGGCCAGAAGCGGATGAAGGTGCCGGTGTTGCGCTGGCCCACGCTGCCGGTGACCTCCAGCTCCTGCTGCTTGCGTCCGTCGGCAAAACAGATAAAATGCTTCTGGCCGTCGCGTTTGATCTCCACTTCCAGGCGCGATGACAGGGCATTGACCACCGACACGCCCACGCCGTGCAACCCGCCGGAAAACTGATAGTCCTTGTTGGAAAACTTGGCCCCGGCGTGCAGTTTGAGCAGGATCACCTCCACGCCGGTGATGCTCTCCTCCGGGTGGATGTCCGTGGGCATGCCGCGGCCGTCGTCGGCCGCGCTTAAGGACCCATCTGCATGCAGGATGACGTCGATGCGGCTGGCAAAGCCGGCTATGGCCTCGTCCACGCTGTTGTCAATCACTTCCTGGGCCAGGTGGTTGGGCCGCTGGGTGTCGGTGTACATGCCCGGTCGACGGCGTACCGGGTCGAGGCCCTTGAGCACCTCCAGGGATGCGGCGTTGTAGTCGCGTTTGGGTGTGCCGTTATTATTGAAAAGGGTGTCGGTTTTGATGGTGAAACCTCCGGGTGACGATACTTTCATGGACTTTATATCAAATCACAATAACTGAAATAAACAAATTGAACGTCCAACATCGAACATCCAACGTCGAATGCGGACAGTAAAAACCGAGCCACTGCGATATCGTGCTGCCGAATACTCCTTCAATATCATTTTTTCAAGTCTAACCAGCCGTTTTGACAATGATGGATATACCCCGTGTAAACCGGGTTCCAGAAGAGGACGAATGCTGAATTAAGTTAGCGTGTTATTTGTTAACAGGGATTCCAGTCGATCGTCGATTTGTATTGCTGACGATACTTTACAATCGGACGGAGCGCAGCGACCTCATCATTCAGCGTTCGATGTTCGACGTTTAGCTTTTTATGTCCGGTCCCTTTATGATGGATATCGGTTAAAAAATCAATACTGTATGTTGTGGTTTCAATGAATTTAAGGGGTGTATCGGCAAGATTGCCGGTAAATTATAGAAGTGGTCGATGAGTTGGGAGGGCTGGATGCTTAGCTTGGATTGACAGTTGGTGGCTGGCGCTGGAAAGGGCTAATAGTGGGGGGGCAGGCTGAAAAAAGCCGAAGCCGGGGTGACAATTCACCGCGGCTTCGGTTTATCCAGCATCAGCGGGTTCAACGCTAAGCTCAGTTCATGTATTTTTTCTGCGGGTTACGCCCACCAATCCGATCAGACCGGTCGCGACCAGCATCATGGCGGCGGAATTGGACACGGTTGCTGTCGTCGCATCGTTATCAACCGTGGCAACATCCAGCGCAACAAGGCTCGCCTCGGCACCTGAATCGGAAACCAACTTGGACATGGCATCATCAGCGCTCGAGGGCATTCCACCCAATAATATTAAAACAAACACGAATGCTATAATTGGCATTTTCATGGTCACTATCCTTTCTCTTCCTTACAGAGAGAGTAAAGCAAAACAGTTGCCAAAAATACATTCCATCCTGAAAAAAAAATAATTTTTAAAATAACAGAAGGTTACGTTTAGAAAAATATTTTTTGTCGATCGGTCAGGATTAAAATTGGGGAATGTTTTACATATTATTTTGTGGTATCCGTTTACATTGTAACCTTTATTTCATAATCGATGGACTCGTTAAGTGTTCAAAATTGTGTCGTCCTTACGCAGGCGCGTCATGTGGTGGAAGTTAAGCGTTATCCATATGCGATCAGATCCTAATCCTGATTGTCAGCATGGTTGTCGGCTTCCGTGACGTCGACAGGAATGTGGGACGCCGGCGGATGGTCTTCAACTTGATCGTAGGCATCCGGATTTTCTTCGAGCCGCGATCGGCTGAGTTCCTCAATTTCCTTTGGGGTGGGCAGGTCCTTTAGATCTTTCAATTCAAACACCTCGAGAAAGTGTTTGGTGGTGGCATAGATCAGGGGGCGGCCGGGTATTTCCTTGCGCCCCAGCACGCGGATCAGTTTGCGCTCCATGAGCATGCGCAGGACGCCGCCGCTGTCTACACCGCGGATATGCTCGATGTCGCTGCGGATGATGGGCTGGTTGTAGGCGATGATTGCCAGGGTTTCCAAAGCGGCCCTGCTCAGGCGGGGGGCGTTGGGTTTGATCATTCGCTTGATCCATTCGTTGTAACGGCCCTGGGTGCGGAACTGGTAGCCGCCGGCAACCTGCTTTAGCACGAAGCCGCCGTCGCGCTGCTCGTACGCTGCGATCAGTTCATCGAGGGCAGTGCGGATCGCGGCGGTCTCTTCGCCCTCGATAATGCCCTTGAGGTGGTCCATCGTCAGCGGCGTTTCCGAGACGAAGAGCAGGCTTTCGATGATGTATTTAAGATCTTCCGCCATGGTGGATATCAATCTGGGTCGGGGTTTCTGGGTTTGTTGCGTTCATTGTGTTCATTGCGTTTGTTGGGTTCGTTCACAGCCCTCGGGGAGCTGTAATTCTGCTTTTCATTCGATGTTCGACGTTCGATGTTCAGGTCTTGACCTTCCTCTACTGTTCACTATTTCCCGCTCTTCACTCAGTCCTCAGTCCTTTGTCTCTCCGCTAAACGCTCCAGGCTTCTGATTTAGATTTTTCTCTCGCCCGCTTCGCTCGAGAGCACAGAGACGCAGAGGGGGTTGATTTCTGTTCCAGAAATCAAATGGTACCAGCTCTATTGATAAAAGATGCGAATAATCCCCGTGGGCACATGCTGGGCGATGCGGATCAGGCTGAGTTTGGCCATTTCCAGGATGGCCAGGAAGGTGACGATGATGTCGGACCGCTGGTGGTCATCGGCGAACAGCTCGTCAAAGGTCATGGATTCCCGGGCTTCCAGCATTTCGGTCAACTGGGCAATGCGTTCCTGGACCGAGACCCGGTCTCTGGTCAGGTCGACGCGATGGTCCGGCGACACCTTGTCCAGAATGTTCTGAAACGCATCGATCAGTTCGAACAGGCCGATGTGGATCACCTGATTATCTTCCACACCGTCCAGGATGTCGGCATCCGGCTTCCGGGTAAAGGTTTTATCCCCCAGCAGGTTGCGTTCCGCCAGCTGCTCGGCGGCCGATTTGATCCGAAGGTACTCCAGCAGGGGCCGGGTGATCTCCAGCCGGGGATCCTCTTCCTCTTCCTCACCCACTTGCGGCGGCAGCAGCATCCTGGATTTGATATGGGTCAGGGTGGATGCCATAAGCACAAAATCGCCGGCGAAGTCGATGTTCATCTGCTGCATCCATTCCAGATATTCCAGGTACTGCGCGGTAATCTGTGCAATGGGGATGTCGTAAATATCCACTTCCGCTTTTTTGATCAGATGGACCAGCAGGTCCATGGGACCTTCGAAAACATCCTGGAGCCTGACCCGGTAAAGATCGTCTCCTGCATCATCGGGGTCGGCATTCGTCAAGTTGTCCTGCATCAATGGCATGTTTGATCCCGCAACCCTTATTACCTTCGCTTCGTCTTCCTTACCGGCGGTAATGATGGTGCAAGAAAGAGACGTTGAGTATTGAATCCTCCCCGCGGCCCCGATGAGCCGGATCTTTGCTTCGCTCCGACAAGCCGAGGGGAATGCGCTCGTTATCGCGGTTCACGACACAGAAATGGTAGATTTTGGTTCAGGCCAAGGCCGCAGCGATGTTGAACCCGCAGGCGTAGCAGCGCTACGTCGAGGAATTCAGCAGAGCGAGAACGCCGGAATGGGCCAAAAGATGCCGTTTCTGAACGGACACGTATTAATCTTTGATCCGTATGGCCGCCCTCACCTGAGCCATGGTTTCCCTCGCCACCGCCCGGGCTTTTTGGCTGCCGAGGGCGATGATCTCTTTGACTTGTTCGGGTTTGGCTTTAAAATGCGCCCGCCGTTCGTGGAGGGGTGCCATGGCGCTGATCAGGTTCTTGGCCATTATTTTTTTGCACTCGACGAATCCGATCTCTGCGTTGCGGCACTGTGGGTCGATGGCCTCGCATGTTTCCGTGCCCGAATAGATTTTGTGAAATTCGAACACATTGCAGACGTCCGGGTTGCCCGGATCGGATCGGCGCATGCGCTGGGGGTCGGTGATCATCTGGGACACTTTTTGGGCGATTTCATCCGGCGTATCGGAAAGGTAGATGGCATTGTTGTAGGACTTGCTCATCTTGCGCCGGTCCAGGCCTAAAATCTTGGATGTCTGGGTCAGGATGGCTTCCGGTTCGGGAAATACGTCGCCGTACAGAAAATTGAACCGCCGGGCAATTTCACGGGTTATTTCCACGTGGGGCACCTGGTCGATGCCCACCGGCACGCCGTTGGCCTTGTACATGATGATGTCCGCCGCCTGGAGGACCGGGTATCCTAGAAATCCGAAGGTGGAAAGGTCCTTGTTTTCGATCTGGACGATCTGGTCCTTGTAGGTCGGGTTTCTCTCCAGCCATGGCACCGGGGTGATCATGGAAAGAAACAGGAACAGCTCGGCATGTTCCGGAACCAGCGACTGAACGAACAGGGTGCTTTTTTCCGGATCGAGACCGGCACTGAGCCAATCGATCATCATTTCATTGACATAACCGGTAATGGCGCCGGGGTTTTCGTAGTCGCTGGTCAGGGCGTGCCAGTCGGCAATGAAGAAAAAACAGTCGTATTCGTCCTGCATGCCGACCCAGTTGTTGAGCGCGCCGTGCAGATTGCCCAGATGCAGCGGGCCGGTAGGCCGCATACCGCTTAAAATCCGTTTCTTGGAACCCATGAAAACATCTCCTGATCGATGGTTTGGCTGCCGCCGGTTATTGTTCAAACCTGGCATAATAAACGGAAGGCGGCATGCAATCAAGAAAAATGTGATCTGTCAGGCCGGCGACCGTCGACCCTTTAACTTCGACATGTTGCTTCTGATGAAAGCCAGCTCATCCTCATGGGTTTTGACCAATCCGTTGAGTTTGGCTTCCAGGACCGCCTGGAGCAATTTGCTGAATACGGGGCCTGGTGCCAGGCCCATGCCCAATAGGTCTTTTCCGGAGATGGTGATGGACACATTGCGCAGCCGGGTATGGTAGAGCGAGATTCGTTTTTTGGCGATCTCGGAGCCGGTGCAAACCATCATGTACAGGATCACTTCCGTTTTGAATGCTTTGAGCAGGTTGTAGACGTCCGCGTTCCTGATGCGTTTTTGCCATTCCAGTCGAGTGACTTGTTGCGCTGCATGAATGCGGTTTTCACCAAACATCGTGGCATAACGCGGCGCGATGGTCAGGTGCTGACAAATTTCATGCGTGGTTTGCAGATCTGTGTGGCGGATCAAGGCCATGAAAAAAACGGCCCAGCGTTCATAGGGCTCATCAATGAAGAGCAGGTCGTGCCAGTCAGTTACCTTCTTGGTGGTATCAAGCAGGTGCTTTAAATCGCTTTCTATTATTATCCCCGGATGAATCACCTTCAACAGATCGTAATCCATCAGCCTTATAATAGTCGGCGCAGGGTTTTCTTCCTTCAGGATCAACTTGAGCTCAGCATATACCCGTTTGCCGGCAAGGCGCTTGAAAAATTCCATTTTTACGGCATTGTCGATCAGGCTCGATGTGAGTTTGCCGATAGTGAAACCAAACCGCTGCTCGAACCGCAGGGCCCTGAATACCCGCGTTGGATCTTCCACAAAACTCAGGTTGTGCAGCACCCTCAGGGTTTTGTCCTTGATATCCTTTTGGGCGGAGAAGAAATCGATGAGCCTGCCGAATTTTCCCGGGTTGAGCTGAATGGCCAGTGTGTTAATGGTGAAATCCCTGCGAAACATGTCCATCTTGATTGAGCTCATTTCGACGACCGGCAGTGATGCCGGAAATTGGTAATATTCCATGCGCGCAGAGGCGATATCGATTTTAAAGCCGTCGGGGAATATAATCACGGCGGTTCCAAATTTCTGATGCGTATGGGTTCTTGCCCCGAATGCCTGGGCGAATGTTTTGGCGAATGCGATTCCGTTTCCTTCGATGACCACATCGATATCTTCATTTTTTCTGTACAGGAACAGATCCCGGACAAATCCGCCTACCACGTAAGCACTGCAGTCCAACTGACTGGCGGTTTCACCCAGTTGGACAAGGGTTTTCATCATGTGTTTGGAAAGACGTTCCCGCAAGAAATTGTTCACCATCCGCGAGCGTTTGTTGCTGGATTTGTCGTCCAAGATTGAAAATTCCTGGTTTGCGGGCCGATTCTGCTGGACCAGGGTGTTGAGCAGGTCTGTGCGGGTGATAACCCCCACCACCTGGCCATCTTCCACGACCGGCAAAATTCGTTGTTTGTTCCCGATGATCTTATCCTGTATTTCAACGACATCTGCATCTGGATTCACGTGGGATATCTCTGTGCTCATGTATTCGCGGATCGGAATCGTCTCGAGGTGATGAAACAATGCTTTTTCGATGACCTGCCGGGTGATGTAGCCGGTAAAGCCCATGGCGTTTGGGCTGCTTTCGGCAACCAGCAGGGCATTGATGTTGTAGCGAGTCACCAGGGCCTTGGCTTCCTTGCAGGTGGTCTCCTCATTTGCCATGATGGCCGGTGAAGACATCAGGTTCCGGGCCAGACGTCTGGGGTTGATCTTCGCGTAAAGGGCCTCGAAAAGCAGCTGCTCAGTCTGAGCGATGGTTTTTCCCTTGACGGTTGCCGCGGCGGCCGACGGATGCCC
>Ga0272441_10011473_pt1 | contig 13139 bp, 5 predicted proteins | sample SSMProp6N_FD_193582 | JGI IMG/M metagenome (GOLD analysis project Ga0272441, IMG submission 193582) | Marine sediment archaeal communities from Little Sippewissett salt marsh, Falmouth, MA, United States - SSM-Prop-6N | ecosystem: Environmental > Aquatic > Marine > Wetlands > Sediment ... | reverse complement strand
CGTCAGTCAGTCGTACAATATATTTCTTGTGCATCGAGAAACCTCCTTGTTTCATAAGCGTTGCACAAGATCTATCGGCTGTTGGGCAACATTTACCCAAATATTTAGTCATGAGCGGGCACTAGAGCTCTGTTTTGGTTTGACATGATTAACAAGATGGGCAAGATTAGGGACAATAGTATCCTGCAAATCATGCAAATCCTGTCTCAGTAGTGCTTTAACATGATTGACAAGATGAGCAGGATTGTGGAAAGAAATGCTGCTCGCTCGGCTAGAGTTCTTGCAGGGCCGGTCCTACGTTAGGGGCGGCGTACTTGAGCAGCTGCGGCACGATAGTGTTTGGCGCGACGCCGCTGCGCCGTAACCTTGGCGATATCGCCGCGAAGGCGTACGCAAAAGATGCAGAGGACTCCGCTTCGATTCGACGGCCTTCGTTGGCTTGCCGTTTCCGACAAGTAGGCTATCTTCAGGAGTTGCTAAAAGACCGCCCCGGTTGACCCGGCTTTGGCCGGGCCAACCGGGAACGCGATCTGTATTCGTTGTTATCCGACGAAGCGCCCCGCCGCCCACGCGGCACGCGGTTCTCTATGGCTTGCCGTATGTTCCTTGACGGATTTGGTCGATTTCGTTGGGCGTAAGGATGTCGTTGAAAACCACCAGTTCGTCAAGGTAACCATCTAGGGTATGTCCACCCTCGAAAAGGTCACCTATGACAACCGGCGATCCTGTCACAACTATGTTTTTCGGGACGGTGCCGGTGTTGTCCAAGTGGATAGTGCCCGTCGTATCGTCCCATACTCGCACACGGTAACTTCTATCTGTGTCATTGTAAGTGAAGCCAACGTGGTACCAACGTTGTACGACGAGTGACGGGGCGAATCTCTTAGACCAGTACGTTGTTCCTCCAGAATTTCCAATGGCCAGTTCCAACTGTTTATAGGCATCCCTCTGGACACGCAACATCCAAGAGGTGTTTCCAAGGGAAGCTTTGTTTATTATGCCCCGCCAAGTAGTCCCAAAGCTCTCTAACTTCATCCAGGTGCAAACCGACATTTGGACGCTTGTGTCGGTTTGTTTGGTGGGGAAATCTGCCGACAGGTTCGGGTCTTCGATGACCATTAAGGAATCTTGGTGGGTAACCCACTGTCCGCAGGCGGAGCCCTCACGGTAATCCGCTGTCTGAAGCATCACATGCGCATTCGTTAGCGTATTGGTCCCGATGTTGTCGTTGGGGTCGAGGTTGCCGCTGGGGGTTTGTTCGAATCGCCATAGGGCTACGCAGTTGGGGTCGGAGGCGAAGTTGTTACCGGCGGGGCCGTAGGTGGCTACGAGGGTGACGCCGGAATAGGCGGAGTAGGCCCGCAGCATGATGTACCAGGTGGCGGCGGCGGGATTGTCGATTTCCACCTTCTCGTTGTTGCCCATCAGGAACGGCCTGTAATCGTAACTCGTGGGCGTGGGCTGGGTCCCTTTCTTGACGTAGAGGTCGCAATCGCCGGTGCCGCCGGAGATCTCGATGTCCAGGAAGTCCTGACCGGTCGGGACCGTGATCTTGTAGAATTTCTCACTGCCTGTGGCGCCGGAGAGGCCGGGCACCGGCACGCCGTTGTCGAGCTCCGTAACGGGATCCACCACAGGGAAGTACGTGGCCACCAGGGTAAGGTCATTGTAGGCGGTAAACGCCCTGAGCATGATGAACCACGTCCCCGCACCGGGATTGTCGATCGAGACCGTTTCGTTGCTGCCGAGCACGTAGGGTCGGTAGTCCCACTCGGTCGTGGTCGGCAAACTGCCTTCCCTGACGTACAGGTCGCAGTCGCCGTTGCTGCCGGACATGTCTATCTCAAGCTTGGCCTGCCCGGCGGGTACCTCGATCTTGTAGTACTTCTCGCCTGAGGCATCGTCAGAGATACCGGTCACGGCGACTCCGTTCTGGAGCAGGGTTACCACGGGGCCTCCTCCGCCGCTGCTGTAGGTTGCGGTCAGCGTCAGGCCGGAGAAGGTCTGGTAGGCCCGGATCATGATGAACCACGTTCCCACTGTCGGGTCGCTGATGGTGACGGTCTCGTTGTTGCCGATGTTGAACGGCCGGTAGTCGTACTGCGATACCGTGGGCAGATCCCCGTATCTGACGTACAGATCGGCATCGCCCGTGCCGCCGGCGATCTTGATCTCAAGCTCGGTCTGGCCAGCGGGCACCTCGATCTTATAGAATTGCTCGCTCGACTCACCGCCGGAGATGTTGGGCACCGGAACGCCGTTGACGAGCAGTTTTACCTCGCCGGTACCCCAGTAATCGGCTTCGAGGGTGACACCGGTATAGGCTTGCTGGGCCTGGAGCATGACGTACCAGGTACCGCCCTCAGGGCTTCCGATACTGATGCTCTCATTATTGCCCGGCTGATTCAGTCGCCAGTCATAGTTCGATGTGCTGGGCGGCGTTCCGCGTTTGATATACACGTTGCAGTTGCCTGTGCCACCGGAGGTTCTGATCTGGAGCTGATCCATTCCGCTGGGGAGCTCGATTCTGTAGAGCTTTTCCGTACCGAGAGCAGCCGAGATGTTGGGTATCGGCACCTCGTCCAGAAGGGTGGTGACACCGCCATAGGTTGCCTTGAGCGTCACACCGGAGTATGCGCTGTAGCCCCGGACCATAACATACCAGGTTCCGGCGGTGGGGCTGGCGACCGTTACCGTCTCGTTGTTGCCGGCCAGGAAGGGCCGGTAGTCGTAATCCGAGACGGTCGGCGGGGTGCCGTACTTGACATAGAGGTCTGCGTCGCCGGTTCCACCGAACATCATGATTTCCAGGCTCTGCTGGCCGCTGGGGACTTCGATGCGGTACATCGTCTCGCTGGCAGCGGCGCCCGCGAGGTTGGTCACCGGCACGCCGTTTTGGAGCTCAGATCCGCTGCCGCCGCCATGGCTGGCCACGAGCGTCACGCCGGTAAAGGCGTTGTAGGCCCTGAGCATAATGTACCAGGTTCCCGCCGCGGGGTTGTCGACGGTGACCGTCTCGTCGTTGCCGAAGAGATACGGACGGTAATCATAGTTAGATACGGTTGGGACCGCATCTTTCTTGACGTAAAGGTCGCAGTCGCCGGTGCCGCCCGAGATGCTGATCTCCAGCTTGGGCTGCCCGCCGGGGACTTCGATTCTGTAGAGCAGTTCGCTGCCCGTTGCCGCCGCGAGGCCCGGTACGGGGACTCCGTTGGCCAGAAGAGTGATTGCTGCGGTTGCAGAATAGGTGGCTTGCAGTGTCAGGCCGGAGTAGCTGCTGTAGCCTCGCAGCATGATGTACCAGGTTCCAGCCTCCGGGGTCTCGACGCTGACGGTCTCCTCGTTGCCCTGCTTGTACGGTCGATAGTCATATTCGATCGCCGTGGGCGGCATGTCTTTGCGAACGTACAAGTCGCAGTCGCCGGTTCCTCCGGAAATGCTGATTTCCAGACTATCCTGCCCGGCGGGGACTTCGATCATGAAGAACGTCTCGCTGGCGGCAGCTCCGGAGAGGTTCGTTACCGGCACGCCGTTATCGAGCGGAATCTCGGTTGTCGCGCCCGAATGCGTCGCCACCAGGGTCAGCCCGGAGAACGTGCTGTAGGCTTGCAGCATGATGTGCCAGGTCCCGGCCTCTGGGTTTTCCACCACTACGGTTTCCTCGTTGCCCACTTTGTACGGCCGATAATCGTACGTTGTGGTTGTGGGCGCGGCGTTCTTGCGCACATAGAGGTCACAATCGCCGGTGCCGCCGGAGATACGGATTTCCAACGCATCCTGGCCGGCCGGGACTTCAATCGCATAGAATTGCTCACTGCCGGCTGCGCCGGATATCCCCGTGACAGGCACTCCGTTGCTCAGGATGACAGGTCCGCCGTACGCCAGGGAGCCAAGCATCCCCAGTACGCCCATGAGAACAACGATATTTCTCGGACGTATAACCATTCGACCGTTCATTGTGTACTCCTCTCTGAATCGAGATTGCTAAAAGACTCCAGTTCCTAATGCCCGATGGATAGGTCCGTCAAAGTAGTGCCATCGAGGCCGGAGTTTATAACGCTTTTTCCGCAGTTTTCCTGCTCTCAGACAATGTCGGCCGAATCGGCGCGCGCCTTCAGCACCAATGTGGCGTATGGGCCTGGGGCACTTGCAGAATGCCAGAAACGAGGGCTACCCAGCGTAATCGGTTGAATGTTGCTAAATGTGTTTTTGACAAGTGGTTACGAGTTTAGGGGCGTTCTGAGAAGCTTTTCGGACGGTTGCGAGTCCACCGTCGAAGGCGGGCGAACCGTCGCTGTCAAAGGCCACATTACAGCTACAGAGCCCCCACGAGTGCTGGCTTCAAACGTCTCGGAGCGGAGAAATGCGGAATCCCAGTCTAAACGATCGGCGATTTCTGTCCGACAGAGCGGGTGTTGAGCAGTTTTTGGAGGTACCCATGAAGACAGGCAAGAGAAGGGCACAGACGGGCCAGGCTCCCAGTGTCGGGATTGTCGGGCTGGGCTACGTGGGATTGCCGCTGGCACGCGAGTTCTATAAGGGCGGTGCGAGGGTCCTTGGTTTCGACATCAATACTAACGCCGTAGCGTTGATCAATCGCGGTGTGAGCCCCATAAAGCACCTTCCGAGCGAAACGATGGCTGAAATGGTTCAGTCGGGCCGGTTTCGCGCCACGAGCAATATGGCGCAACTTGCCAGGCCGGATGCTATTCTGATCTGTGTGCCGACTCCTCTGACGAGGAACCGTGAGCCGGACCTGCAGTATGTTGAGACCACTTGCCGGACAATCGCCCGATTCCTGCGAAAAGGCCAGCTTGTGGCTCTCGAGAGCACCACCTACCCCGGGACGACGCGGGAGGTGGTCTTGCCCCTCCTTGAGGAATCCGGCCTGAAGGCCGAGAAGGACTTCTATTTAGCCTATTCGCCCGAACGGGAAGACCCCGGCAACAAGAATTTCCGCACGGCCACGATCCCGAAGGTGATCGGCGGCCATGGCAAGAAGAGTCTCAAGCGGGCCGTCGAAGTGTACGGATACGCCATCGAAACGCTCGTGCCCGTCGATAGCTGTGAGACGGCTGAAGCTGCCAAAATCCTGGAAAATACCTACCGGTGCGTCAATATCGCCCTCGTGAACGAGTTGAAGATGCTCTTCGACCGGATGGGAATCGATGTTTGGGAGGTGATCCGGGCCGCGAGCACCAAGCCGTTTGGTTTCAGCCCGTTCTATCCGGGGCCCGGCCTGGGCGGCCACTGTATTCCCATCGACCCGTTCTATCTCACGTGGAAGGCCCGCCAGTACAGCTTGCCCACCCGTTTCATCGAGCTGGCAGGCGAGATCAATACGGGCATGCCCCAGTACGTGGTGCAAAGGACGGCCGATGCGCTGAACGAGCACAAGAAGAGCCTCAAAGGCTCCCGCGTTCTCATCCTGGGCCTGGCGTATAAGCCCGACATCGACGATGTGCGTGAATCTCCTTCCCTGGAGCTGATCGAGCGGTTTCGGGCCAAGGGGGCTCGCGTGGACTACAACGATCCCTACATTCCCCAGACCCACAGGCAGCGAGAGTACGACCTCGGCATGAAGAGCAGGAAGCTCTCCGAGAAAATGCTCGGCGGGTATGACGTCGTGGTGATCGCCACCAACCACACCGACTACGACTACGATTGGATCGTAAAGAACGCTCAGCTCGTGGTAGACACGCGAAACGCCACGGCAACCGTTCGTGGCGGTCGGGCGAGAATCGTCAAGGCATAAGACGTTCGCGGAGTGAGGTTCGCGTGCAGTTTCGACTCAAGTTTCGGCTGGAAAAAGGCGAAGCTTAGGGTAGCAGGGGCCGTAGCTCAATGGGAGAGCACCTGTGCTTCGGTATGGGGGGTGGAGGTTCAACTCCTTCCGGCTCCAGTCTGAAAGAGAGGCTTTGCGCTGTGCAGCGACGTTGCCGCGAGAGGCCGATCACACGTGGCCATAGCTCCGTGTGCTTGCCATTCTCTGCATCGCCGCGCCATTTCCCGTCAGTGTCCTTTGGGAGAAAGTGCTTGTCGCGAGCGAGACACGCGCGGGAGACTCGTTGCCTCAAAATCGAAGTGCCGGCCCGTTGAATTGCCACGAGCCGGCACGATGCGGTCTACCGTAATGAGACGGAATTGACCGTTCTCAGTCCGCCGCGGGTGCGGACCTGCGTCTTTTCCTGTCTCGGCGTCTCAGCACTGCCATGGTGAGAGCCACAATTGCGTAGGGCAACAGAAGCTCCTGGGGTGCGCCGTTGCCGGTGGCTGAGACCGAGCAGCCTCCGCCACCGCCTCCGCCCCCACCGGCCGCGGCGGGTGCCGGGTCACTGACGACGAGGTAGAACGGCGTAAAGTGCGTTGTCTTGAATTGCAGGGCGTAGAGGTCCGACGAGATCACAAGGTTCTTGATGTCCGTGATGCCCTGCTGGCTCAGCGCCCCCGTAAGCCCGTCATACCAGTACGGTATGGCCGAGTTGCCTGCGGCCGCAAAGTGATACGGTATCGTGACCGTTACGGGCTGATTGAATTCGATGCCGCTGGGCCCCAAATCAAAACTGCCCAGGCACTCGACCGGAAGGGCCTGCGGATTGAGAATCTCTGCGATGGTGATCTGCATATCCGTTTGGCACGCGCCGGTCGGCACGATGATCGAGACGTCTTCGGCACTGTCGATGTACTGCGGATCCGGCCCAACGGTGGCGCCGGTCGCATTCGTCACGAGCTTCGAGTCCAGCGGGACCGGATCGACGAAGGTGGTCGCGGCATAGTAAATTTCGTCCGTCGCATCCCGGTCGTCGGTCCACACGAGATAGGGATTTCCGTATGCGTCGATGCCCATGGCCGGTTGGCTTTGATTGGCGTTTGTGCCGTCGTCGGCGATGAGCACGTTCGTGTGGGCGGATCCCGATCTCAGTTCCGTTAGGAAGAGATCCGAATCGAAGCCGTTGACGGCGTGGCGGAAGTCCTGCCAGCAGGCGAACGCTTTGTCTTCGCCGGCGCACGCGATGGCAGGCATGAGCTGCTGCGTCCGCGACGTGTCGTCGATGATGGTACTGCCCGTGAGTGGACTCTCGGGCAAGCCCTCCGACCGTGCGTAGTAAATGTCGCTGTTGCCCGGTCGGTCATCAGACCACACCACGTGCAGGACGGAGCCGCCCGGTGCGACCGCCACGGCCGCGTCCGTTTGATTGCCGGATGCGGTTACGAGCGGCACGTTGGCCCAGGGGCCGTTGTCGGATGCCGCGGCGTACAGGTCCGCCTGTCCGGCTCGCATGTCGGTCCATACCACAGTAACGACGTTTCGCCCGTCGACGGCCAGATCAGGATCGGTCTGGTCCGCTGCGTCTGTCGTGACGCGCGAGACGGTGTCGTTGACGAAAGCGCTGACGGAACTGGCCACATAGATGTCGGAATGGCCGTTGCGGTCGTCCTGCCAGGCGACATAGACGCGGTTGGGCGACTGGCTGTCAACGATGATGGCGGGATTGATTTCGTTGTCGTTGGAATCGGTTACCTGGACGGGGCGAGACCAGGTTTCGCCGTCGGAAGAAACCGAGACGAAGACATCCCAGTTGCCGCGTTCGTTGTCCTGCCACGCGACGTAGATGCTGCCGTCTGCGCCTATCGCCACGTCCGGGTTGCACTGGTCCAGCAGGCTCGTGGTCAGTCGCGTGGCGCTGGCGAATCCATCTGCGCCCGCGTCGAGCCGGCTGACGTAGATGTCTCGGCCGTTCTCGTCGCCCGCGTGCCAGGCCGCCCAGATGTCCCCGGCGGTGTTGCTGGCCGTGGCCGGGTTGCCCTTGCCGGCGACGACGTCGGTGCCGACCGCCCAGTTGTTCCCGAAGGCCCGCATTTCGGTCACGAACGAGTAGGAAAGCGGCGTCATGGCATTGCCTTCGAGGTCGGCTGCGTTGACGCTTACGGTCACCACCTCGTCGAAGTCAAAGGGTACATAGGGCTGATAGACGAACTGATAGTCGCTCTTCGTGCCCGAGCGACCGCAGCGGCCGGACGGGCTGGTGTACGTTTCGGAACCGCCCTGGTAGATAGTCTGCCCGTTGACCTGAATGACCACTGTCTCGGCGTCCACGCCGCGGCCGCCGTCTGTGACGTGAAGCCTCACGAGGTGATTCTGAGTCACCTGGATGGCGTCGGCCGCCGGCGAACGTTCAGCCACTACCGGCGCCGCCTTGTCCAGGCCGATGCTCACAACGTTGACCGTGATCGTCTCGGAGTCCTGCGACCGGCCGTCACTGGCCACGAAGGTGATCTGGTGCGAGCCGACTTGCGCCGACGTCGGCGTCCAGCGAAAACTCTGTCCCGCAAAGGTCGCTCCGCTCGGCAGATCGTTCGCGGAATACGCGATCGAATCGCCGTCGGCATCGGAGGCACTGACCGAGAAGCCCAGATACGCTGCTTCATTGACGGATTTGGTTCCAATGCTGGCCAGCACGGGCGGCGTATTGGCCGACGCCACGCTCTGGACCGTGATGGTGATCGTTTCGGAGTCGCTCACGACTCCGTCACTGACGGCAAAGGTCACCTGATAGCTGCCGGCCTGCCCGGTCGCAGGCGTCCAGTCAAAACTCTGCCCCGAAAACGTCGCGCTGCTCGGCAGGCCGCTGGCCGAGTACGACAAATCGTCCCCGTTTCCATCAGTCCCATTCACCGAGAAGCCCAAACGCACTTCCTCAGTCGCAGACTTATCCCCAATCGAACTCAACACCGGCGCCAGATTGTCTCCCAAAACGGTAACGCTCACGGTCTGAGAAGCATATTCGTCCCCATCACTGGCTACACACCTTACAAGATAGCTTTTCGTCGGCACGCCACTCGTGTTCCAACGGAAGTTCTGTTCACTGAACACTGCTCCCAGATCAAAGGGTTCCCCGGTGGCCGAATAGGTGATTGTTCTTTCCTCGTGGGAATTCGCCTCCAGGGTAAGGTCAACGACCTCTCCGGCGGCAACCTCGACATCCGCAATCTCATTCATAATCGGCCCATGATACTCAAAGCAGCCAGCGTCCGGTCGCCCGTCAGATCGTGGTCTTCCGTCGATATCGGTGGGGGGGTAGCCCCTGGCAGCGGTTCCGAAGTCTATGGCCGGGCAACCTCCGATCAGCCTATAGTCATTGTCGTCCGGATGGCCAAACATGATGGCCGCGACTTCGGCAATCTTGGCGTCGATCTCTGCCGCAGAAGTTTCATAATACAGACTGTGTTCTTCGTTCGTGATTGGCTGATTACCGATTCCTGTCATATGGATGGCGATGTTGTGGTCGTGGTAAACCAGACCCGTCGCATCATCGGCGCTATAAGGACCGACGAAGAGGTTGTTATATACTTGGGCATTGACCACCTCGTCCTTGAAACGTATGCCTCGGTATTTCTGAGACACGATTGTGTTGTGTCGGATGATTGCACCACTGAGGTTGTAAAATGTCCACTCATAGTTGTCTGTACTATAGATGAGGTTATTCTCCCAGAGGAGGTTCTTATGGTCAAAGGCTGCCGTGGTCGAGCACCACAAACCTTGGGACGAGTGGTCATAGAACCTGTTTCCCCGGACAGTGACATTTTCGGTGACTCCCCCAAGTTGCAGCAAGTCTGGATGGGCCTCCTCACAGAACTTCACCTTGGGCAAATGCAAGTGATTGCCCTGTATCAGGATATTCTTGCCTGAACCGACATTCAGCCTGTCGTCGCCCGTATTCCATACGTTGCAGTCGCTTATCTCCAAGTTATTGCCACTAATTGTTATTCCCTTGAACCCGTATGACACATCACAGTTCTGAATCTTCACATCATAACTGCCGCCCTTCACATAGAGCGTGTCAGCAGTGGCATGGGTCTCCGGGTCGTACATGGTGTTGGGATTGTGGTTGCCTTCTACGTGCATATTTCTGAACCGTAGTCCTACTGCCGATTCAACGTAGACGGGTTCATAGCGTGCTTCAGCCGGCGCATCCTTCACCTTTATGCCATCGAACACATGGGCTACCAGATAAGGCCCCTGGTACTCATCTGACAGTTTGATGTATTCGAAATAGACTGAATCATTGCCGGATTCTGCCTGGTAGGTTGTCCAGGCTGTATTGTCCGGAAGGGGTGATTCCAAATCACCGGTAAACGTCTCCAGGTCGAACCGGGTCAATACAAACGGACCATAGTGGCCGTTCCTAATCAACACTCTATCACCAGCTGCGACTTTGGCAGCGGTGCCACTGAAAGTAATCATCGCGCGCGCCAGTGTCCTCCAGGGTTGTTCGCTCGTACCTGGGCCGCCGTCGTCGCCCTCTGAAGCATCAAGGTAGTAGGTGGCTCCGCTCACGAGACCTTCCATGGGCGGTAAAGCAAAAAAGGCGGCAACGAGAATGCAGATGGTCTGAAAAACCTGCCTCTGTCGAAGAGGTGGACGCTTACTATGAAGCACACTATGGGTCATTTCTTTCCCCTTGTGGCGGCTTTGCCAAAACGTAACTATATTGTGCGTGTTGTTAGGTTAAACTTACGAAACATTTCCTATGGCACCAAGAAACCAGCTTTTGGTCGCTCTTCTTGCGTAGTTTTTGGCGTTCTCGGCCAAATTCCCCACTACGTTGACCAATTGCTTTGTGTTCTTATCGGACACCGAGAAGTCAGATTTGTGGTGCCCGTTTTGGCCAATATGTCCTTGACAACGGAAGGGCGGTAGGATACAAGCGGCGTTTGTGGGGAACGATCTGTCCATCGTGGCGTTTTTGTGTTTGGAATGAGGGGGGTGTTCAGTCTTGCATGCGAGACCTATGCAAGCATGGCTTGCGGGAAAACGAGAAGAGATATGGCTCTTCAAGTCAAAAACCCTAATTCTTGGCGTTCTGAAGGACGATAATACGTTTGTCGTCTCCATTGTCGTTGGACCCGCCGGGTGAAAGTTAAGCCGTAAGGGGCTTCCGGAAACTCGGCTCGGCAGCTTTGAAAACTGACAAGATATTGCGGTAGGGTAGTTCATGACGCTGAAAGAATAGCAACCGGCGGGGACGGAGTCTAAGAAGATTTTGAGCCCCGCGCAAAGAATATTCCGGCGAGGGCAGTATTCCGGGCTTGCAGGCAAGCGTATTGAAATTCCAGGAGCAGTTTCTTTGCCGCAAGGGAAGGCCCTTCCGGCATGGGGCAGAGGATTCAATGGTCGGAAAGCGGTTTTCCGAATCGACAATGGCTGGTCGTAAGCGGCTAAGAAGGTTCTTGAGGCACATTGGGAGGAGTTGACGATGGGTGGAGTTATTGCCTTCCGATGCGCCGCAGAAAAGTGGGGCTCCACGCATTTCGATGGTGAAGTGGGAGGGCTGCTTGTAGTTATGGCTCGACTCCAAGGATCTAAACTTACGTAGTGCTCTTCTTCTTGGTTACCCGGTTGGAATTCCTGTGGTACGAAATGCCTCAGGGCTAAGACCGCGATGTTTGCTTTACGTGCTCTGGTGGCTCTGCAGTTTAATGCTGAGAAGACATCCTAAAAAGTTTTTCGACACAGGCCATCTCAAGGCTGACCTGCGGAACAGGTCGGTTCGGGGTAGCATGGCCACTGTAACGGCGCAGGGGGGAAAGTTCCTGCTTCATCTTACCTCAACGGTTGTACTCGCACGGTTGTTGACGCCGGCGGATTTTGGTTTGGTTGCCATGGTGACATTGGTCACGCGGCTAATCAGTCTCTTCAAAGATCTGGGCCTGTCGCATGCGACCATTCAAAGAGATGAAGTTACTCACGATCAAGTCAGCACTTTGTTCTGGATCAACGCCGGTTTTGGGCTTTGTGCCGCCGCTGTCGCAGCCGCTTTCTCACCTTTGGTCGCGTGGTTTTTTGGAGAACGTCGGTTGATACTCATAATGGTTGTTTTGTCTGGTGGTTTTGTACTCGGAGGACTCGCAGTGCAACATCAGGCTCTTCTGCGGAGGTCGATGCAGTTTGTCGCTCTTGGCGCAGCGGAGTTGTGTGGAATGTTTCTTGGTGTCGCAGTGGCAGTAGTTAGCGCTTGCCTGGGTGCCGGATATTGGTCGCTCGTACTTTTTCAAATCAGTGTCACGGCTGGTACCGCACTTTGCCTTTGGGTTGCGTGCCCATGGGTACCTGGTTGGCCTGTCCGGGGTTGCGGAGTGCGGCCGATGCTCTTCTTTGGCTGCAATATCGTCGGAAGCCGAATGGCGAACTACCTTAGTAGAAATCTGGACAATATTCTCATTGGGAGATGCTGGGGGGCAGCCGAACTGGGTCTCTATACTCGTGCCTATAGCCTGCTAACCGTGCCATTGGACAATGCCCGGGCTCCAATCTCTTCCGTCGCGGTGCCAGCACTTAGCCGCCTCCAAGATGATCCAGAACGGTACAGACGAGCTTTTCTCAGAATGGCGGAAAAAGTATTCATGTTAGCGCTTCCCCTCGCCACAACCATATTTGTTGGGGCGGACTGGATTACGCAAATAGTGCTGGGGGCGCAATGGTCGGGATCCGGGCCCATATTTGCGTGGCTTGGGCTAGCCCTTGTTCCACAAATGGCATCCATTGTGATCGGCTGGTTGCTGGTCAGCCAAGGACGTTCACGGGACATACTGGTCTGGGGTGTTGTTGGGGCAGCCATTTCCAGCCTATCGTTCATCATAGGGCTCCCCTGGAAGGGGCTGGGAGTGGCCAGAGCCTACGCCATAGGCAACCTGCTGATTTGTTCTCCATTCCTCTTTTGGTGGGCTTGTCGAAAAGGACCTGTAAAACTGAGGGATATTCTTATCTTGGCCTGGCCGTTCGGGGCAGTCTCGCTTGTCGTGTGGCTGGCCGGGTTTATGGTACGTCTTGTCGTTTCCGGTGACCGCGCATGTGTTGGATTAATCTGCCTTGCCGCTGTCTGCTTTGTGGTTACCGCCGGCCTTTATGCGGTTGTGCCACCTTGTCGCAGAGCAGTAAGAGATGCGTGCTTTCTCATTATGCATGTGAGACGAGCGGAGAATAGGCAGGCCCGCTCGACGGACGTTTCAGACTAGTGCCCGCTCATGACTAAATATTTGGGTAAATGTTGCCCAACAGCCGATAGATCTTGTGCAACGCTTATGAAACAAGGAGGTTTCTCGATGCACAAGAAATATATTGTACGACTGACTGACGC
>Ga0272441_10011472_pt1 | contig 13139 bp, 9 predicted proteins | sample SSMProp6N_FD_193582 | JGI IMG/M metagenome (GOLD analysis project Ga0272441, IMG submission 193582) | Marine sediment archaeal communities from Little Sippewissett salt marsh, Falmouth, MA, United States - SSM-Prop-6N | ecosystem: Environmental > Aquatic > Marine > Wetlands > Sediment ... | reverse complement strand
AATGGGCGGTAGAGGACTTGAACCTCTGACCTCCTGCTTGTAAGGCAGGCGCTCTAGCCAACTGAGCTAACCGCCCAGAGTTACAATCCCGCTAATTTACGCTTTTTCGCTTACCTGTCAATAGTCTTATTTTCTCGGAATTGTTTCTGCAATAAAATAAGATTTTATGACAATTTTGCCTCAATCTCTTTCAATACCCTCATCGACTCCTGTGCGATTGTCTCGCCCCCCGGTGCAAAATCGAACACCTCCAGTGAAATCCATTTTTCATATCCCAAATTTTTCAACATCTGAAATCCCGGCACGAAATCGTTTACTGAATTCCCCGTACCCAGATATCCCCCATCCATCTCCTGCACATGCACATGAAATAAGTGGTAGAAATATTCTTTGATTATCGCTTCGAACGGCTCGGTCTCATCCAGCGTATTATGAAAATCGAACATTACCTGGATCGCCGCATGATTCAACTCCCGCACAATCTCCATCGCTTCGGCAACCGTATTCACCACATCCGACTGTGTTTTATCCAGATGTTCCACCAGCACTTTCACATCTCTTTGCAAAGCGTGATCCGCCACCTCCGCCAGGCCTTCCGCGAAATATTTTTTGGCCTCCGCAATACTTATACCCATCGTACTGCGTTGTTTAGGAGACCCGAAAATCATCACCTCTCCGCCCAAATCCCCGCACAGATCGATCAGTTCGTCAAAGTAAGCCCACGTCTTTTTGCGGACATTTTTATCCGGGGTGGTAAAATGCAGACCTGCCGGCGGCGCGGCTAACAGCCAGTGTAATCCGCAACATTCCAATCCCTGATCTTTCATTACTTTGACCATCTCGCGCCGATTTTCCGCCGTGAGATCCTTTACCCCTTCCTGTACCAGTGAAAACGGTGCAACTTCGATTCCTTTATACCCCGCTTCCGCTACGACCCGGCACTGTTCAGCCCAGCTCTGCCCCTGCATACTCTCGTTGCACATCCCATATCGAAATCCAATCCAGTTTTTGCTTGCTGTCATTTTTATCTCCCACTATTTATCACATTTGCATCTGGCACAGTAAAAAATGCCCCACCAAGATGATGCAGACTCCGGCCTTCATCCTTTTCTATCAGCAGCCTTTCTTCGAAAGCGCCTTCCTGTGCCGCCGCCGCTACAATCTCACCAATAAATATCACTTCCTTATCATCGATCTCCACTTCCCGTACTACTTTGCATTCCAGATAACCGATACAGCCTTCCGGAACCAGCGCCGCCACCTTTTTCCCTAATGTTCCCTTGATTGATAATTCCTGGAATTTGTCAATTTCATGTCCCGACACCGATCCTGTTTGCCGCACCAGCTCCACCTGACTTGCATGCGGCACACAAACGATAAATTCTTTTCGGGAGGTTATATTACTTCTGGTCTTGTGCTTTTTCGCTACCACACTCATCACCAGCGGCGGCTCCTTACATACCGGACTGTTCCACGCGATAGGGGCAATGTTGTTGATTCCCTTCGCATCCCGGCTTGCAAGTATCACCACCGGCCCATGATTTATCAGCCGGTAACTTATTTCTATGGGTATATCAATATAGTTCATTTGCACTTCCTGGTATGAGTAATGTTTACTCCAACGAGTTTACCGGAGATTACATTCCTCGTCAACCTGAACCTTAACCCCTTTAACTATAAAATTTTTCCGTGTTATTTATGCTCATCCGCTGACGGGTAATGAGAATCGGTGGTTTTTTAGATGTTCGTTTCTTTATGTTGACTACTTTTTCTGATGTGATGGCATTACCACGCCCAGGATTCTGGCTTGATGGTGGTGCGGATCAGATCCTCCAGTTCCATTTGCTCCCAGCTATAACCTCCCCCCATACCCCCGCCATACATTCCACCGCCCATCCCGCCCCAAAAGCCTCCCATCCTGCCCCCGCCAAATCCCCGTCCTCCGCTTTGCAAACCGCTTCTGCTGCTCCTACTGAACCCACTGGAACCACTTCGCCCGTACCCGCTTCTACCCCCGCTATAGCCCCCAAAACCTAAAACCTCATCTCTTGGTTTAATCGCATCTCCCGCATAAGAACCTGCCGATTCTATTGGCAGGGAGAATTTTTTCTCAAGATTTCCCTGAGATTGTTCGTAAAGAAAAGAGGAAACTTCTGCGATAAGAAAGTCATCATATCTAACCGGATAATTGATGAATATTCCCTCAATATCTGGAAAATCGACCTTTCCGGCCGCGCAATATCCGGACGCCGAACAAAAATAAAGCAGGAACATCAAATTATATACTAAAAACTTGTCCAAAGAACAACTTGAAATTGATTTTCTGTTACTATTGCCCATTATTTGGTCCTCCCAGGCCCAAGTATGTTTGTAAATTTCCTGAGAGAAAAATATCCAGTTATTACAATTATATTATACTCCCTGAACTGTGCTTGTCAAATCTGTTGCTACCATATACCCCTCTACAACTGAGGCTTAAGAAAGTGTTATTGCTATTGATACCCTCTGCCCTTGGTGGGTGTTATCATTTTGCTGATTTCTGAACCGCATCCATCTCGATTTCAAATAGCAAATCATCCCGGCAAATATCACTTTCCATCACGACAACCGGTAGGGGGTGGATATGGTTTTTTATAAGGTAATTCTGCCACGCCCCCGCATCCTCAGCCCGTTTGACATAAGCGGTGGCTCTGGTGAGATCTGTCCAGGAAAAACCGTGGGACTCCAAGGTCGTTCTTATCACTTTCATAGTCAGCTCTATTTGGCCCTCTACGTCACCCGGATGCTGCGTCTTACCATCCGGCGCAATACTGGCTGTTCCTGATATAAATAATCTTCTCTGCTCAGGTGTAACCATTTCCACCGCCCGACTGAACGAACTGCCGTAATCTAAAGCCGACTTCTGCAAAGGAGATTGCACCTCAAATACCTGGACTTCTTTCCCCTTCGCTTTCATGGCCCATAGTCCGCTCACCAACGCTGCCCCGCTGGCATGGCATCCTCCCACTCCCGTGCTGGCGGGCAACAAAGCCTCGAACATATTCCTTTCTTTGAAAAACTTATTTCTCACCTTGTTAAAATCATCGTACCATTTGAGTATATCCTTATTATAAAACCAGGTACGTACCACATCACTAAATTCCATCCCTTGCCCTTGTAAGATAGCTTCCATTTGTGCAAATACATCATCACTCTGTTCCACGGGTGAACATTGAATATCTTTGGGGATAATGTTCCCTCCTCGACAATATCGGGCGTAATCATCCTCAAAAATACACCCGATTATTTTTCCTTTACTTATGATATATTCAATCGGTATTCCAGACACTGCCCAAAGATGAGTTCCATATAAATTTTTTCTGCTGCCTTCTTCCACCCAGGTCACCGGCCATTTGATCCCTTTCATGATTTCATCCATTTCTTGCATACCCCTGCCTTGCGAATTTGCTAATCCCAGCACCTCCTGGAAAATCACTCTGACATCTTCTGCCTGGACAAAATCAGCTATTCTTTGAAATAATTCCCCCCTGGTTTCATTTCCGACCGGCACCGCCGTAATAAAATATTCCTGGCCCGATTCCCTCGGCAACGTAGTAATATAAAAACCTGCCTCACTACTTTTTTGCAAGTTGCTGCTTCCTAAATATTGATCTGTGTTTTTCAATGTTTCTTTATGAAATCCTGGTTATGTTAACTATACCTGCTCACTGTGACAGAACATATTCCGCCAAATCTGCAATTTCCTGCTCCGTCAAATTTGATGTCTTACCATGTTTATCATCCGGATTATATTTACGGACAACTTCAGCTATCGTTGCCGCCCGTCCATCATAGAGATATGGTGCCGTCCGCCAGACTTCCCTGAGTGTGGGCGTATCAAATTTCCGGTTTAATTCTGGCCCCTTGCCCGTCCCTACGTTGTATTTTTTTAAGTCAGTAAAAAGATGCCCACTGTGACAGGCTCCGCAACCTCCCCTTTCAAAAATCTTTTCTCCCCGCTGTCCACTGGCAATTAAATTCCCTTCAACTAAATATGGACTGGGAACTGCTTTCATTGCTCTAAGATACTCATCAATAGCCGCCGCATCTTTTTCCGGTCGAACCATAAATTGTATATAACGCATTCCCGCTCGCACCGCCGTCTCCGCACAATCTCGTACTCCTGTTATCATCGCCGGTGGTGTCTGATGCGCAAATAACAGACTCTTGGTATTTTTCGGATTACCTATGCCGTCGTTGAGTAAATCCCAATTCAACCCGTCCGTCCGCCCATCGGGATGGCAGCTTGCACAGCTCTGCCAATTCTGAAAGCAGATGGTGGCATCATGAAAAAGCATCTTCCCTCGCCGTGCTGCCGATAGATTTTTGTTAGGCCCCAAACTGATCGAGCGTGACTGTCGATCTTCTTCAGAACTAATATCGACCACCCCCAGACTGTCACTGAAATATTCCGCCGCATACACCTTATCGCCTATGATCGCCAAATCCCTCGGACTATTTCCTTTAAGCGGCACACGCTCCCGTATATCCACCAGAAACGAGAGGGTATTAGACACGTCATGGCTGCCTGGGGCATACTCATCTTTCTTTTTACCAACTTCGGCCTGAGCTAATTTATCATGGAGTTTTTTACGATTGATTATACTGATCTCATGGCTGCCCGCCTGCGCTACGCAAATATACTCACCGTCTGCCGAACAGACAACTCCCCAGGGATTTCCCGCCCCCAGATCGACATCATCCAATAGCACCGTATTGATCAATTTCTCACCGGCCCCGTCGATTATACTCAGGGCATTGGTATTCATCCAGCCCCGTTCCAACTGCGTCGTCGGCAGATGATAGCGTGCCAGGATATGTGTAACATAAACATAATCACCCTCAGGGCTGATACAAATATCCTCCAGTGAGGTCGCCCCGTTTGGCAGCCGGATGGCAGCTACAGTTTTCTTCTGCTCCGTATCGATAACCGACACCACTGCTGCCGAATACTCTCCGTCCGCGCTCCCTGCGGGCAGATGATTGGCCACAAACAACGTACCACCGTCTCTGGATAAAACCGCCGCCACTGGTTCCCGCGCTACCTTGACTTCATATAATTTCTTCCCCAAAGCCAGGTCTATACAAACAATCTTATTCCTGAACCGGTTACAGATATACAGTTGTTTTCCATCGGGACTAACCACCGGCCCGCACGGACTATGTCCCACAGAAATGGCATTTATTACCTTGAAATTTTTCAGACCGACTACAAAAACCATCCCCTCGGATAAACCACCCGTAATGTAAAGGTAATTACCATCAGGCGCCAATGCTATCCCACTGGGCTCTTCCGGCACGGAAATCACCTTCTCGATTTTTTCCTTCTGGCTGCAAAATACCGCAACCTGCTTACCTGTTTCCATCGCAATATATAGCTTTCCGCTTCCCTCGTCCAACGCAATAGTAAGGGGCGACAGATATTCCGGCTCAGCCATCACCGCGGAAACAAGCATAACCCAGAGAAGTATGCCTAATAGTAGCTTCCATTTCCTACCTTTAAAACTGATCATGTTGATATTATTCATACAAGCATTTCTATTTTTGTTGCCGTAATTCTCGGTTTCCAACCGCTGAATCACACTACATTATTTAGCTAGTTCGTATCTGCCACCTTAACATCTTCTATCTCGCTCACCACCCGAAATCCCACGTTAAATAACCGCTGCCACTTCGGATAATCCAATCGAAACGCGCTGCGGCAACGTTTCGTTCGATCGAAAAAAGATCCTCCTCTTACTACCTTATTTCCTCCGTCACTGGGATCATTCCGTACGTCTCTCTCGCTGTAGGGATAGGCCCGGTAAGTGCTCACCGTCCACTCCGCCGCATTACCATGCATATCATACAAGCCCCAGGCATTAGGTTTATATTGTCCCACCTGTCTTGTGACGATCCCTCCATCATTAAAGCGTTTATCCGCCCGGTCCGCCCCTTCCATGAATATATGTTCCAGCCCGCCGGTTATTTGTTTACCTCCCCCTTGCTGTCCAATTGTGAATGACTGATCGTTCATATTCGCCCAGACTGAAAAATCATCATCGAGTCCGCCGTAATTCAGCATGGTTTCCGTTCCCGCTCGGCATGCATATTCCCACTGCCCCTCACTGGGCAGAGTAAACTGCATACCCGTCCTGTCCGACAGCCACTCACAGAATTTCATGGCTTGTTCCCAGGATACTCGTACCGCTGGCTGTTGCCCTTCATTCAGCGTCAATCCTTTATCATCTGCTCGACCGTGTCGTTTCGTATAGTAGCGGCTGTTGTGGCTGGGATCATATCGCCGAAACTGCTCATTGGTCACCTCATAAATCCCCATCCAGAAGGGCTTATGCATAACCACTCGTGCCCGCGGCCGCTCATCCGGCGCCTTATCAGCTTCCCCTATCACAAATTCTCCCGCGGGAATATATACCAGTTTCATACTGATTCCCCCGCCCAAACCAATAATCTTTGGCTCAATTTCTTTTTGACGCCGTGACAAATACTTGGTGTCAGATGACCAACCGGAAAGTCCGTCGTCTTTTTTCTTATTCTCCGACTGTTTCGGTTCAATAAATTCACATTTCTGATTCTCGATAGAGGGGATAACTTCCGGATCAAGCTCCGGCCCGCCGTATTTCTTCCGCAGCTCCATTCGCCTTTCGTGCGCCTTATCCGGAATCGGATAAACTTCCCCCCATGTCCCATGACACGGCCCGTTCAAATCTATCCACGTCACCAAACGATCTAGCGCTTCCTTATCAAGATGGGCTCCCTTGTGTCCTTTTTTCATCATTTGCATCAGTTCGCTCGTATCAGCATGATATTCCCCCGGCACCAGCATACTGACATCATCTTCCACCCCTACCCTCCTGATATAGGCAATTAGTGCCTCGTAAGCCGGACTATACTTTATGTAACCCTGAGTATCTTTGTACATTTGCGGATTCATTCTGCTCACGGCCAGCGGACTAATCTGTCGTCCCCGATATTCCTTTACCTCTTCCATCGGCCGCAGGTCCGGACGATTGACATGTTCACCGTTATGACATCCCCCACAATACTTATCGAGGACAGGCTGCACCTCACGGGCGAAATCGAATCCTCGTGCCGGACCATACCAGGGTATAATTTCTCGTGGCTGTCTCCGCGCCGCCTTCACCAGTGTTGACGGCGCTACCTCATCAGGACTTTCATGACACCCCACACATGAAAGTGTTTCCCCCGGCATCGCCGTAAACCAGCTCCGCATCAACTGCACTGCTTTACCTTCCTTGTCCAGCGCTTGCAGCGCCACCGGTGTATTGGCCGGCACCTTAAAGATAGCCGACCCATCATCTTCCAGTGGCACCGTCCCCAGAATCCGCATCACTTCCCACGGCCCCCCATAGCCGATCTTGTCCGCCCCCGCCAACCCCGGATAACCAAAATGATACGCCAGAACCCGCAGGCTCTTAATCGTTCCTCGGGGCACTCCGGCCAATCCCGCCCCTGCATATATATTATGCAGATAGACGATGCCGTCTTTACGCTTCAGGTCCACCCTGTCGCAGATTACCGGCGGCTTCTTCCTTTTCTTTATGGGTACCGGCTCAAACAGGGCATAACCGGGTTCTTCATGTATCAATACTAAATTATCGAATACATCCGCCAGATAGATTCCCCAATTGGATTTCAAATCCATCCATCCCGAAACCAGAAAATATTTCTCACTCAACGGATAGGGATGCAGAAATTTCGGCCAGTCATCATCTACCAGATTATCACGTATCTTGGGCGTAATCACTTGCCCCTGGCCGGAGATTCGTTCTACTAATCCATCTGCCTCATACCATCCCTTGCTCGTATCTACTAGGACCAGTTGCCCCATCTTATGTACCCCGTGATAACCGGCCAAAATACATATAATCTTTTCGCTCTGACCCGGTAAGCAGCGTGGGAAATACAATGCATTGGGAAACCACGAATTACTTCCATACACAGCTCGTTGACCCGACCCATCGGGATTCATTACCATTAACTGCCTCAGAAATATATGATTGATTCCCGTATAATCCCAGCGGTGATAGATAATCTGACCATTATCAAGCATACTGGGATGAAAATCATGATCCTGATCGAAACATACCTGCCGCATCCCCGAACCGTCGGCATTCATCATATAGAGATTGGTTACTCTCTTAAAGCCATGCCAGCAGGGCACAGACTGATAAGAGGCCGTGCTGCCAAACACAATCTTCCCGTTCGGTATATAGCACCCGTCAAAACAGTCCACATCATTTTCCGCTCCGCTTACCTGCCGCAGCCCCGTACCATCTATCTTTATTTCCCAGAGCTTCCAGTTCTCTTCATCCGCTTGTGTAAATAATAACCGCTTCGCCTCCCAATCCAGATCAACCTCCCCCACATAGCCCCCGTTTTCAGGCTGGTAAAATTTCTTCAGCTTTCCTTTAGGCTCCATCGTCGATAGGATCGCTATCTCATTATCATACCCCGTTCTCTTTAATGATGTATTACATTCGTGATTACTGGGAAAACCCAGGTCATTGCCCATGCCGTAATAATTATTATAATGTTGGTAGTTACTCCCCTTGCGCTTGACAATCAGAAGCCCCTTAATGTCCAGCAGAGGATTCGCCAGTAATGCCTCCCGTCTAAGCGCCCCGATTTCCTCCTTAAGCTTATTTAATTCTGCTTCCTTTTTATCCCCTGTTTCCTTTTTAATTGCCTCAAATTCCTTTTCATATTTTCCCAGCCGCCTTAAATATTCGTCTCCCTGCCCATACTTTTGGGGATAACTTGCTCTCAGATCTTCAATCGCCCGCCGCAACCCCTCTATATTCAACCTCTCCGGATGTGCCCCCTCCTTTAAGGGTCTGACTATTCCGAGGTTTTCCTGTTGATCTGCCGCTGCCGCCCACATCCAACCAGACGCCAGACACAGTAAAATCATACAAAATTCAAAGCAGGTCCTATGTCTTATAACTAACAAATATAGTCCTCCATGCAAATCAACCGGCGTTCGGTATCAAAAAAATAACGTTCTGCACGAAGCGTTATGCGGCTAAATGATTATAGAAAAAATACTTGCCTATCACAAGGTTATATATAAAATACGGACTTTCATGTACCTATAAACAAACACTGAAATTTTTACAGTAGTGAATCGATTGTTTATGCCTGAAAAAATTGTTTACCGTCAGCTCTCCCCTGAGGACATCCGCCTGCTGCAGGATCAGGGTTGTTCCGCCCTTGACTGGGACCGCGTCCAGGTAGAAGAAGGATTTCGGCCCATCCGCCTCCGTAATACCCACTTTGCCGGCACCGTTAAAATCGGCCGCCATACCGCGGCTCCTCCTGCCAATTCCGTCCCTGAAAAAATCAGCGGTATCTTTAACGCCTACCTTGCCGATTGTACCCTCGGCCGCGACGTTCGCATTGCCAACGTAGGCGTCCATATTGCCAACTATGACATAGCCGATAACGTTGTAATTGAAGATATCGGCATTATGGAATCCACCCCGGGCGCCTCTTTCGGCAACGGTGTCGAAATCGAGGTCCTCAATGAGGCTGGCGGCAGAGAAGTCATCCTTTTTGACGAGCTTTCCGCCCAGTTTGCCTATCTGCTTTGCCTGCACCGTTACCGGCCCGAACTAATCGAGCAACTCGGGGTAATAATCAAAAACTATATTTCTGAATCAGTTCACAAACGCGGTCATATCGGCGCCGGCTCTCAGATCTGCTCGACCAGGGAAATAATTAATGTCCGTATAGGTGAAAATGCCCGCATCCGGGGCGCCTCTTCTCTATCCAATGGCACTATACTAAGTTCCCCAGATGCCCCTTCTCTGATAGCCTCCGGGGTCATTGCCCGCGACTTTATCATCGCCGAAAACGCTTCTGTTACCGATGCTGCTGTTCTGCAAAAGGTTTATGTCGGGCAGGGCTCTCGCATCGGCAAACAATTTTCCGCCGAAAATTCGCTCTTCTTTGCCAACTGTGAGGCCTTTCACGGCGAGGCCTGTTCTATCTTTGCCGGCCCTTATACCGTCACCCACCATAAATCTTCCTTATTAATTGCCGGGCTCTTCAGTTTTTATAACGCCGGCAGCGGCACCAACCAGTCCAATCACATGTACAAATTAGGTCCCGTTCATGAAGGCCGCCTCGATCGGGGCTCCAAAACCGGCTCCTTTTCTTATATGATGTGGCCTTGTCATGTAGGTCCTTTTTCGGTTGTGCTTGGCAAACATAAGACCAATTTTGACGCCTCCCTTTTCCCTTTCAGCCATCTTGAAGCCAGTCAGAATGGCAGGTGTTATATGGTTCCCGGCCTCTATCTAAACACCGTCGGCACCGTCAGGGACGAGGCAAAATGGCCCACCCGCGACAAACGTCCCGCTGCCCATAAACGGGACTATATCTCTTTTCACACCTTAAGCCCCTATACAATGGGCAAAATAATTAATGCCTCTGCTGTCTTGAACCAATTGCGCGATACCACTGCCCCCGACCGCCAGGAGATGGCCCTTTCCGGGGCCTTGATCAAAAGACCTTTTATCCGCGCCGGCCTGAAGTTCTATCGCTCTGCCCTTCAAATGTATATTTTAGAGAAGATATTTAATCGGGCCGAACAAAATGAGCAGGTATCCCTGGAAAATATCCATCGGAGTTTCTCGGTAAATGCCAATGCCGTTTACTCCGATCAATGGGTCGATATTGCCGGCCTTTTAATGCCCATCGATCGTTTGCGCGATCTCCAGGACGATATAGAACAGGGACGTTTAACTGATATTCACGCCTTTAATCACCGTCTTCAGCAAATCCACGACGCCTATCCTGACGACGAATGGGCTTGGGTGGCGCATAACTATGAACAGGTTTTTAACGCAGATCTAATGAAGATCACCAAAGATGACCTGGTACAAATCGCCCGGGACTATTTAAAAGCTAAGCAAAAGCACCTCAATCAGGTTATTGCCGACGCCCAAAAGGAATTCGACCAGCAAAGCCGCCTCGGCTTCGGACTCGACGGCTCCCCCGGGGATGTACTTAATGATTTTGAACAGGTCCGGGGCTCATTCGAGAAAAATCAGTTTGTTGCCCGGATGAAAAAAATCCTGTATGATCTGGAACAACAAGTGGATAGTTTCATAGACAACCTAAACAATTGACGGACGACGCCCTTGATTAGCCCCCGATGTAAAATCGGGGGGTATATGTCAGGTTTTGTTGTAAACTACTAAAAACAGGAGACTTTTATGTCGGATGTAGAAAGCAAAGTAAAGCAGATCGTGGCCCAGACCCTCAAAATTGATCCCTCTCGCATCACCGATGATGCCCGTTTCGTCGAAGACCTCGGTGCTGAATCGATCCAGAGCATCGAGTTGGTTGCCGCCTTTGAGGAAGGCTTCGATATTGACATGGACGAGGATGCCGCCCTGGCCGTCAAGACCGTAGGCGGGGCCATAAAGTTCATCGAACAGGCAATCGCCTGATCTGCTGCCAACTATTTTTGACCATTCTCATTTTAACCATAAACTTGAGAGGACCCTATGAACACTTTTAAACTCCAGGAAGTACCCGAACCTAACTTGTTAACTGATATGTTCCCCCATACCACCCCTCCTCATGTTGTCTTTACCGAACCGGTTACGGAGAAGTTAAATGGCAAAGATGTTGAGGTAAATCCCGACGATATGAGAACCCGGGACATTCATATTACCGATACCACCTTCCGGGACGGCCAGCAGGCCCGTCCTCCCTACACCGTTACCGAAACTGTGGAGCTTTTCGATCTGATTTCTCGCCTGAGTGGCCCTCGCGGAGTCATCCGCCAAACCGAGTTTTTCCTTTATAGCCGCAAAGACCGCCAGGCCGTAGAAAAGTGCCGCGAACTGGGCCGCCGCTTCCCGGAAATCACCGGCTGGATACGCGCCGATGCCGGCGATCTGCACCTTGTCCAGGACATGCAACTACCGGAAACCGGCATGCTCACCTCCTGCAGCGACTATCATATCTTCTCCAAGCTCAAACTTGATCGCCGCAAGGCCTTTGACAAATATATCGGCCTGGTCAAGGACACCCTCGATATGGGCATTCGTCCCCGCTGCCATCTCGAAGACGTCACCCGCGCTGACATTTATGGCTTTGTGATTCCTTATGTCCAGGAGCTCATGCGCCTCTCCGAACAGGTGGACGACAGCCTCAAGGTAAAGATCAGACTTTGCGATACCATGGGCTTTGGCCTGCCCTATCCCGGTACCTCCTTACCCCGCAGCGTCCCCAAACTCGTCCTGGCCATGATCTATGACGGCCACGTTCCTCCCACACGCCTCGAATGGCACGGCCATAACGATTTCCACAAGGTCCTGATTAACGGTTCCACCGCCTGGATGTATGGCTGCAACGCCCTCAACGCCACCCTCCTGGGCATCGGCGAACGTACCGGCAATCCTCCCCTGGAAGGGGCCCTGATAGAGTATGTTGGCATTAAGAGAGATATGTGCGACATCGACACCACCGTCATTACGGATATTGCCCGCTACTATCGTTCCCTGGGCACTCCCATCCCTGCCCGTGCTCCCTTTGTCGGCGACGATTTCCCCAAAACCCGCGCTGGCATCCACGCTGACGGCCTCGCCCAGGACGAGCGCATCTATAACATCTTCGACACTACCACTCTTCTGCAGCGCTCACCCCAGGTCGTCCTCACCGACAAGTCCGGCTCCGACGGCGCCTATTTGTGGGTGAACAATTACCTCGGTCTCTCCGGCTCTAATAGATTGAAGAAAACTAAGATGGTAAAAATCATGCGCTGGGTAAGTGACCAATACGAAGTGGAGAATCGCACCACCGCCATTTCCGACCAGGAACTGATCGACCTGGTTAAAAAACATATGCCCGACGAATATGAAAACGCCCGAAAAGAAGGCCGCCTCAGCCAACTTTAACCCACTGACGTGCCCCGGCCATCTTGGCCGTACCTTTCCATTACGTATTGCGTATTTCGTATTAGGTACTAATAACCCCCGACATAGAATCAAGGATTTATTTTTTCTGATTCCGGGCAATCCTCCAAAAATTATTAAAAATCAGCTCTCATCATCCATAGGCCC
>Ga0272441_10011471_pt1 | contig 13141 bp, 7 predicted proteins | sample SSMProp6N_FD_193582 | JGI IMG/M metagenome (GOLD analysis project Ga0272441, IMG submission 193582) | Marine sediment archaeal communities from Little Sippewissett salt marsh, Falmouth, MA, United States - SSM-Prop-6N | ecosystem: Environmental > Aquatic > Marine > Wetlands > Sediment ... | reverse complement strand
TCCAACGCCAGTAACTCTGGCCCGTCAGGATGGGCTTGTCCACTTGCTGCGCGAAGGTCGATCCGACCAGGACCAGCAGCGCCGCGCCGCCAACAAACAGACCCGCATGCTTCATGGCTGCCCTTTCCCGAAGCGCCATGGCATTGAACCGTCCATCCAGGGCGCGGTGCCGGCCGCCGGCGGCGACGGCGCAGCGGGCCGTCCGTCCGGGGTCGAACTCACCGGCGCGGTTGGCTCGGGCGTCTCGTGTGATCTCAGCACCCCCCGGGTTCATCGAGGCGGGCGCGCCGTCCCAACAGGTCGATCTTTCGCCAGGCGCCGGACTCGAACCGCCACGCCATCAGCAGCCCCAGGACGACGACGTAGGCGCTGGCCGCCAGCCAGGGCCCGATGCTGGTCAGTTGCGGCAGGAAGTGGACCATGGCGATGCCGCCGCCGACGGTGACGGACCAACTGAGCGCCGCGGTGGCGACCATCGGCCAGAAGGTGTCGCCCGCCCCGCGGAGGGCGCCGACGAAGACGATGTTGAGGGCGTCGAACAGTTGGAACACGGCCGCGCAGACCATGATGCGCCCGCCGATGGCGACGATGAGGCCGCGCCGGGCGGCGACCTGTTCGGCCGTCATGTTCGCGGCGTCGGGGATGGTGACGAACAGGTTCACCATCTCGTGGCGGAAGATCAGGAACGCCAGCCCGCACAGACCCATGTACGCCATGGCGGCGGCGACGGCGGCGTGGGCGCGCCGTCGGGCCAGGTCCGCCCGTCCGGCGCCGATGTGCCGCCCGACCAGGGCGGTCGTGGCGATGCCGACGCCCACGGCCGGCATGAACGACAGCGACATGTACCGCGCGGCGATGGTGCTGGCCTCCAAGTGCGCTCGCCCGAACCGTCCGACGAGGGCGGCGTTGAACAGCGTCCAGGTCAGCGTGTCGTTGGAGAACCGCACCCCCGCGGGCCAGCCGACCCGGACCAGTTCGCGGCAGTGCGACCATCGCGTCGTCCGGACGGCGCGCGTGGCGAACCGCGCGTGCAGCCGGCCTGACAGGAACACGCCCATCAGCAGCCCAAACCGCAAGACGGTGCTGGCGACGGTGCCGATCGCGGCGCCTTGAAGCCCCAGGGCCGGGAATCCCAACTTCCCGAAGATCAGGACGTAGTTCAGCCCCACGTTGGCGACGTTGCACAGGATCGTGGCAATCAGGACGATCCCCGGCCGATGGATGCCGAAGAAGAACTGCTCGAGCACCCGCGAGCCCAGGAACAGCACCGCCGCGGACATCATGTAGCGGAAGTACATGGTTTCCATCGCGGTGATGTCGGTGCCGTGTCCGAACAGGGCGAACAGGCGTCCGGCCAGCGCCAGCAGCGGGGGCATCAGCAGGAGGCAGTAGCCTGCAGCGACGGCCAAGCCCGCCCAGGCGTACCGCCCGCAACGATGGGGACGCCCGGCGCCGAGGTTCTGGCTGACGTAGGTGTTCACGACGGTCAGCATGCCTAGCGCCAGGCTGATGGGCACGAAGGCCGAGATCCCGCCGATGAACTGAGCCGCCAGGGCGCTGGGGCCGCGGCTGGAGACCATCAGCGCGTCCACGAACTGCAGGATGGTCCCGTTGAGCATGCTCAGGCTCGCCGGCCAGGACACCCGAAGGACCTCGCCGAGGCCCCACAGCGGCTTGTCGTCGCGAAGATCGATCATGCCTCGGCCCGTGTCGCCTCCGTCGGTCCCGCCGGGGGAGGGGACGACCCGGACCCGAAGGGGACGGCCTCGTTGTATACACCGCCGTCGCCGCGTTTGCCAAGGCGGACTGTTGTCGCCGGGGTGCGTTGGGGGTATGTTGGCGGGACCCGAACGCCCGGATGGTGAGGTGGATCATGCGTGAATGGCTCCTGGCCTCGACCGTCATGCTCGTCGCCGCCGGCGCCCCCGCCGGTCCCGCCGCGACGGCCCCCGCCGACCGGCCGCTGGTCGTCGGGACCAAGGTCGCTCCCCCGTTCGCCATGAAGGACGCCGACGGCGTCTGGCGCGGGGTGAGCATCGACCTGTGGCGCCAGGTCGCCGACGACCTGGGCGTGCGCTATGAATTCCGCGAGTACACGCTGTCGGGGCTGCTGAAGGGGGTCAAGGACGGCAGCATCGACGTGGCGGCGGCCGCCCTGACGGTGACGGCCGAGCGCGAGAAGGCCATGGACTTCACCCATCCCATCCACACCACCGGTCTGAGCGTCGCGGTCCTGCCCAGCGCCCGGGCCGGGTGGCTGCGCGTCCTGCGGCGGTTCGCCTCGGGCAAGTTCCTGGCCGTCGTCGGCGCCCTGACGCTGCTGCTGTTGGTGGTGGGCTTGCTGGCGTGGCTGTTCGAGCGGCGGCGGAACGCCGCCCAGTTCGGGGGCGGCGCCGCCCGCGGCATTGGCTCGGGGTTCTGGTGGTCGGCCGTGACCATGACCACTGTCGGGTACGGCGACAAGGCCCCTGTTACCCTCGGCGGGCGCCTCGTGGCGCTGGTATGGATGTTCACGGCCCTGACGATCGTCGCGACGCTCACCGGGGCGATCGCCTCGGCCCTGACGGTGGGCGACCTCGAGGCCGCCATCGCCGGGCCGGCGGACTTGGGCAAGGTCCGCGTCGGCGCCGTCGCGGATTCCACCAGCGCCGCGTACCTGAGCGACCGGCACATCGGGTTCCGCGCTTACCAGACCGCCGGCGAGGGGCTCCGCGCGGTCGTCGCGCGCGAGATCGACGCGTTCGTGTACGACGCGCCGCTGCTGCGCTGGCTGGCCAAGACCGAGATGCGCGGCGCCGTCGAGGTCGTGCCGGCGACGTTCGAGCGCCAGGACTACGCCTTCGCCCTGCCCGAGGGCAGCGCCCGCCGCGAGGCGATCAACCGCGCCATCCTCAAGGTCATCGGACGGGCCGAATGGCAGGACGTCCTGTACCGTTACCTCGGCCCCTGAAGGCCGGGAGACGCGCCGGAGGGATCCGCGGGCTCCGCGCCGCCCCCGCACCGGCCGTACGCATTCCACGGATGATGCTTGGTCCGGACGGGCGGGCGTGATAGGCTGTCCGTTTGCCTGAATTGAGGGCCCTTGGATATGCAACTGCCTCCTCGCGCGTCGGGTGACGTGCTGCTGCCGACGGGGGAATTGACGGACATCCGCCGTCGCCTCCGCCGGGTCGCGCGCCGGCACGATCTGGCGTCGGTGATCGCCTGCGCGTTCGACCACCGCACGCGGATGCTGCCGTTCATCTATGCCGACACGCGGCTGGTGCCCGCCGGGCCGCGCGCCATCGGCTCGGCGCTGGCGGACGCCGGGTTCGGCAAGACGCGGATCATCCTTCAGCAGTGGAGCCCCAACGTCCGCCCGTCGCGGATGCGCCTGGACGGGCGCGTGCCGGACCTGCTGCTGATCTCGAGCATGAGCCTGCACACGGCCGAGTGCCGCAAGTTGATCCGCGACGCCCGGCGGATCGACCCGGCGCGCCGGCCCCTGATCGTCGTCGGCGGGTCCGTGTGCATCTACGAGCCGTGGATGGTCTTCAGCGGCGACCCGGCCGATCCCTGCGGGGCGGACGTCGCGGTCACGGGCGAGGAATACGTCTTCCTGAACCTCCTGGAGGTCCTGCTGTCGGCCCGCGCCGACGGCGAGCCGATGCGGTCGGCCTTCGTCCGCGCCCGCGACAGCGGCGCCCTGGACGACGTCCCCGGCCTGGTGTACCCCCTCGGCGAAACCGACGGCCTGGCCGAGGAATTGGTGGACACCGGCATCCAGCGCCTCGCCGGCGACTTGGACGCGCTGCCGGACCCGGCCCCGGCCTTCGCCATGCTCGAGCCGCCCGGCGATGGCGCCGGCCTGGCCAGCCGCGCCCTGCCGGACGAACGCGTCGGCAAGATCGGGCGCGCCGCCGCGATGGTGATGACCCTCGGCTGCCGGTTCGCCTGCCCGTACTGCCCGATCCCCGCCTACAACCAGAAACAGTACCGCGCCAAGAGCGGGCGGCAGATCGCCGACGAGATGGGGCGCCTGTTCCGGCGGTACGGTATCCGCTACCACTTCGGCGCCGACGACAACTTCTTCAACGACCCGCCTCGGACCCTCGAGATCATCGAGACCCTCGCGCGGGCCGAGGCCGACGGGCATCGCGTCGCCCGAAAGGGCCACTGGGGCACTGAGGCCACCGTCCACGACGCGGCGAGAATGGCCGAACATTTCCCGCTGATGCGGCGCGCCGGCATGCGGGGCCTGTGGATGGGCGTGGAGGACATGACCGCTTCGCTGGTCAAGAAAGGCCAGTCCGTCGTCAAGACCACGGACGTCTTCCGCCGCCTGCGGGCCGCGGGCATCTGTCCGATGGCGATGATGATGCACCACGACGCCCAGCCGCTCTATACGCCCGGCCGCCCGTACGGGCTGCTCAACCAGGTCCGCCTGCTGCGCCGGGCCGGCGCCGTCAGCATGCAGGTGCTGATGATCACCCCGTCGGCGGGGTCGAAATCGTACGTCGAGACGTTCACGTCCGGCATGGTGTACGCGTCGGTCGGCGGGCGCCCCGTTGAGCCGCACCTGTACGACGGCAACTTCGTCATCGCCAGCCGGCACCCGCGGCCGTGGGCCAAGCAGTTCAACCTCATGGCGGCGTACTTGTATTTCTACAACCCGCTGCGTCTGCTGGTGACGTTGGTGGGGCGGAAGGACCCGGTGGACCTCAAGCCGGCGGGGATGCAGTTGTTCGGCATCCTCGGCCTCGTCCAGACGATCCGGCTAACATTGGGCTGGGCGTTCCGCCTGATGCGCGGGGACATTCGCCGCCACACGGCCCCGCCGGCCAGCACCATCCCCATGCGCGCCCCCGACGGCTCGCCCGCCAGCCACGCCCTGCCCGGCACGCCCCGGGCCCCGCGCGACGCGCCCGGAAGCCCCTGAAATCTCGTTCACGGCCCCAAGGGGTTTACACCCCGCCGGTCTTGGCGGTAGTCTCACTGGCCGAAAGGAGTGACCATGCGGAGCGAGGTTACCGACCGGTATTACCGGGTGTTTACCTACCAGGACGTCGATCGCGTCCCGGACGTCGAGTTCGGCTACTGGCCCCAGACCATCCGCCGCTGGCTGACCGAGGGCTTGCCGGAGTCGCTGGCGTCCGAGAAGCAGCAGATGTTCAGCGCCGCCGTGGACGAATACCTCGGCTTCGAGAACGAAGGCCACCGCCTCGACCTGCGGACGGGCATGAACCCGGCCTTCGACGAGGAGGTCATCGAGACGCGCGAGGCGTCCGTAGTGATGCGCGACGCGTCCGGCGTGGTGGCCGAGCGGTACCTCAACGACGCCGACGAGAGTTCTATCCCGCGGTTCATGGAATTCCCCGTCACCGGCCCGGACGACTGGGCGGCGATGAAGGTCCGCTACCTTCCGGACGATCCGGTCCGGCGCGTGCCGGACGAGGAAATCGACGCCGCCCGCGCCGCGGCCGCCGACGGGCACATGGTCAGCGTCGGGTTCAGTGGATTCTACGGGCAACTGCGGAACTGGATGGGCTTCGAGAACCTCTCCCTGGCGTTTTTCGATTATCCGGACATGATCCACGACATGGTCGATCACTGGTCGGCGTTGTGCGCCCGGCAGATCGAGCGTCTTCCGGCCGACGTGCAGATCGACCACGTATCCTGGTGGGAGGACATGGCCAGCAAGAACGGCCCGTTCGTCAGCCCGGCGATGTTCCGGGATTTCCTCCAGCCGGGGTACCATCGCGTGATGACGGCCGCGAAAGGGCGAGGGTGCGCCATCGCCATCGTGGATTCCGACGGCGACCCCCACGACATCGTGGGCAACTGGCTGGAAGAGGGCGTGAACATCATGTTCCCGCTGGAGGTCGCCGCCGGGTGCGATCCGTACGCCTGGCGGGCGGAATTCGGGCGCGACCTGCGGCTGCGGGGGGCGATCGCCAAGGCCCCGCTGGTGGCCGGGGGTTCGGCCATCGACGCCGAACTGGCGCGCGTCCGCCCGCTGATGGACGACGGCGGGTTCATCCCGCACCTGGACCACCTCGTCCCGCCCGACATTCCCTTCGATCACTACCGCGATTACCTCGATAAGAAGCGTAAGATGATCGGCAAGTAGGTCAGCGCCCCCGTGGCGCCGAGCCGCGAGGGCGGGGGGAGGAGGAGCCTGGCGCTTCGCATCCGGCAGATCGGAACGATGCCCGCGGGGGCGTGCCCCGGCCGCGCCGACGCCGCAGTACGTCCGGACGTGCATCGACATTGGGATTGAGGCGACCAAGGAGGGGCTGGCTGACGGGGTCGTGACGTACTGCCTGCCGAAGAACAGCGCGCCCTTCGTCCGCGCCGTGGCCGACGCCTACGCCCGCGGCCGAGCGGCGATGCAGGAAGAGCCCGTCAAACCGGCCGGTTGATCGCCGGGAATGCCCGGCGCGATTTCGCCCGGCGGGGCTATAATAGCACCATTGTCCGCTATCCGGCGTTTTTCCTGCGGCGATGCCGGGCGGGCGGGGCGGGCGTTCTCCAGCACGTCGTGCCGTCCCGCAGCAGCGGATGTGTCCATTCTAACCTGAGCGAAAGGAGGCAGGTCATGACACGATGCGCGATGGTGATGATGGTCGTAGGCGTCCTGGGCATCGCCGGCGCGGCTTGGGCGGCGTCGCCGTATGACGACGCCAACGACGGCAACTGGACGGCCGATAATGCGGACACGTGGGGCCAGGGCATCGGCGTGTACCCGGACACGGCCGGGGACGCCGCGACGATCGACTCCCACCGCGTCACCTGGACCGGCGTGCCGGCCGGGGTCAGCATCACATTGGATGGCGGCACGATCGACAAGTACGGCGGCAACATCGATCAGCCGATCACGATCGGCAACAGCAACGTCGCCGGGTCCGTCATCGAGAACACGCACACCTACGGGCGGATGTACCTGACCGACGCCGCCGTTCTGTCCGGCAGCGGGAAACTGACGTTCAACTGCCGCGGCACCGGCGGCGACGCCGACATCTGGGTCCAGTCGAGCAATCCGGCCTTCTCCGGGGACGTGTCGATCACCGGTTACAGCGTCCGGATGTCGGCCGACCAGGCCCTCGGCACGGGCAACATCACCGCGGACGGCGCCACCCTGTTCGTCGCCGCCGACCAGACCGTCATGCCCGCCTCTGTGCTGGTCACCAACGGCGGGACGCTGGGAACCCGCGTCAACGACGTGCCCGACATGACGCTGGCCAACGGGACTTTCATGCAGACCGAGGTGCGGCTGCAAGACCTGCCCTGCTCCGTGGATCTCCAGGCCGGCACGGACAACGTCATCTACGGGGCCGGGTGGGACAAGTTCATGGAGTTCAAGACCGGCTCGATCTCCGGCGCCGGCAACGTCACCTTCCGGACCGACACCGACCACAACGGCATCTGGCTGTATCAGGCCAACACCCTCAGCGGGGCGGTCGCCGTCCAGGGCAAGGTGGGCATCAAGGACCCCGGCGGCCTGGGCACGGTCAGCGCCCCGCTGAACATCACCGCCGGCGGGCTGTTGACGGACCTGGCCGATTCGGGCCAGAGCGTCCTGCACAACGTCGCCGCGGTCAACGTCACCGACGCGGCGCTGATCCTGCGGAGCACGGAACTGAGCACGACCGTCATCACGCTGAATGCCGGCGGCGGGCTGAAGATCAACGGCGGCAGCACGCCACTGGATTACACGCCCGGGACGGGCAACGTGCAGGTCTATCACGGGGCCGTGCTGGATGAAGCGTTCGGTACAACGTACACCGCGCCCGATCCGACCGCCGATGAGATCCAGGGCGCCGGCGCCGGCGTCCAGCCGCAGGTCCTCATGGGTTTGCGCCGCGATACGGCCATCGGCGAAACCTTTGTCGTCGGGCCCGGCGACGGCGGCGGGGCGGGCGAAATCCTCTGGTCCGGCATCTCCAGCATGAACCGCCGGATGAACGTCTCCGGGACGGTCCAGGAGTACACGGCCGGGGAAGGCTTCGCCGTGAACGCCATGAGCCTGACGGCGGTGACGATCATGAACTCCGCGCAGTTCCTCGGCAGCGGCGCGGCGGCCCTGACCGGCGGAGGCACGTTCGAGATGCGATCCGGGGCGATGAGCCAGGGCGGCTCGGTGCCGACCCTGAACATGAACGCCGCCGGCGAACTGTTCCTTAGCAACAGCGACGTCATCCCGCCCGGGGCCACGCTGAACATCAACGGCGGGTGGGTCCGGACCGCCCACACCGACAGCATCAACGCCGGCGGTACCGTCAACGTCAACGAAGGCGGCGTCCTGGTGATGATGCCGAACATCGTCGGGCAGATCCACGTCAACGGCGGCGGCGGGCTGTACAACGTCAACACCGCCGCACTGGCCGCGGCGACGATGTCCTGGGACGCCCCCGAGGACAACCCCGCCCACCTGATGCTGGCCGGCGACTGCACGTCCCTGCCGACCGACGGGCACTACAACTTCATCCTCAACAAGGACGCCCAGAACTTCACCTCCCTGGTCCTCGGACCCGACGCCCGCCTGTACGGCATGAACTACAAGGACCAGGTCTCCAAGGTCGTCACCGGCGAGATCAGCGCCACGGGCGATTCGGCGCGCCTGACGGCCCGATCCGACGGGTCGCTGTGGATCCAGAGCAAGATCAACCTGCCGGGCAAGAAACTCATCATCGGCGACACCCAGGCATTCCGCACGCTGGACGGCGAGTACCGCGTTGGCGGCGGTGTGTACACCTGGGAGGACGCCCCCCAGGCCGGGCCGGTCGTCTTGCGCAACCCGGAGTCCGGCACAACGCCCGCCAACCTCAACGTGATCGGCTCCGTTGAGATCCAGGCCGGCTCGCTGAACCTGGACGCCACCAGCGCGCTGACCGACGTCAACAACCTGGGCAACGCCGCGTCCGTGGACATCTGGGCCGGCGCCACGCTGTACGTCAACAACGACAACCCCACGATGTCCACCATCTTCAAGGGCAAAGGCGCCATTCAGATTACCAACCGTCCGAGCAACCACCGCCTGTACGTCCAGCCGAAGGACCTCGGCGGGTCGGTCCTGGCGGCCGGGTTCGCCCCGGGCCACAGCGGCGGCGTCCTGACCCTGAAGGGCTACCTCAACTTCCGCAACCTCGACGTGGGCGGCACGCTGTACTGGCCGCAAATGGACATCGAGGTCCTCAACGACGGCGGCAGCGCCGCCAACGGCGACCATGATCAACTCGTCGTCACCCAGGACGTCGAGAACCTCAACGCCGACCTGTCCGTCATCGTGGGCGTCCCGAGCGTGAACCTGGTTCCCGCCGGCGTCAACGCGACGTTCCTGACGGCGGGCGGCAATCTGAGCGGGGCGTTCCACAGCGTCGCGTCGGGCCTGCTGGACGCCGCGACGGGTCTGGACCAGACCACGCGCGAGCGGATCCGCGATCACTGGGACATCGGCGCCGATGACGTGGTTGTCACGGGCGGCGCCGGCGGCTCGGTGGGCGTGGTGCTGGACGCCGCCGACTGGACGGCGATCCCCGGCGACGCGGACCTGGACGGCAGCGTGCTGCTGTCCGACCTGTCGACCCTGGCGTTCAACTGGGAGTCCAGCACAGGCATGACCTGGCTGACGGCAGACTTCGACCTCAACGGGACGGTCAACCTGGCGGACCTGTCGCAGTTGGCGTTCCACTGGGAACAGACCGAAGCCGGCGCCCCGCCGGTGCCCGAGCCGATGACGGTCGGGATCCTGCTGGTCGGCGCCGCGGCGGTCATCCGCCGTCGCCGTCGGTAAGAAGACGTACGACAACCTGAAGCAGGATTCGGCACAGGTCCTGTGAGACTTGGGAGGCGCGGCGGCCCGCTCGGTCCGCCGCGCTTCATGCGCCGGGACTTTCAATCGCGCCGCGGTTGGGGGACAATGGCTGCGCGCCCGCCGGGCAGGGGCCGTGCCCCGCCCCGGGCCGGGAGACGATTATGCGCGTCGCGCTGGTGGGCCTGCCGTACTCGGGCAAGAGTACGCTGTTCGCCGCCGTTGCCGAGGCCGGCGGGTCGCACGTGCACGTGGAACGCCCCGATCAGGAGCACTTGGCCGTCGTCAAGGTCCCCGACGAGCGCCTGGCGTGGGTGGAGGGGCTGTTCAAGCCCAAGAAGCGCGTCCACGCCGAACTGGAGTTCGTGGACGTGCCCGGCCTGGACCTGTCCGACGAAGCCGGGCGCCAGCGGGGGCGGGCGCACTGGGCGGCGGTGAGGCAAAGCGCCATGATCGTCTTCGTCGTGCGAGACTTCCACGCCGCCGACGTGCCCGCCTATCGCGGGCGCGTGGACGTCGCCGCCGACCTGGACGACCTGAAGGCCGAACTGCTGTTCTCGGACCTCGAACAGACCGCCGCCCGCATCGAGAAACTCGAGGCGGCGCTGAAAAGGCCCAGTCCCGACCGCGACGCCCAGCAGCACGAACTGGCCCTGATGCGGCGCCTCCAGGAGACGCTGGAGTCGGATACGCCGATCTCGGAGGCGATCGGGTCCCCGGCCGAGGACAAACTCGTCCGGGCGTTCGCGTTCCTGACGCTCAAGCCGGCCATGGTCGTGGTCAACTGCGACGAGGATGCCGTGCCGCACGACGCGCCCGCCGCCGCGGTCGGCGGGTATCCGGCGGTGCACCTGTCGGCGAAGATCGAGGAGGAGATCGCGAGTTTGCCCGCCGCCGATCGCGGCGAGTTCCTCAAGGCGATGGGCATTGAAACGGCGGCGCGCGACCGGCTGATCCGGTCCTGCTACGAGGCGATGCATCTGGTGAGTTTCTTCACGGTTAACGACAACGAGTGCCGCGCCTGGACGGTCCCTGCCGGGACGGACGCGACGACGGCCGCCGGTGAGGTCCACACCGACATGGCGCGGGGCTTCATCCGGGCCGAGGTGGTGGCGTTCGACGACCTCCAGGCCGCCGGGGACGTCAAGGCGGCGCGCGCCGCCGGCACGTATCGCCTGGAAGGCAAGGACTACCTCGTCCAGGACGGCGACGTGATTCACTTCCGCTTCAGCGTGTGAGGCCCGGCCGGGGCGCCGGCGGCATCGAACGATGTGCCTGCTGATTTGCATCCGAAGCGCGGACGGGTCGCTGTGGGTGGCGGCCAATCGCGATGAGGCCTACGACCGTCCGGCACGGCGCCCGTTCGTATGGGACCGTCGCCCGGCGGTGCTGGCCGGACGCGACGAGCGGGCGGGCGGGACCTGGCTGGCGGTCAACACCGCGGGCGTCGTGGCGGCGGTGACCAACCGCCCGACGGCCGGGGGGGACGACCCGTCGCGCCCGACGCGGGGGCTGCTGCCGTTGCTGGCGTGCTCGGCCGATTCGGCGGGCGGGGCCCGCGAGGCGCTGCTCGAACACCTCGGCGCGACGCGCCATAACGGATTCAACCTTTTCGTCGCCGACGCGCGGGACGCCTTCGTGATCGAATCGCCCGCCGGGCAGGCGCGTCCCCGACCGGTCGGGCCCGGGTTGCACGCCGTCGCCAACGGCGAGTGGGACGACGCGTCCGATCCGCGGGTGGCGCGGGCGATGGCGCTCTTATCCTCCGTCCCGGGCGCCGCCGACGCCGCGTCGACGAGCGAGGCCCTGGCGACGGCCTGCCGGGATCACGCCGAACTGGGCGGGGGGCTATCGCTGTGCCTCCATGGCCGGTCGGCGGGGACCGTCAGTTCGACGATCCTTTCTATTGACCCGGGGGGTGTCCTTGGACGCTACCTCCACACCGCCGCGGCCCCGTGCCGAACCGGCTACGTCGACCTGGCGGACATGCTGGCCTGAGCGGGGCGAGTTTGCCCCCCGGCCGGGCAAGTTGATACAATGCCGCCCCATGGCCGGACCGCCCGGATTTCTCGGCAGGCTCTTCCGCCGTCGCGCCCGCGCGCGCCGGCGGTGGTGGCACGTCGTCCTGCGGATCGCGCTGCTGGGAGGCACGATCCTGTCGGTCGCGTACGCGACCCTGCCGTGGTGGTTGCCGAAGGGCTTCCTGGCCGAGGCGATCGCCGACGCCCTGGCGGCCCAGACGCGCGTCGCGGTGTCCATCGACCGGCTGGACGTGTCCTGGGCCGACGGGGCGTCCTGCACGGGGGTCCGCATCGGCTCGGGTGAGGCCTTCGGCGACGAGGACATGGTGCGGATCGCGCACCTCCGGTGCGACTTCTCGCCGCTGAGGCTGCTGCTGACGGGTCGCCTGGAATGGGCCGAACTGATCGGCGCGGAAGTCAACGTGATCGTCCGGCCTGACGGGCAGGTGAACGTCGCCGCCCTGGGCCCGCTGATGGACAAGCCCCCCCCGCGGCGGGTGATGGTGCGGCGTGCGGGCGTGACGGTCCGCCTGCCGGCGCAGGAGCAGGTTTTGCGCCTGGACGTGACGCACCTGCAATACCAAGCCGGTCGCTTGAAGGACCTCGGGCGGATCAGCATGTCCGCGGTTTTGCCTCAGCCGGGGGGCGTCGCGCCCGTGACGTTGATGTCGTCGGTGGGCGGCCCATCGGGTCCGGGCGAGGCCGCCTCCGCGGTCGCCGCCTGCGGGTTCCGCTTCGCGGGCGTGGACCTGGCCGCATTGCACCTTCCGCGTCTGCTGGGCTTGCCGTTGAAGCGCCTGGCCGGACGGGCGTCGGGGCAGTTGGGCTTCCGCGTCCGCCGGTCGCTGAAGATGGACCGATTCTCGTTCGCCCTGCGGGTGGAGGGCCTGGACGTGCGCCCGATGCGCGGGCGTCCCCTGCCGGTGATCGATCACGCGGAGGTCACCCTCGCGGCCGAGTACGACCCCCTCGACGGCGTCGTCGATGCCGAACACTTTCGATTCCACCTGCCGGGAATCGACCTGACCGGTTCGGGGCAGGCCCACATGTCCGTGGTCGCCGGAGCGTGGGAGGGCGTCCGACGGCTGAATGCCAGCGGCACGATCAATCCGGCGACGGTGGCGGCGCTGCTCAGCGGCGGGGCGGCGTCCCTGCCGGGCGGAATCGCGTTCGACGGGCAGGTCAAGTTGGACGTGTCGGTGCACGCGGACGCGTCGCGGGTGTCGTCCACGGTCGTCCTGGACGCCACGGCGGCGGCGGTGCGAACGCCTCGACGCGTCCTGAAGCGCGCCGGCAGGACGCTTGCCGCGGAGTTTCGCGGCAGCGTGGA
>Ga0272441_10011470_pt1 | contig 13142 bp, 10 predicted proteins | sample SSMProp6N_FD_193582 | JGI IMG/M metagenome (GOLD analysis project Ga0272441, IMG submission 193582) | Marine sediment archaeal communities from Little Sippewissett salt marsh, Falmouth, MA, United States - SSM-Prop-6N | ecosystem: Environmental > Aquatic > Marine > Wetlands > Sediment ... | reverse complement strand
TACTTTATCAACCCTGCACTGTGTCAATCAACTGGGTGCAGAGCATGATATCAGAGAAAATTCGATCAAAATTATTTCACCGGGTTATGAAAAACTCCATAAATCCCAAAATATCCTGGATGCAGGCAATTCAGGTACGACAATCCGTCTTCTTTCAGGTGTTCTTGCATCTTTACCCTTTAAAAGTATTATAACAGGGGATGATTCACTCAAAAGACGACCAATGAAAAGGATAATCGATCCATTGAAGATGATGGGTGCTGAAATTGAATCAGAGAACCTTCAACCTCCCCTGCAGATAACAGGAAGAGAGTTAAGACCTTTTGATTTTGATCTTTCAATACCCAGTGCCCAGGTCAAATCTGCAATAATACTTGCCGCTTTGAATACAATCGGGCTGACTAAAATCCGAGAGAAAACAAGGACAAGAGATCACACGGAAAGAATGCTCAAATTATTTGGAAGTTCCATTTCCAGATATGAAACAACCAGCGGTGAAGTTTTGAATGTATTGGGTAAACAGAAACTTTACTGCACCAGAATAAATATTCCGGGTGATTTTTCATCCGCTGCTTATTTTATAGGTTTATCCTTGATGATTCCTGGATCAAGATTAGTCTTAAAGGACATTAATTTGAACCCGACAAGAACGGGAATGTTGAAAATCCTTAAAAAACAAGATGTTATCAAAATTTCAGACTTCAGAATCATTTCAGGCGAACCGCGGGGAACGTTAATCATTCGTTATAAAAAACTGAATTCGTTTAAAATAAGAAAAGAGGAAATACCAGCGGTTATCGATGAAATTCCTATCCTTTGTGTAATAGCAACACAAATCGAAGGAACAAGTATTATTCAAGGTGCAACAGAACTCAAATACAAAGAGAGTAATCGATTAAGTGCTATTCAGGAGAATATTAAACAGATGGGTGGAGACATTGAAGTTGATAAAAACGATGACATTATAATAAGAGGTGCCACAAAGTTGAAGGGTAGTGAGATTAATCCGAACAAGGATCATCGAATCTGCATGGCATTTACAATTGCCGGTATGATTGCAGATGGGAAGACAACTATAAAGGATGTGGCATGTGTAGATTATTCATTCCCGGGATTTTTCGATATTATCGATTCCTTAGGCTGAGAATGTATGTCCTGTAAATTGCTTTCGACATTCACCAACCTACCTCTTATCGTTCCTAAACCTATAACTTTTTTAACAAGTACAAAGTTTGGAACTAAATATTCGTCAAAAGAGACGAACAGTCTACCTCCCTGAGCATCGAAAACTTCTTTGGGAGTCAATATTTCAGTATAAAATTTACCGTTATAATCATATTTAATTGCTTTTGAAGCGATTTTTTCTTTGTCTTTTCCTTTTAAAATGTTGATAGTGAAATAAAATTTCCCTTCACGATGCATTGATTTCACAACGAAATTCTTACCATCTTGAACAGTTCCATATGCTTGAATCCGCAGATTATAAAAAGCAGTGATAATATCTTCATTGAATTCAGAAATTTCCAATGATTTTTCCTTCCTGCTTTCAAATTCCCCATCTCTCCATCGTTCTTCTGCAAGCACACTTTTACTCTTGTCGTAGAATGTCCTCTTCATGTATGATCTGTTTTTTTTAAATTTTGACTCGGTAAATGAAATAGGTTTGAATTTTTTTTCGGAAGGCTCGTATTTCATCAAAGATTCATATACATTTTTCCTTTGGATGAAAAATCGGGCTATCTTAGCTTCCACTGTTGCTTTGAAAACTTTTTCATCTTTATCAACAAGTTCGATTTCTGCTGATCCGACCGCTACCCTGTCCAGGAAAAGAACATCTATGTCAAAAGTAAGTTTTTCACCCATTTCGAAGGTGCTTATATTTGTAAAAGGATCTTCTGCAAAAACATGATAAGGTGACAGCAACAACAATAAAAATAAAATTTTTCCCCACATAATATTCATAATCTAAATTTAATAGTTCCTTTATTGTTTACATTATAGTATAATAAATTGCTTTGTTAAAATGATCGAATTAAAATCAAAGAGTGAAAAAGAACTTTTGAGAGAAAGCGGAAGGCTTGCTGCTCAAGTTTTAGAATATCTCACAGATAAAGTCAAACCAGGAGTTCAAACAAGGGAACTCGATTCTTTAGCTTATAAATACATAAAGAAGAATGGAGCTATCCCATCTTTCCTTGGATATCGAGGATTCCCCGCAACTTTATGTACATCCATAAATAACGAAATTGTTCATGGTATACCGAGTCGAAGGCGTCTCAGGGAAGGAGATATCATAAAAATTGACGTAGGTGTATATAAAAACCGCTACCACGGAGATACTGCGAGGACATATAAGGTTGGTAAAATTTCTGAAGTTGCGGATAAGCTTGTGGAAGTAACTAGAGAATGCCTGAGACGAGGTATTGAAGCATCCATATGTGGCGGCTGGTCAGGAGATATTGGATATGCAATTCAATCTTATGCAGAGTCAAATGGATTCTCGGTGATTAGGGACTTCGTAGGACATGGAGTTGGAAAGCAATTGCATGAAGCACCACAATTACCACATTTTGGGGAAAAACGAACCGGTTTTATCTTGAGAGAAGGAATGGTGTTTTCGATAGAACCTATGATCAACGAAGGTCATTATGATGTTAAATTTCTAGATGACGGCTGGACTGCCGTAACAAAAGATGGTTCTCTTTCAGCTCAATTCGAACATGTCATCTATATCGGAAAAGATAAAACAGAAATCCTTACCGATCTTTAAGATTTAACTTCTGAACAAGGCAAATGAAATAATAAGTTCAATTTGATTATTCTGAAATACTTCCTCAAGTCAAAATCGATAAACATCTGCTTTATAATTGAAAATATTTTTCTCTAAGAAATCTATTGTTCTTTGAATTCCAACTTCAAGATTTACTTTTGGTGTGTATCCTAAAAAATTTTTTGCTTTTGAATAATCTGCCTGAAGCCTTGAAACCTCGCTATTGTCTGGTCTAATTCGTTCTTCGCAAGAAAGGATTTCTCTTTCCAGACCGAGAATATTCAAAATTATTTTGCATAGATCACCTATTGAGACATCGATACCGGAGCCAATATTGAATACTTGACCAGACGATGTACTGCTTTCAGCACTAATCAAAAAGCCATTAACGGTGTCAGAGACATATGTAAAATCCCGCTTCGGGTGTAAAGAACCCAGGTAAATTTTTTCTCGAATCACTGCCTGAGTAATAATCGTTGGTATAATTGCCCTTGCTGATTGTCTGGGACCATAAGTGTTGAATGGTCTGACGACTACAACAGGCAAGTCATATGATTTTTCAAAGCTTTCAACAAGCTTGTCTGCAGCTATTTTTGATGCTGAATAAGGTGATTGAGCACACAGGGGATGTTTCTCGTCAATCGGGAAATACTGTCCCGAACCATAGACTTCACTTGTAGATGTGTGGATCAATTTATCAATATCCGCTTCTTTCGATGCTGTTAGAACATTTAATGTTCCATCTATGTTTGTCGATACGACGTCTCGAATACCCATATAAGAGTAAGGTATGCTAATGGAAGACGAGAGATGAAATACAATTTCTTGTCCCTCGATAAGATATTTTATCCTTTCATAATCCCTGATATCACCATATTCGATTTTTGCTCTTTCAATTAAATCTTTCGGAAGGTGTTTTAGATTGCCTATATTATTTGAAGAAGTATATCTCAAAAAGCAGGTGACATTTGCACCGAGTTCAAGAAGCCTTTCTGAAAGTTGGCTACCGATAAATCCACCCGAGCCTGTTACGAAAACTTTTTTATCTTTGAAAAATTCCATCAGGATGCATTATAAAGAAATATGTTATATCGAGCAACTATTATCGAATTTTCAGATCGATTGAATTCCAGGCAAAGGCAAAGAAAAATATCCCTGTTAAAACTTGCAAGAGAATTTGAAATTGGTTATATTTAGTAATTAGTATGCCATTTGACCGAGTATTATGTTGATTGATTCCAGGTTTTTATTATGACTGAGCAAAAAAAAGAAAACACCCAAAATGAATCGTTTGGTATATGCAGGCGTATCTTTTCAATCCTATGGAAAAACAAGTTATGGTTGATTCTGCCATTTGCTGTCTTCATCCTGTTAATTTTGATTTTTGCCATTACAAACGAAGAATCGATCACCCTGCCCACAATGTATCAGCTCTTCTAATTCTATGAACGATAAAAACAAAAACAATTCAAAGACATTGACCTTTGCTGTAGTCATTGCATTTTTTGTTTTTTGTGTGATATTGATAGAAGTTGTGCTTCATCTTATGGCATTGAACAGTTCATTCTTTCTGTTTTTACATCCTTCGGGAAAGATAACCGTGAAAATTGATGATCCTTTTCTGTCATGGTCTTTGCTTCCCTTCGGTTCTATAAAAAGTCCGATTGTTCATGATGTTGAAATCAAAATTAATTCGAATGGATTCAGGGGTAAAGAATTCGAGAGGAGAAAACCAAAAGATGCTTTCAGGATTTTTTGTATGGGAGATTCATCTGTTTATGCTATGGAAGTCGATAGTGAAGAAGCTTATCCATCAATCCTCGAGAAGAAGCTAAAAGAAAAAGTTCATGGGAAAAAGGTTGAAGTTATTAATGCAGGTGTACCGGGATATGAAACACTTCAGGGTCTTATCCTTTTGAAAAGAAAAATACTCAAATATGATCCCGATCTAATAGTCATATCTTATGGATTCAATGATTATACGTTTCGTAAAAAAGGTCATGAAGATGATACTTTTATTGGTGATTTTGGATACAAGAGATATTTGAGGTTATATACGAGTAAATTAATGCTCTATAAGCTTGTTAAGAGATTCTTTTACGAAGATCCGACTAAAAAACCCATGGTTCCAAAAATATTCGGGGCTGATGCGGAATTTACCGGGGGAGACAGCCACAGGGTGCCTGAATCGGACTATATAAAAAATCTCGGGGAAATAGTCGAAACAGCAAGAAATAGGAATGTGAAAGTAGTATTCTTTTCACTCGCAAATCCATATAGGAAGCAGATGAAACTTGCAGCGGAAAAATACTCCGTACCATTTTTCGATACAACAGAGTTTCTTGGCAGGTTACTTGATGATATAAAAGCAAATCCGAATCAATATGACCTTTCCAAGAATAATATGAACGAGTTCATAATTTATTCTGATGCTTTCAGTGAAATATACAATGCCGAGGATATGAAAATATATCACAGCGGCTATTTCTATTATGACTCTGTTCATTTCAACGAGTTGGGTCATCTCATGATCGGAGAAGCTCTTGCCAGATTTATCCTTTCACAAAAAGATATTTTGTAACAACCTGACCAATTTCTCATGCTGATAATATTGTAATTAAAATGTTATACTATTTTTGAATTCAACAAAATTTAATATCAGTCACCTTCAAGATTGCAATATTAATTGAATGAAATCATTAAGTCTTTTAAAAATTGCTGATGCTATTTCAGGGGATATCAATGCAGCTTCTGAAATCCGGGTTGATAATGTCTGTATCGACACTAGAAAAATTGTACCGGGTAAAACTCTATTCTTTGCATTAAAGGGTAAGAATCGAGACGGTCATGATTTTGTTGATGAATCTTTCCGTAAAGGTGCTGTTGCAGCTGTTGTCGGACATGACTATAAACAGTCTGTCATTAATGATGATAAAAGACCTCTAATATATGTTGAAAACACGTTGGCTGCTCTCCAGAAGCTGGCATTATATTACCGGAGTTCTCTTGACATTTTAATAGTTGGAATTACCGGCAGCAACGGGAAAACCCTTCTCAAGGATTGTCTTGCCGGGATTCTGGGCTTTGAAAAGAAAGTACATTCAAGTCCGGGAAGTTTCAACAGCCAGGTTGGAGTACCACTCTCGATTTTCGGAATTGAAATGGATCACGAGATATCTTTAATAGAAGCTGGTATTTCAAAACCAGGGGAGATGGACAAGCTATCGAAAATAATAAGACCAACACACGGTATATTAACGAACATTGGTGAGGCTCATCTGGCGAATTTTGGCTCGAGAGAATCTATTGCAAGGGAAAAATTGAAGCTTTTTAAAGAAATACCTGATAATGGATGGCTTCTACTTCCAGATGACCTTACATTTAATAGTTTAATATGTGGCAAAAAGACAAGCTTCAGAATAGAAAAAATTGGCTCATTATACCCTAAGATCAAGACATGGAAATATGACGCAACGGGTAACATGTCTCTCTCAATTGAAAAAGAAGATGGAGATATAATTGATATCAAGATTAAAACAACAGCTCCAATACATATAAGCATTTTACAATATGCTATAAGTGCATCTTATCTCCTTGGAATTTCGATGGAAACAATTTTATATGCCATACAAGAATTTTATCCACAACCAATGAGAATGGAGATATGGAAGGCTTCATCAGGGACAACCATTATCAACGATAGTTACTGTGCAGATCCCTACTCCGTTGATAATGCACTGAAGACAATGAATCTCCTTACACCGGACAAAAGAAGGATATTCGTTTTCTCCGGTATGAGGGAAATGGGAAAATTCTCCCGGGAAAAGCACTTTCTCATTGGTAGATATGCTGCTGAATCAGACATAGACGATATGATTTTAATTGGAGACACTGACGAACTTCGCGATACTGAAAAAGGTTTCAATGAGACGAAATCAAAGGGGCATGTATTGATTTTTAAGACAAAAGAAGATGCAGCAATTTATCTCAAACCGAGACTCAAGCCATCGGATTCTGTCCTTGTGAAGGGACCAACCAAGGATAGGCTGGACCTACTTGCAAGGTCATTTTTGGAATCTATTGCTCCTAACAGGTTATATATAGACCTCAATGCCATATCGGAAAATCTAAATATAATCAGGAGAAAACTGTTACCGAATGTAAAGGTTATGGCGATAGTCAAGGCTCTTGCATACGGGACTGAGACTAACTATATATCGAGGCACCTGGTTGAACAAGGAGTGGATTTTTTTGGTGTATCTTTTCCTGATGAAGGTGTTTCCCTTAGAAAGGCGGGTATTAATTTACCCGTTCTTGTACTCTCGACACCGTTTATGGAAGTTGAAAAGATCGTGAAATATAACCTTGATACAGTTATTTATACTCCCGGTCTTCCTGAAATCCTCGATGAGGAAGCAAAAAAATGGGGAAAGAAAGTTAAGGTTCATCTGAAAGTTGATACAGGGATGGCAAGGCTGGGGATATCAATAGATGAAGTCGAAAAGGTCACTAAAGACATTTTGAGCAGGGAAACTCTCCGGTTAGAAGGTATCATGACACATTTATCTGCATCGGACGATCCCGCGGAAGATTTATTTACAAACCGACAGATTGATTTATTTGATAGAGCTATTGAAATATCAACTAGAAATGGTGCAAGATTTAAATTTATTCATGCTGCTGCAACTTCAGCCGTTGTAAGGAATCCAGGAAGCCATTACAACATGGTAAGACTTGGACTCGGTCTCTATGGCATATACCCTTCGGACAACATAAAGCGGGAAATAATTCTTACTCCAGCAATTACTTTATCTAGCAGAATATGTGAAATTAGATTTTTGAAGAAGGGTGATACGATAAGCTACGGAAGGTCTTATATTGTAAACTCTGATATGTTGAAAATCGGTATTTTACCGTTAGGCTATCATGACGGATTACCCAGAAATCTTTCAAACAAGGGGTATGTTCTGGTTAATGGTATGAAAGCAGCGATCATAGGTATGATTTGTATGGACTACACGATGATCAATTTACAGGGCATAGATAATGCTAAAGTAGGCGATGATGTACTCGTATATGGAAACCATGAAGGGTACAGCTTACCCCTCGAGCAAGTTTCTAAAAATGCAGATACTATACCTTACGAGATCTTGGTCAGGACCGGCTCCAGGGTTCAAAGGATATTTTTGCAGGAATCCTGAAAGAAAAATATAAAATGGCAGAATGGAAATTTGACAATTCGATTTTGAATTACGAGGTTATTGGAAAAGGGACTCCAATAATATTTCTTCATGGATGGGGACATTCAGGAGGAGTTTTCAATCCGATTGCAGATAATTTGAAGAATAGATTTTGCAGTTACTTGATTGACTTACCGGGATTTGGTTCATCCACTTTAACTCCTGCTCATTGGAATTCTAATGATTTCGGAATGCTGATCAAAAGATTTATTGAAGCTCTGGATCTAAAAGAAGTTGTTATAATTGGTCATTCATTCGGTGGAAAGATAGGTGCCCTTGCTGCAAATATGATTAAGGATAGGGTGAAAAAACTCGTTCTTATTGATTCTGCAGGTATCAGACAAACCATAACCTTTGAAAAGTTCTTGAAGATCTATATGTTCAAAACAACCAGAATGATCAAGAACAGTGGGATTCTATTCAAATTCGGAGATAAAATATATGATAAAATAGAGCGTTTTTCAGGATCGACTGATTATTTGAATGCAGGCAAGATGAAAAATATCTTGAAAACGGTTGTAAGAGAGGATATTACATCGGAACTTTCGAAAGTTAGATGTCCCACATTGATTTTATGGGGAGAAAAGGATATAGCAACGCCTGTCAAGGATGCTTATAAAATGAATAAGCTGATAAAAGGATCAAAATTGATAATATACCCTAATGCAGGTCATCATTTACCTATTGAATCTCCGCATCAGGTTGCACATCATATCAAGGAATTTTTGAGTAAAGAATAATGGCTTTTATATCTTTATTGCTAATTTTTCTGGTTTTCATCAGGATTTATCAATTCTCCCTTAGATTTTTACATATCCTCCAGCTTGAAAGTTATGAAAATGACCGGTTCGTATCTTATATCCACAGGAATAGATTCTACGATTTCAAAACTGGTATCATGTTATTCATCTATGCTATATCAGTAATCCTTTCAACATTGATTGACAAAGTAAATTTAAGGACATTTCTATTTGGCTTTTTCTCAGGGTTATTATTTGTATTTATTGCATTTCTAATTATCAAAGAGAAAAATCCATTAAAAAAAGAAGATGTGATCAAAAAACTCGTGCTAACCGATCGAGCTAAACGTATTCTTTTTTCATGTTTGACCCTGCAAATAATTCTGCTTGTGGTATTTCTCAACCTCCTCAGCATTAATCCTTTCAAAGTGCCGGATTCAGGAGTATTGATCAAATTATCCTGCTTGCTTTTGGGATTAGTTCTGTTGAATTGCTACATTCTGTTTATTGCTGGTTTCCTTACATTTCATCTGTGGGATAAGCAGGCGCAGGGACGATATATCAAAGATGCCAAGAGGATACTTGCTGAAATCAATCCGACAGTTATTGCTATTACCGGGAGCTATGGCAAGACAAGCACCAAGCATATAACCAACCAGCTTCTATCATCCCGACTTCAGGTACTTGTTACTCCCGGCAGTTTCAATACCGATATGGGGATATGCAAGACTATCCGGGAGTCTTTACAACCATATCACAAATATTTTCTTGTAGAGATGGGTGCATATAAAATCGGTAGTATTAAAAGGTTATGCAGTTTCACTCCCCCGACAATAGGTATCTTGACCAGCATTGGAGTTTCCCATCTCGAGCGGTTCGGTTCTCGAGATAATGTGTTGAAAGGAAAAAGAGAGCTTATTGAAGCTCTTCCTTCGAATGGTCTTGCCATAATTAATGGTGATGATGAACTATGCAGGGAAGCATCAAAAGTAAGTAATGCACCGGTAAAGTTTTTCGGACTTGATAAATCCAGGACTGATTTGTTTGTTAGTGCAACGTCACCAATATATAGTCCTGATGGTATGTCCTTTGACCTTTCGATCAACAATAAAACAGTTAAAGATGTAAAGTCTCCACTGCTTGGTGAACACAATCTAATGAACATTCTTGCGGGAGTGGTTTGTTCCGATTATCTTGGAATCGATCATGAGGTTATAAAGAGAACCATTTCACAACTTGAAACAATACCTCATAGAATGGTTATTACCAGGGACAAGAATAATGTCACTATCATTGACGATTCCTATAATTCCAATCCATTGGGTTTTAAATCGGCTCTCAATGTCCTGAAAAAGATGCCAGGCAGGAAAATATTGATAACCCCGGGAATAGTTGAACTCGGGACTGCTTCGGATTCGATTCATGAGGAACTTTCCGGGATAATATCAAACACCTGTGATAAAGTTTTTATAATCGAAAATCCGAGTGTGGTTCCACTTGGAAACGCACTGAAAAAAATTATGAAAACAGGTGGAAGTTTGCAATTTTTCAAGAATTTGAATGAGGCAAAAGCTGAACTAGATAAAATAATCTCTTCAGGAGACATCCTATTATTCGAGAATGATTTAACAGACAATTATTTCAGCAGGAGATGATAATAATGAGCAAGAAAAATATTGCTGTTATTTTTGGCGGAGTGAGTGTTGAACATGATGTTTCGATATTAACAGCACAACAGACGATGAATGCAATAGATACGACAAAGTTCAATATCATACCGGTATATATATCCCTTCAGGGCGAATGGTTTTGTGATGATGTTTTAAGAAACAAGGAATTTTTCAAGGACAAATCAAAAATAAAGGAATTGCCAGAGGTTTGGATTACTCCTTTTAGAAATGATTCAAATCTCTATTCAGATAAAAAAGGTTTCGGAGGATTATTGAAGGGTAAAACGAAAATACCTTTCGATATAGCTTTCCCTCTGGTTCATGGAAGTAATGGAGAAGATGGAACTTTGCAGGGTATTTTCGATTTAAAAAATATTCCATATGTGGGATCTAACACATTGTCATCATCTCTATGTATGAACAAGTACCTGACAAAACAGATTATGAATCAAATTTCTATTCATGTTCTTCCATGTACTTACGTAGAGATGGACGAATGGTATCATAACGAAAAAGAAGTAGTTGAACTTTTTGAAAAAGAGTACAGTTATCCGGTTATTGTAAAACCCAATTCTTTAGGATCGAGTATAGGAGTGAAAGGTGTAAATAACCGGGAAGAACTTGGTGTTGCAGTTGACAATGCATTCAAAATTGATACCGCTTTATTGATTGAACCCATGATCATAGATATGATGGAGATCAACTGTGCTGTTTTAGACGGAAAAGAAAAGATCATTTCAAGGACAGAACAACCATTATCCGGTGGAAAGCTTCTTGATTTTTCGACCAAGTATATGAAAGGCGGGAAAGTAAAAAAGTTGGGAACTCAAAACAGAAGCTCAACAAGTTCGAGAGGTATGGAAGATACACCCCGAATAATACCTGCTCCCTGTGATCCAGGGATTATAAAAAAGGTTGAAGGATATTCATTAAACGCTTTTGAGGCCATGGGATGTTCGGGTGTTGTCAGGATAGATTATATTTTCGATGTAAAAGAGGATAGACTGTATCTGAACGAGTTGAATACTATTCCAGGATCACTTGCATACTATCTGTTCAAGGATCTGGATATCGATTTTACCGATTTGACAACATTGCTCCTGGAAAATGCAGTCAGGGTCTATGGATTGAAAAACCGTAAAACATTCAATTACAACAGCGGACTATTCTGATTTGAAAAAATTATCTCCAGTCGAGATAGCATTTCTTTTATTTATAACCACATTTGTTATTATTTTAAAAGTCCCCGTTACTAGTCTTCCATACACAGAAGATGGTGCTACATGGACTATAAATTCAGCTCTCTGGATATATGACAATTATTTTGTTTATCCAATAATCGAGAATACAACACGGGGTATATCCGGTGGAAATGGACATCCTACCCTTATTTTCAACTTGCTTGCTGTTTTATATCACATTTTCGGATATTCAATCGAATTGACACATATCACTATGATCATATTCGGTTGCTTAACATTGCTCTATACATACCTTCTTGCAACTTTTATTTACAATAAGTCGGTGGGAGTCATATCTTCTATCCTGCTAATTGTAACTCCCCTCTATTTTTCTTTGATTGGTCAGCTTAGATTGGATGTACCTTTGATGGCTTTTTCAGTGATGACATTATATTATGCTGCGATTGAAAAGAGATGGGCTTTTGCAATTACAGGTTCATTGCTTGTTTTGACAAAGGAGCCCGGTACTGCCGTTGTATTCTGCTGCTTTTTGTATATTGCATTAAAATATTTTAAAAAAGAATCTGTTTCTGCGTATATTAAACGACTTTTTACATATTGTATACCTGCCCTTGTTTTTTTATCATGGGTAATTTTATACCACCATTATATCGGAACATTTTTTTATAAGAATGTAGCATTTACAGCGGAAGTTCCAATATTAAGGTATCAGCAAGTATTTGTCTGGAATTTCAGGTGTTTTCTATCGATCGTGATGATAATTGCTTTGGTTTTAAATAATTTTAAGACGGGAATTTATCCACGAAGATTAAAATCTGCAATCATCATCGTGATAATATCTTTTATTATTTATTATTATGGCGAACCTGTTGAAAATCTAAGAATAATTTCAAATATCACATTTTCTTTATTAACGGGTCTGGTGCTAACTATTGATTTCAAAAAGATAGATATAAAACACATTTTGATACCTGTTACTTTGTTTATATATATCTCTCTACATGGATTTATATTCGACTTGCAACCAAGATATATGTTACCGATGATATCATTCTATATTATAGTTGCTTCATCCGGTATAAACATGCTATCTCAATACTGGAAACACGCTGCTATCTATTTAACAATTATTGTAATTGCTTTTTCAATCTATCATATAAATCATTCAAGATATAAATGGACTAATATGAGTTATACAGAGCTAATCGATATAAGATTCGAGATGATATCTTATGTCGGGGATAGATATAAAGATTACATTATTGGACTGGATTCTTATATAGTACCTATCATGCTCACTGAACCGAGAGTTGGCTATGTCAAAACGAAGTTGCCATGCGTAGGTTTGCGAAATATAAAACCCAATCCACCTGGTACAATACAAGAATACGATATAATACTATTTTCTAATTGATATATTACAAATAACTGCAATGACATAGACTTTTATAATTTGAAGTTGTCAGGTTTTTCAATGAATCACAGAGAGTGTCAATCAAATCAATTTCTGATTCGAACAT
>Ga0272441_10011469_pt1 | contig 13145 bp, 12 predicted proteins | sample SSMProp6N_FD_193582 | JGI IMG/M metagenome (GOLD analysis project Ga0272441, IMG submission 193582) | Marine sediment archaeal communities from Little Sippewissett salt marsh, Falmouth, MA, United States - SSM-Prop-6N | ecosystem: Environmental > Aquatic > Marine > Wetlands > Sediment ... | reverse complement strand
GAATTGCTGAAACGTCTCGAAGCGCGAAAAACCGAGACGCCGGAAGGAAGAAAGCTGCGTATTGCCACAGCCCGGAAAGAAATGTTGCGCGTCGAGATGTTTGATTATGCTGTCATCAACGCAGATGGCGAGCTCGATGCAAGCGTGGAAACGATTCTGGCGATCATTCAAGCCGAGCACCATCGCGTACAACCCCGTCAAGTGCAATTGTGAATCATCATCCTCCCGTAGAACCAGCCCAGCGGAGCACTGTTGCCGAGTTTCGCAAGAGGGTAAAACGATATCCGGTTACGTACGGTTTGATCGGTTTTACCGCCATCATATTCCTGTTCCAATGGCTCACCGCATCAATTTCCGGCAATGGGATCGTATGTGGATTAGGAGATCTGATTTGCCAGATTGGTGCAAAAGACAATCAAGCCATTGCCAATGGACAGATCTGGCGTTTCATCTTGCCGATCTTCATACACATTGATTCTGTACACATCCTCGTCAACATGTATTCCCTTCATGCCGTCGGTCCATCTGTAGAAGTATTCTACGGCAAAGAAAGAATAGCCCTTGTTTATTTATTGAGTGGAATTATAGGTATTGCGTTCAGCCTCGCCTTCAATCCTTATCCATCAGCCGGCGCGTCCGGCGCGATTTTTGGGATAGTCGGTGCCCTGGCGTTGTTTCTATTTCGGCACCGAGTATTGTTCGGGTCGGTTGCCAAGCACCAATTGACGCGCATTGCCATGGTTGTGCTTTTAAATCTGGTATTGGGATTTTCTGCCATGATCGATAATTGGGGACATGTGGGGGGACTTCTTGGGGGAATACTAATTGGATGGATCATTGGACCACAATGGGAGCGTGTTCAAACCCTGGAACAAACTCATCGCGTTATCGACACGAAACCCTGGAAGAGCATGCGGACCAATGCATTGTTCGCAGTAGGATTGGTTGCCTTGATTTGTCTTGCTGCAATGTACAGTCCATTCAACAGATGAATACCGTCATCTCATTGGATCGAAGATATTCCACATTCAGGTAGGGATTTGTTAACCGAAGGCGCCCACCCGATGAGAAAGTAGACTCCTACAAGGTGAGACTATTGCTAACACGAAGGACATTCGAGCGCCTTTTCTGCACATTCATTTGCTATGAAAAATTGGGTGTTCAATAATGAGTAACAAGAACCGGCCGGCATTATTCGATATAACATTTGTGGGTGCTGGCCCGACAGGTCTGTTCGGTGCTTTTTGTGCCGGCATGCGCGATCTGTCTGTTAAGGTCATTGATGCGCTTCCGCATGCGGGTGGTCAATTAATCGCGCTCTACCCCGAAAAATTGATCTACGACACACCGGGGTTCTATGAAGTTCGAGCGAAAGACCTTATTCAGAATCTGATCGATCAGGCTTCACAATGGAAGCCGGAATTTGTATTTAATCAGCGGGCATTAAATCTTTTACAAGATACCCACCCCGAGGTGTCTCCAGAAGACAAAATTTGGATTATCGAAACGGATCAGGAACGTCACTTCACCAAAACCGTTGTGATCGCAGCCGGTGTCGGTGCCTTTCAGCCGATACGATTGAATAATGAGAGCGTGGATCGTTTTGAACATAATGGCGTCGAGTACATGATTCACAATATCGAGGCATATAAAGACAAGCGAGTGCTCATTGTGGGTGGTGGGGACAGTGCGATCGATTGGGCGTTAGCGCTTGAACCTGTCTCCGAGCAGGTCACACTCATCCATCGTCGGGATGGTTTCCGCGCCCACGATGCATCCATCAATGCGCTTATGCAATCAACGGTGGAAGTGCTCGTTTTCAACGAATTGCGCGAGCTTCAAGGGGCATCTCATCTCGAACGTTGTGTGATTTTCAACAACCAAAATCAAGAAGATCGCACGCTCGACATCGATGCTGTTATTCTCGCTTTGGGATTTAAGGCTGATTTGGGCCCCATGCGGACGTGGGGTTTAGAGACCATTGGGCGACGCTACATTCGGGTTAACCGGCGCATGGAGACAAATCTGCCGGGTGTATACGCGGCGGGAGATATTGCCTCACAGGAGGATATCGATCCACTAAATTTGATCGTGATGGGGTATGGCCAAGTGACTGTGGCGGTAAATTATGCCTGCACAAAGATCAAGCCCGGTGAAAAGGTTTTCCCCGGCCACTCAAGCGGAAAGCTACATCGAGAGACCTAACACCGTGCGGTAGGATACCGCCCTATTCAGAGGTCAGTGCGTCTTCCGCATTCTTTTCCTTCTTCGCTTTTTTACTACGGGAAAAAAGCTGGCGCAAACGGGGGAAACGCTCACCTTTAGTGGTCTCTTTGGTTTTCGGAACGCGCGGCCAATACAGCAGAAGTCCGATCAGGCTTAAGGTCACACCGGTTGCCAGGCCAATGACCTGGATGGGACCAAAAGTGACATAAGGCAGCTCCTGTGCACCAAGACCGATAAAATCTGCAAGCGAAGCTGCCGCTGCCACAACGTATCCGGTCGCGATTAAGCGCACGCCGATATCCGCACGCAGTGACATGGACCGGCCGTTGCGAACCACCCGCACGCTGGCATATGCACTGACGAGCAATATCGCCAGGCCTACGAGCCACACATCGACTTGCACGAATCCAATAGTCTCACTGCGATTCATGCCAATGAGATCGGGTTCGATACCGATAACAAAAATCATAAAACCGATGAATACCAAAGTCATCCAATAACGCGCCCAACGTACCTGGCGTGGCTTCAAAGGGGACAAAGGCATATATCAATTCTCCGATAGCATTTTAGGATTATTTTTCAATTCAAAATCTCAGGTCAAACAATGTGATCCTCAGAGGTCAACTGGTTTTTATTCGCCATGTCAATAAACCGTAGATCGGCGATGCTGTCAAGGGCCAAGAGTACTGTATCGATTCCGTGCCATCCATCGAATTTCATGACGGATCATTGGTTTTGGGGATTCACTTTTTTCGGATTTTAATCTAACAGTCGGACCGGATGACCAGTTCCGAACTGGCGGTCACGACCAGGCGACATCGCCGCATAATTCAGGCGGAATTGGTTTCGAACAGAAGGCTTCAAAGGCATCGCGCTCCAATCCAACGGTTGTCGGATTTCCATGACCCGGATACAGGATTACCCCATCTGGCCAGGTAAAGACAGTCTCGGACAGAGATGCAATTGACGTGGCAAAGGCTTCTGGAGACTCTGTGTGACCGGGTCCTCCCGGGAAAATCGCATCACCCACGATGGCGCGTTTGAAAGCCTCAGATTCTATGAGTTTGAATCCTACGCTTCCCGGTGTATGACCAGGGATGTGGACGAACTCGATATATTCGCCGCCCAAATTGATTCGCGCGCCATCATGGATGGCGAAATCCGCGTCCAGTTCAAATAACTCTGCATCCGCCTGATGAATATAAACAGATGCGCCAAATGCCCGACGAACATCTTCCAAAGCGCCGACATGATCGTGATGTCCGTGAGTGATTAAGATTCCTTGTACTTTAATCGTATCCACCCATCGGACAATTTTTTCCGCCTGATCTCCGGGGTCAATGAGTACAGCGCCGAGCTGGGTCGAGTCTGTCAGAAGGACACAATTCGATTGGTATTCACCGACAGGTAAAATTCGCATATCAAACATATCGATTTTCGCCGTAAATCTACATACAATTGTAGCTCAAATTCACAATTCCTTACGAAGCTATGAGCAACACGGCGGGCATTTAATGCCATGGTGATATTTTCGCTCATCGTGGCTGGGATAAGCAAGACCCTTCACATTTTTTGAATTCCACCGTATAGTCAGTATACATCTGGAGTATGGATGTTTGGGAGGATCATGATGACGAATGCGGAAGAACTCAGTCAAGTTGCACTTTTTGAGCAGATTTCAAACGAGCAGCGTGCCAGAATCGCAGAGATTGCAGAGGAGAAGCATTTTACGCAAGGAGAGTTGATTTTTCGGGAAGGCACTGGCGCAGAACATATATACGTTCTCCTGGATGGGAAAGTAACAATCCGCGTTCACCTGACCTCGCGTCCTGAGAACTTGACAGTATCGGTGATTAATCAAGCACATCAGAGTTTTGGCTGGTCAGGTATCGTCTCTCCCTATCACTTTACAGCATCTGCACAATGTGAAACCGATTGCCGATTGTTTGCAATTCCAGGAAAAAAACTCCTGGAAATCCTAAAAATGGAACCCGAGTCGGGATTCTACGTCATGTGCAAGATCTCCGAAATGATCAGCAGTCGTCTGCGAAGCAGTCGACAAGTTCTCTTGAAATCCCTTTGATCGATGGTTCGAGATCGGCTCTGAGTCGTGGCTACAGGCATGATTCAAATACTCCACATTGACCCCTTACCAGAGTTGAGTATACATTGCTATCCACAACTGATAGGATAATTTTCAGCAGGATGCACCAAAGTTCTGACTCTACGTCGTTCTGGCCGCCGATGGTTTTCCCAATCGTGTGTCAACCTAAGGCTTTGCCTTCAGCCATGCTGAATACGACCGTCGAAGAACGAACATAGCGCCTTGCCTAAAACCACTTGTCGAAAGGAGATTATACTCATGGAAGACCGCATCATCGGCACGGTTAAGTGGTTCAACAGCGAAAAGGGCTGGGGCTTTATCGAGCGCGAAGATGCGCCGGACGTTTTTGTCCACTATAGCGCCATCCAAACCGAAGGCTTCAAGACACTAATGCAGGGACAGCAAGTTGAATTCTCCATCGAAGAAGGTCCAAAGGGGCCACAAGCTGCAAATGTCATGATCATTTAATTCAGCGATCAAAACCATTCCAAGAATTTACGAATAAACTCACGCATTGTAGCCAAAGATGCCATCCTGGTGAGCGATATCGCCGTTATCAATCAAACCGGTGAAAATTTGTGGCGCCAGCCAGTCGGTGATGGGATGTATCTCACGGCAATCAACAGTGAGCCAAAGCATAGATGTCTGCAAACGGATCTGGATCGAGATCGCTTGATATTTTCACACCTGCGATCTAAAACCGGATAAAAGCAGGAAGGCGGAACACGAAAAAACACCCCGATGTGTCGGGGTGTTTTCTTCTGGATTTCTTCTTGTGCGGGTATGTACCCGGGGTTACAAATCAGAGACAACCTCGTTGCGAAGTACAAGAACGAAGGTGCCCGGCTGATCCCATTCGGCCACAATTTTACCGCCCGGGATTCGTTCATGAGGTTCCTTTGTAAATGGAATTTCTACCCATTCTGCAGTATCCTCATCGAACCAAAGTACGGCAAAAGTCTCTTCCCATTGATACCCGGCGATGAAGAATTCGATTTTAATCGTCTCACCTTCGGGGATCTCGGCGTTGTAAATGAGGATGTCAATTCCCACCATGAAGATATCGCCCTCGGGTAAATCGGCGGGCAATTGCTTCGATTCGTCAATCACCAAGTAACTGGCATATGAAGCGTCTTCATCGACAACGGGATCGATCGGCGGGAACTCAACCATTATTCCATCACCGACATTTACATATTTGCCTGTTTTGTCATCGATTTTGCATTCTTCGTAATCTTCTTCTTTCTCTTCTTTCGGTTCGCACTTGATCCAGATCACCTCTTCGCCGACCGGAACCATTATGGCGCCGGTTTCGTTAGCGGCAGCCTTGACGCAGGAAAAGGTAACGGTTCCGTCTTCAGGCTGCGCCCAGACGCCGAATTGACCGTTCGACTTGAAGATACTATCCGTAACAGTGATCACATTGTTTACATCATCACCGTCGAAGACGAGAAGTGCTCCCGATTCCTCATTGTTGTTCGCAATTACGTTGGTAAGCGAGATCGAACCGCCGGCGTTTACATCGACAAATATACCGTTGCCGATATTGTCGCCTTCCGTGCCGTTGGCTGCGTTACTCGCGTTGACATTAGTGATCTCCACATCGCCGGTATGATTCTCAACCGAGATCGCGTCACCATTCGAATTTGTCGCGATGACATCCTCGATGACCAGGGTGCCCATGTTATCGACGGCCTCTACACCTTCCGTAATCTCAAAACCGTCGAGAATGAAATCGAGCATGTTTTGGATGATCACAGTTCCATCAATAACGGTTGAACCGCTGCCGTTTTCGCTCTGCAGAATAAGTACGGCGGGGGTATCTGCTCCCCCGTTCCACGCATCGCCGTCGATTGTGACGTTTTCTGTGAAGGTGCCATCCTCAACGATGATCAATCCACCATCCGGCGTCCAGCCATTTGCGCTGAGTTCATCGATCGCATCCTGGATCGATGTGTAGTTGTATTCCGTACCGCCAATATAAAAATACGGGTCAATTAAGACTTCGGACTCGCCTTCATCCGAATCTTCTGCAACGGTGTTCACTTCCTCCGCAGGACAAGTCTCGTCTTCATTGGCTACTTCGTCCGCGACCGGTTCCGCATCTTCCTCAACGGGAACCTCTTCGGCAACCGGTTCCACATCTTCAACGGGCGGCGTATCCGCTGGATCTGAGGTCCCCCCTTCGGATTCATCTTCTGGCGGTGGTTCACTTTCCTCCGTAACGGGTGGATCGCCTTCCGCGCCATCATCCGCGAAAACCACCGAACCAAGCGGACTGAGCAACGTCAACGCCATAACCAAAATTACGGCGATCCGTATCGGTCTTTCCCAATTTCTCATTGCTATGATTCTCATAATGCATCTCCTTTCCATGGATGAATCACCCCTGAGAAATAATGTGTGATTATAATGGATGTCGGTAATAAAATGTGAATATGTGTTAAATACGAAACAGGGCTTCCTCATCTCAGCTGAAACACCATTTTCCATCATTTTTTCTTGATTTTCTATGAAGCGGAGGTCCTGCTTCTGTTTTGGGGGATTTTGACTACAGAGAATTCTGCAAATGTGTTACTTCGTTTCTCCACGCAAGCCGCGGTGGATGAGGCTCAAGTTTCGCACTTGTTCTTCTGCATGATACGACGAACGCACCAGCGGACCGCTCTAAACCCACTTGAAGCCAATTTCATTTCCGTAGGTTCTAAAGTCCTCGAACTCATCGGGAGTATAGTAACGCGCTATAGGTAAGTGATTCTTGGAAGGTTGGAGATACTGCCCGATGGTGAGGATATCCACATTCCAATCGCGCAGGTCGCGCATCACGGCTCTGACTTCTTCCGAAGTCTCCCCGAGGCCTACCATCACACCCGATTTGGTGAGGACTTCGGGATCGAGTTTCTTCGCGTTGCTCAACGTAGCTTGCGCCCACTCGTAGCGATCCTGGGGTTGGACCTTCCGGAAAAGGCGCGGAACCGTCTCCACATTATGGTTGAGAATTTCCGGGCGGGCGTCCACGACGACCCGCAATGCATCAATCGATCCTTTAAAATCCGGGATCAAAACTTCGATTGAGCAGCCGGGTTGAAGTTGGCGAATGCGCTGGATAACCATAGCGAAGATTGGGGCTCCACCATCCGGACGCTCGTCGCGGTTGACGCTGGTGATCACGACGTGTCTTAAATTCATGGCTTGCACGGCTCGCGCCACGCGCTCGGGTTCATCCCAGTCGAGTGGCGCAGGTCGTCCGGTCTTGATATCACAGAAGCCACAAGAACGCGTGCAAGTATCACCCATCATGAGGAATGTAGCTGTTCCCGCACCCCAACATTCACCAATATTCGGGCACATGGCTTCTTCGCAAACCGTATTCAGTGCTTTACCGCGCATCATTTCGCGGATGTGTTCGTATGTCTCGCCAGATGGAGCGCGTACTTTAATCCATTCAGGTCGGCGCTTTGGCCGGCCATCGCTGACATTGTCGCGTTTCTTCTGCCGGGTTTGTTTCGACATCAAAATACACCTCGTTGAAAATTCTACCGCGTTTTGATTCGCTTTCTTACCGAGCCCGGTCACCGAGAAGGTGGTTCTCTTCCATGATGTATTCCTATTTTAAGTATTGGATCCTACTCACGGAAAAATAAACAGATACTATAGTTTCATGAGGCGTAATTCGAGTGGATTGGATTGTTTCCACATAGAACTTTGACAGAAGAAATTCGGCAGTAAAATCATTTCAGCAGCGCTTCGAGCAGTTGAGCCGTAAGCTGTTTGACCTCCATTCCGCCGGGTCCCAGTGGCCCGACGCAGGCTGGGCAGCCATCCTCGCAGCGGCATGATCGCACGAGGTCAAGGGCCGCAGCCAAAAACTCGGAATGCCTCTCATACAATCTCTCCGAAAGACCCAAACCCTCCGGGATACGATCGTAAATTGTAATTGTCGGGCTTTGCGTGTGCTTGGATCGGCTCTCGCCAAGTGTCCCCAAATCACGCGGGTCGCACATCAAGTAAAGCGGTGCGATGTTACCCAACGTGTAACGAAGTCCGCCGAGAGCGCTGCGTGCACCGCGAGCCGACTCCGCCCGGTGGTGGCATACTGGACAGAGGGTAATCAGGTTGTCGACATGGTTGGCCTGTCGATCGGCATGGTTCTCTCCCGGGATGTAACCGAAATCCCGGTATGGCCGAATGTGGTGTACATCGTGCGATCTCCCCTCGCGCTCCGGCGCGCCGCACTGCCGGCAGAGGTGTTGGTCGCGGGCAAGGGCAGCTTTTCGCGCCTGCAGCCAGCTGGGGCCGTAATCCACTGGAGCCAGTAACACGCCATCAGCCTCGAGGCGTTCGACAGTATCGGGGGCAATCCACATCCAGTAAGCGCTGGTTTCAAATTGGCGCGGGGGCAAATCGATTTCCCCATATCCCAGGGTTTCGTGTGTGTAGCGTTTGACCTTGCGGAAGGAGGTCGCTTGCGCCGTGATTTGCACCCAGCCATGGGCCCGGCGGGCCGGGATGGTCTCGTCTGCGTCATAGACTTCCAGCACATCCAGCTCGGCGGTTTCGGATGCGTCTGTGTAATAATCCACTTCCGCAGCTGCTACGGCGGCGAGGCCTTTTTCCCAATCCAGTTCCGTGACCAAATGCGTGCGACCTTCGTGGGTGTACACAGCGCCTTCGTGCAGGAGAATGGGCGCAGCTTCCCGGTCGACCTCACCGATGACCACCGGACGGCCTTCACCGACGCGCTGAATGACAATTGGTTCATCGCTGCTGGCACGAAGGGAGACATCTTCGGCTGGATAACCTTCAGACACCCAGTGATAGGTCTCTGCCGAGTGATGCAGCACGCCTTCCTCTTCCAGAAATGTCAGCAGGTCTGCCATGTCTTCAAACGAGCCAAAGGGCTCATTCTGCTCGAATGGTAATTCAAAGGCGGCACAGCGTAAGTGACGCAAGAGGATGGCAAGATTGTCGGGATTGATCAGACCCATCTCGGGAGATCGTTCGAAGAGATAGCGCGGATGCGCTACAACGAATTGATCCAGCGGGGATGCTGAAGCCACAAGCACCGCTGCGGAGGTTTCACTCCGTCGTCCGGCGCGACCGGATTGCTGCCATAAGCTGGCGATGGTTCCCGGATAACCGGCGATTACAGCTGCGCCCAACTGGCCGATATCCACTCCGAGTTCGAGCGCATTGGTCGCCACTACACCTAAAACAGTTGCCTCACGTAACCCCTGTTCGATCTCTCGACGTTCCAGCGGCAAGTATCCACCACGATAGCCGCGAATGGTTTTTGGATCTCCGCCCAGTCGTTCGTATGCGTCACGCACATAACCCAGCAGGACTTCGGTCGTGCGACGGGCACGGGCGAAAATAACGGTTTGCACACCGGATTGTAAAAACCGCTCGGCGATGCGTGTGGTTTCGAGTGTGTATGCGCGTCGAATTCCCAATGCCGGATCGATGACCGGTGGATTGTAGAGAATGATGTGTTTCTTGGCGCGCGGTGATCCATCGAGGTCCGGTGGTATCAGGTGAACCGGTGCTTCGATCAGACGTTCAGCGAGCTCCTTGGGATTGGCAATGGTTGCGGATGTCAGGATGAAGCGTGGTTCGGTGCCATAGAAGCGACAAATCCGGCGAAGCCGTCGAATCAGATTGGCTACATTGGAACCAAAAACGCCGCGATACGTATGCAGTTCGTCCAAAACGATCCAATGGAGGTTTTTGAGCAATTCGGACCAGCGCGGATGGTGAGGCAGGATGCCGGTGTGGAGCATATCCGGGTTGGTGATCAGTATGCGGGCTTCATCACGGATGTGCCGACGAGCGTTCTGGGGTGTGTCCCCATCGTAGGTGCGGACCGGTAGCGAATCCGCTGCGTTGAGTGCGCCAAGGAAATCCCCGAGTGTGGCTGCCTGATCTTGGGAGAGTGCCTTGGTAGGAAAGAGATATAGTGCACGAGCCTGGGGAGTATTCAACAGCGTATCCAGCACGGGGATGTTGTAACACAGCGTTTTTCCCGAAGCGGTACCTGTGACGATCACCACGTTTTCACCGGCAAGGGCTGCTTCAATGGCTGCGGCCTGGTGAGTATATAACGGGGAGATTTCGCCAGCACGCAGGGCAGCTATTAATCTCGCATCGAGGTCCTCCGGGAATGCTGCGTAGCGCGCCGGGCGTGGCGGAAGGCACTCCCAGGCCGACACGTTTTTCATAAATTCATTGTCGAGGCGCAATCGATCAAGTGCGTCTTGAATGGACATGGGAGAATTATAACGCGCCTGGCATTTCAAGAATGGCTTCCCGTATACGAACAACTCCCCGTGTGCCCATTGCACACGGGGAGTTGTCTGTCGAGGTGAAAGTATAATGTTTCTATACAGAAGCCATTAGACTTTCAGCAAGCACCTTGATTTGAGCCAATTTTGGATGTGAACGTTGGTTCCCCGAGAGTTGAATATCTTTGTTGTATTCGCTGACCCGTAGAGGTCAGCCAACCCCCAAGCCGAAATGCTATGCTGTGGTAAAAGCGTGGTCGTTGCGTCGTCTCGGTTATTACTGAGCGTACCCATTGCTCGTGAGCTGCCTCACGTCTCAACTCTTCGTTTCTCGCCTCGCCTGCAATTACATCGCTCCACCGTAACATGATCCACTTCCTTTCACGAGCGTTATACGCTACGTTAGTACACTCGCCTATCTGGAACTTTTTGCTCTACTCAAAAAACCCATCCAATGCCTGTAAAGTCTCACCGATTCGTTCCGAGTTCAACTGAAAGCATTTTCCCGCTTCGGTGCGTCGTTCCACGAGATAGCCCGTCGCCGTAAGTTGTCTCAAATGGCGCGAAATCGAGGATTGACTTATCTCCAGCCGATCGATTAATTCCTGGCTGCACATCTCACCCCGCTCGCGGATGATGTCCAGGATACGCAATCGTGTTTCATCGGCCAAGGCTGCTAGCCGAACCAGCAAATCGGAGCGTTTCAAATCGGGCGAAGCCGATTGCATACCTTCTGGAACTCTGGCTCCGAACGTCATCCAAACGATTCCATCACCATGGTATTTGAGTGTGTATGGACCACAGTGGGTGTTCGGAACGAAGATGACCTTTTTCGCTTCACGTACACTCTCTTCGAATTTCTCGTCCGGTTCCTTGCCAGTGACGAAATGCGCCGCCTGCGCCAGCGACATTGACGATATGTCCGCTTTTTGAAACGCAGCCACAGATTCCTTCACCGCTGGCAACACCCGCTTCCACTCCTCGGTCATGTATTCCTGCCACATGAAACGAAGGTGAGTCACAATCAAGTCTCGCATGGCAGGAGGGTCAATCAGTAATTGATAGGCCGCTCGTTCGATTTCTTCATCGATCTGATCACGTTCGAATCGGGCATACATGAATTCGATAAAGGCATTTTCGCTTTGCAGCGTGGCGGCCCAATTGTCTTTTTGATAGTATTCACAATCCTCGGTAGATGCTTTGCATAAATATGCGTTTAGCACCTTGTCCCGCAGCATAACAGGCTCCGATGCCGCCAGATCATCGATGAAGTTCTCGAATGATGCATAGCTGCGTTGTGGAATCAGCGCAAAGTAAAAGCCCTCGACGACAACGCGGTGCCGCTCCCAATACGATGGTTCCATTTCGGAGGCAGTTTGGTTGATCCATTCTCCAAGGCCGGAGAATTTATCGACCTGGCTTAGCAATACCAGGCTGTTCAACACGTTGAGCGCCGGTTCTACCTCAACTTGGAGTGCGGTCGTTTTGGGCGTCATGACCAATTCTGCTTCAAGTTTTGGCATGGTTCTCTCCGTTTTCGTTCTACCCGTTTATTCGACTTACCCGCATTATTGGGTTATGCCCATAATATACATTATTTTCCTTGGGTTGTCAAGAGGTCTTGGCGTCGGTTCAGTTTGGCTTTGTGGTTTATTCGAACTTCCGGGGGTGAGGGAAATCTTTACTTGGGTGGATGCAGCGTCAGGCTAACCGGGCAGTGGTCGGATCCCATCACGTCAGCGTGGATATCGGCTGCCGCGATTCGATCCTGCAGGTCCGGCGAAGTAAAGAAATAATCGATGCGCCAGCCTACATTGCGTTCGCGCGCTTTACCCCAATATGCCCACCAGCTGTATGCATCATCAGTATCGGGATGCAGGTTACGGAATGTGTCGATATATCCCTGCGAGACCACCTTGTCGATCCAGACACGCTCCTCGGGCAGAAAGCCGGTCGATTTTTCATTTTCCTTCGGCCGTGCGAGATCGATCTCTCGGTGTGCCGTGTTCACGTCGCCGCAGAAAATCACGGCGCGCCCGTCTTCGCGCAAACGATTGCAGAAAACGAGGAAAGCCTCTTTGTAGGCCATCTTGTATGGCACACGACTGTGATCCCTGGACCCATTGGGGAAGTAGGCGGCTATGAGAACGAAATCATCATAATCGGCTACGATCGTACGGCCTTCAATATCGAATTCCTCAATACCCAAACCCAGCTCAATGGATTTCGGTTCGTCTTTGGAGAATAAGGCCACGCCGCTGTAACCTTTACGCTCAGCCGACGCCCAACAGACATGGTAACCCTCGGGCTGTGCCAGATCCGGCTCCAATTGATCGGGATGGGCTTTGGTTTCTTGAATGCAGAGAATATCCGGTTGTGTCTCCTGAAGCCAGTTCAGGAATCCTTTGCGCTGGGCGGCGCGAATCCCGTTCACATTCCACGAGTAGAGCTTCAACATCGACGCATCTCCTTGCTCTGGCACGGAAGAAATTAAGCCTCCCGGCGCTTTTCTCGGAGTTGAACTTCCAGCTCCT
>Ga0272441_10011468_pt1 | contig 13146 bp, 19 predicted proteins | sample SSMProp6N_FD_193582 | JGI IMG/M metagenome (GOLD analysis project Ga0272441, IMG submission 193582) | Marine sediment archaeal communities from Little Sippewissett salt marsh, Falmouth, MA, United States - SSM-Prop-6N | ecosystem: Environmental > Aquatic > Marine > Wetlands > Sediment ... | reverse complement strand
ATTTCTATTTCTAAGACAAATGCATAGTCTTAACTATATACGATTGTAAAAACAAAAAATGATATAGTAATAATTGTTTAACTAAATTGATTTTTAATGAAAACATACGAGTTAATAGACCATACCGCAGATATTGGTGTAAAAGCCTATGGTAAAACACTCTCTGAAGCCTTTGAAAATGCATCACGAGGCATGTTTGATATTATTACTGATAAATCTGAAGTTGAATCAGTTGGTCAATACGATATTCAACTTGAAGCAGAAGATCTTGAACAATTATTGGTAGATTGGCTATCTGAACTGCTTTTTTTAAACAGTGCAAAAAACCTAGTCTTTGGTTTTTTCAAAGTCGAACTAGATGAAAAGAAAAAAAGTCTTAAAGGTCGTGTTTTCGGAGAAAAATTTGATTTATCTAAACACAAAATAGGTGCAGAAATAAAAGCTGTTACATATCATATGCTAGAAGTAAAAAAGAAAAAACCATTTTATGTCCAAGTACTTTTTGACATCTAATTACGGTTTGTTTTTAAAATAAAAGATGGTTTTTTATTAGAATTTTAAAGCAAGATAGAATTGACAATATCATATTAATTCTATTAAAAATTCTAGCTTTTGACTCTAATAATATTCTAACTTCTGCATGTGGATTTTCTTTATCTAATAAAGCTTTACTAGTACAATTTTTGTAAAGAGAACCTCCATTTATATAAACAGTATATGCTCCTAAGGGAATATCTTCAAAAAAACAAATACCACGATCATTTGTTATAAGTGTCATACTAAAGGTTTCATCCAAGTTTTCAATTTCAACTTCGATACCTTCAACTCCTTCCATACTATGTCCTGGTTCATCATTTTCTTCATAAACAAAAACATAAATTGATCCTTCATCTTGCATTTTTTCACATGAATTTATTTTTATTGCTGATGCTGCTGTAAAACTTAACAATAAAAACATACCAGCGATAAAAAATGTTAATATTTTTTTATTTTTCATATTTTTCCCCCTATAAACCTATTATCATAATTAATATACGTTATTATATTTAAATTTATTGTAAAAAATGAATATATTTTTATGAAAATACTTTTAAGACAAAGCCCATTAATACTTTCAATTAACCTTTGTTTTTATTTAAATAGTAAAAAACACCTTTGTTTTTTTAATTATCCAACCGGGCGGTCCCCTCACTGTTGGATTTATTTTTTTCCCTCTCCTCCCGGCGAGAGATCCCCCGTCCGGTTTTCTCCTCACAAAATTAAAAAAATATATTTAGAAAATCTTTCACCTCTTCTCCAAAAAACTTGCTATGTTAATCTCTGTCACTGATAGTATTTATATTTTTTGGAATTTTTTCCAATTATCTATATAAAAAGCCAATAAAAATTAAGATTATTTAATTTTTTCTAAGGTAAATATTATATGCAATAGTCCTATAACCTCAGTAAATTAGTAGGTGTAAAAAACAATGTCAGATGATAAAATTACAGCAGATATGAATATAAAAGAAGTAATTGAAAAATATCCTGCAACGATCCCTGTTTTTCACAAATATCATATGGGATGCATAGGATGCATCGCAGCAAATTTTGAAAGACTCAAGGATATAGCAGCAGTTCACGGTGTAGATGTTAAAGAATTTGTAAAAGAATGCAACGAAGCAATTAAAAAAGATTAAAGATTGCTTTTTGTAATTACTAGTTCTCCATTTTTTATTCCTTTAAGAGCCTTAATATTATCAGCTAGTTTTTGAATTCTAGCTGTTTTTCCTTTTAAAACTAATACTTCTAAACAGTTATGATGATCAATATGAAGATGAGTTGTTACAAGTATTTCTTTTGTATGATCATGTTGCAAATCCAATAATTTATCAGTAAGACTTCCAAAATGATGATCATAAATCATTGTAAGAGTTCCTATTGCTTCTTCATTTGGGTTTTTATTTTTTTCTTCAATAAGATTTTTTCTTATTAGATCTCTTATTGCTTCTGAACGATTAGTGTAACCTTCTTTTTTTATTGTTTTATCAAATTTTTTTATCAAATCAGGCTCAATTGATACTCCAAATCTAGTTATTTTATCAGCCATAGTAACACGATTAACAGATAATCGTAGCACGAATTTAAATTTTTTGCTACCAAAAACTATAAAATCAAAAACCATATTCAAAACCTGCAAAAAATAAGGGAGGACAAAAAAATATGTGGCTTATAACAACAATGATTGCAGCACTAATTGCTACTGCTGCATGGTTTTTTACAAAGAAAAACTATAGATTAGACCTTTTAAGCCTAATGCTATGGGGAACATCAATAATGATAATGGTTGACCACATTTTAGGTTATGAAGGCGGAGCCTTTATAGAATTAGAAACAGATGGTCTAATTACAAATGCAACACTACTAGGAATTTTTATGCTGATACCAGTTTTTATCATCTGGGGTTTAGTATTAATACTAAAAAAACCAAAAACAACAAAACAAATAGGAGGTAATTAAAAAATGGCATGTTTTATAGCACCATTAAGCCTGGGAATAGTAACCACGATTTTTAGGAAAAGATTTCCAGAAAATTTCAAAATAAGCTGGTTAAACATAATGATATTTGGCGGAGCAATAATGTTAGCAATCGAACACATTGCCCATGAAGAAATAATTCTTACTCCACCATTTTTAACAGCAATGCAGACGCCAGCAGAAATTCCAGTAATGCTTCAGGAAATGGCAGTAGTTGGTGGAACTATGACTATAGCAATTGTTACAATCTGGGCAGTAATGGTTTATATTCATAATAAGAAATCAGAAATACAAAAAACAATTAAAGCCTAATTTTTCTTTTCTCTTTTTTTATTTTTCTAATTTTCCAATGTAAATTCTAAGTAGACCGGGCATATTGCTTTTTATTTTACCAGCGCCATAACCTGTTTTTAAAATTTTTAATGGGGGCATTTTTCCAAAGCTACTTGAAAGAGTTGTAACAATTGCTGCACCAGTTGGTGTAACCATTTCATGATTTGCCTTACTTTTATATGTAGGTATATTCTGAACTAACTCTTTGGTTGCGGGAGCAGGAATTGGAATAATCCCATGTGCACATTTCACAGTTCCACTGCCAAGTGGAAGACTTGAACAATAAATCTGATCAACACCCAGTTTTTTCAATCCAATTACACTACCAACAATATCAACTATTGAGTCAATTGCACCAACCTCATGAAAATGAACATCCTCAACACTTGTATTGTGAACTTTACTCTCAGCTTCAGCGAGTCTTTGAAAAATTTCTATACTCGTTTTTTTAACATCATCATCCAGACTACTATTGTTAATTATTTTTTTTATATCTTTAAAACTACGGCGATGCTGCTCTTTTATGTTAACTGTAATATACACATCAGAGGCGTTTATACTGCCTTTTTTAATCTTTTTCACATCAAAAATATATCCAGATAAATCAAGTTTTTCAAGTTCTTTTTTCAAATAATTCTCGTCGACACCAAGATCAATTAACGCACCAAGTATCATGTCACCAGCAACACCTGAGTAACAATCAAAATATGCAACAACCATTTTTTCACCTATTTATCAGACTAGCAAAATAAGCTGCACCAAAACCGTTGTCAATGTTTACTACAACAACTCCTTCTGCACAGCTATTCATCATAGTAAGTAATGGCGCGATTCCTTTGAAACTTGCGCCATATCCAACACTTGTGGGAACAGCTATTACTGGTTTAGAAGTAAGACCGCCGACTATACTTGCAAGTGCGCCTTCCATTCCTGCAACAACAATTATTACATTTGCATCAAAGATTTTATCTTTAATGTCAAATAGTCGGTGAACACCAGCAACACCTACATCATAAGCTTTTTCGACATTGTTGCCCATTATTTCAGCAGTTACGCAGGCTTCTTCAGCGATAGGAATATCGGAAGTTCCAGCGGTAATTATCAATACTTTATTTTTAGAAGGTTTTGTTTTTATTTTTCTAAAAATGATTGTTTTTGCAACTTCATTATATTCAGCATCAGAGTATATTTTTTTTACAGCATTATAGACTTTTTTTTCTGCTTTTGTAAGAAGAATATTATGATCTTTTTCCATCATTTTTTCAACAATTTTAATAATTTGCTCATTTGTTTTACCCGGACAAAAAATCGTTTCCGGATAGCCTTTCCTAATTATTCTATGATTATCTATTTTGGCAAAACCAAGATCTTCATATGGTAAGTTTTTCATTTTTTCTAATACATCATTTAGACTTATTTTTCCTTTTTTATAATTCTCTAGAATCTTTTTCATTTCTTTAAAACCTCGTTTAAACTCCCCGTGCGATAGCCCTCGATATCAAGTGTAACATACTTAAATCCGAGCTCTTTGATTTCTTTAGATATTTCATCTGCGTTTTCAAGAATTTTTTGAAAATCAGACTTAAAAATTTCAAGTCTAGCAATATCATTATGAAATCTTACACGTGTTTGTTTAACATCAAAATTTTTGAGAACATTCTCTGCTTTTTCAACTGTTTTTAATCTTTTTTTATTGATTTTTACACCATAAGGAAATCTTGATGCAAGACAGGCATAAGATGGTTTATTCCATGTTTCTAAACCCATTTCTTTTGAAAGCAATCTTATTTCTTTTTTACCGATTTTAGCATTAATCAATGGACTAATTATTCCAAGTTTTTCTAATGCTTTCATCCCTGGTCTGAAATCTTTTAAATCATCATAGTTGCTTGCATCTATTACATATTTGAAGTTTTCTTGATCTGCGATTTCTTTTATCTTTGAAAATATATGTTTTTTACAAAAATAACATCTATTTTCAGGGTTTTCTTCAAAATGTTTAATTTCTTCGATGTCAACATCAATTACAAGGTGATGTATTTCATATTTTTTAACAAATTTTAGGGAATCCTTTAGCTCTTGTTTTGAAAATAATGCTGAGTTTATTGTTACTGCCAAAACTTTTTCACCAAGAACATCTGATGCAACTTTTAATAAGAATGAGCTATCAACACCTGCTGAAAATCCAACGACAACGCTACCCATTTTTTTAAGATTGGTTTTTAAGTTTTCAAATTTAGTAAATAACTCCCCGTTCACAAATTAAACATAAAAGAACTTGGATATATAGGTTTTCTGGAAGAAATTAATTTTAAATAATTTATATTTAGACTCTTATTAATACTTTTAATGATCTCTTAAAAGAGTTAATAAACTATTAATGACCTATTTTTTAAGATGATTATGCAAAATTATAAATACAAAGAGTTATATAGTAACTATAGTGAATATATAATGAATAATACAACAACTATACAATTAGATAAATCTGTAGTAAAATCACTAAAAAAAGCTAAAGAATACCCCCGGCAAACCTACAATGAATTAATAAATCATATGATCACTATTTTTATAGAAATCAAAAAGAGAAACCAATATGACGAATTTCTACATAAAATACAACAACCAAAAATGAAAGAACTCTGGGGCAACAAAGAAGACGAGGCCTGGGAAGATGCTTAAATCTGGTGATGTAATAATAGCAAAAGTACAGTATACAGATACATTTGAAATAAAAAAAAGACCCGCCCTTGTTCTCTTTGAAGAATTTGATAATGTAGTAGTTGCAGGAATCACAAGCAACTTAGAAATGAAAGGAATTCCCCTTACAAAAGAAGAAGGTGCAGTAAAAGACAGCATCATCAAAACAAACTACATATTTACAATATCAAAAACAATGATAGAAAAAAACCTATTTCATCTAAACAAAGAAAAGAAAACAATGGTATTTGAAGATTTAAAGAAAAAACTAATAGAGTTAAAAAAGAATTAAGAAAAAAATTCGTTTAACTTTTTACCATTTCTATTTTTCCAGCTACCTTTATGATAAACATAACTAGCAAGAAGTGGAAATGTAAGAGTTGCCTCACCATATACCATCTGTTCAAAACCAGAGTCAACCTTTCCCCATGAGTTTGCCTCTTTCAAAGTTGAACCACTAAGAGCACCATCACGCTCATCAGCAACAGTTAACTGTATAGCATATTTATGCATAGGGGCATCAACACCTATTATATCAGCAGCAACAACTGTGTCCTGAACGAAATTTTTTGGAACACCGCCACCAATCATTAATAAACCAGACTCATCAGATTTAACTTTTAATTCAGTTAGCTCTCTAAAATCCTTAACTGAATCAATTGAAATACTTTCTTTCTTTTTTTCTGTTTGATGGAAAACAAGTCCAAAACCTGCACTGCTATCTGAAAATGCTGGACAAAAGATAGGCACCTCTTTCTTATAGGCAGTTTGAACAAATGATTCAGCGTTTTTACAATTGTAATCTAAATATTCGCCCATCAAATAGATAAACTCGCGAGATGAATACGCACCAGTAGGCATTGAATCAGCAATTTTTTTAGTTGTCATATCACAGACACGAAGGTCTTCTTCATCAATGAATGTGTCATAAATTCTATCTATCATAAGTTTTCTAAGCTCTTCATCATCAGCATTTGCAAAACCTCGATAATGATTAAAACCAAGTCCTTCGAAAAAATCCTGGTCAACAACTATTGCACCAGTTGATACAATAACATCAACCATATTATTTTCAATTAAATCAATTATTATTTTTTTCATCCCTGCGCTTACCAAAGAACCTGCTAGACAGAGAATAACTGTGCATTTTTTATTCTTGAGCATTTCATCATATATTTTGCATGCTCGTGCCAGGTTACGTGATTGAAAAGCCATATCATCAAATGAATCAATCAGAGGAATGCTGTTGAATTTTTTAATATCAATATGTTTAATTTTCCTGCTTAGTAATGCTTTTTTATTGTATTTCATAAAAATCGGTAATTAAAACTGGTTTTTTTATTTTTCCTTCAGTTTTTATATTCTTAAAATAAATTAACTAAAATATTATGTCAGAATATATTTAAATATTTTATTTATTACAACTTTGAAATGAAATATTTTGGATTTAAATTTCTATCATTTGTAATAATATTTCTTATTATTTTTTCAAATTTTAGTATTGTAAATGCCATAGAAGATGATGATAGTGATTTATATCCTTTAGTAGACAAAATTGATGATTTTTTAAACTGTGATTTTGAAGATTTAAAAATGAAGCTTATTATGAGACTTGGTAAGTTTCCATCAGTATCTGCTTGTATAATAAAAAATGATAGTATAGTATGGTATGAAGGATATGGAAAAGCAAAACTTTTTCCAAGAAAAGAACCAACTCCTGATACTATTTACCCTGTTGGTTCAATTTCAAAAACAGTAACTGCAACAGCTATTATGCAGTTGTATGAAAAAGGTTATTTTGATCTTGATGATGATATTAACGATTATATAGACTTTGATGTTAGAAATCCAAAATTTCCTGATAATCCTATAACTTTTAGAATGCTTCTTTCTCATCATTCAAGTCTATCCGGTGATCATAATCTTAATTATTATTATCTCACTGTTTTATTTTTCTTACATAAAAATGATTATCCTTTTCCATTAATTAAACAATTACTAACTCCCAATGGTAAGTATTATAGAGATGAAATTTGGAGGGATTTTCCACCTGGCACAATAAAATCTTACTCTAATTTTAATTTTATAGTTTTAGAGCATATCATTGAAAAATTAACTGGGAAAAAATTTAATGATTACTGTAAAGAGTATATATTTGAACCTCTTAAAATGTATAATACTAGTTTTTATTTTGAAGATCTTAAAAACAAGGAATTAGCAGGTGCATATCACAATATCGGTAGCATATATTTTCCAATTCCATATGTTGAAACTGGGTATTCATATGGTAGTTTAAAAACATCAATCAATGATTTATCCCATTATATTTTTGCTTATATTAATGAAGGCGAATATGATGGTTATAGACTGTTTGAAGAATCAACTATTGAGGAAATGTTAGAAGTACAATATAATACTGACCAAAATTATAGCAGATATTGTCTAGGTTGGCAATATTTCCCAGGATTCGGCGGCTCTTCAACTTTTGGACATACCGGTCATACATTAGGTGGGACTGGTGCTGTTTTTATGAATACAACACAGAATTATGCACTGATTTTTTTTATTAACAGATATATTAGTTTTAAAGGACCCTTTAGCCTTATATCCTGGTTTATGATAATGCAATATTTAAATGATTTAATGCAGGATTATTGATATTGATAATTAATATTTGTATTAGTAACATTTAAACCAGTTTCTCTTTTACCTTGTTTTCACATGCATGAATGGGCCCTTGCTGAATCAATACTGGTTGCAGCAGTTGAAGCAGCAGACAAAGAAAATATGGGAAAAATCAAAGAAATCAACATTGAAATAGGTGAGCTTCAGCAGATTTCAATGGATGCTTTTAATTTAGCTTTAGATGAACTAGTAAAAGATCAGGATAGGCTAAAGGATGTAAAAATCAATATTAAAACTGAAAAAAGCACACTTGTTTGTAACAGTTGTGGTCATGAATGGTCTTTTAATGAGATGAAAAAGAAAATAAGTGAAGATGAGGGTGAATCAATTCATTTTATTCCAGAAGTAGCATTTGTTCACAGCCGTTGTCCAAAATGCAACAGTCCGGATTTTGAAATATCAAAAGGTAGAGGCGTCTCCATTACATCAATAAAGGGGGAGAAATAAAACCTATGGAAGTTAGAACCAGCGTAATTGACCGGCGACTTGAAAAAATCAACCGCATAATAGCAGTTGCTAGTGGTAAAGGTGGAGTTGGAAAAAGCCTTGTCGCGTCATCTCTAGCGTTGAATCTTTCTAAAAAAGGATACAAAGTAGGTCTTTTAGATCTTGACCTGTATGGTCCTAGCTCTCATGTAATACTCGGTGTTGAGGATTTTAGTTTTCCAGAAGAAGAAAAAGGAATACTACCACACAAAGTAAATGGTATTAATTTTATGAGTATTGTATATTTTACACAGGATAAACCTGCACCACTACGTGGAATAGATATTACTAATATCATTATTGAACTACTTGCAATTACACAATGGGGTGAACTTGATTATCTAATTATTGATATGCCACCAGGTATTGGTGATGAAACACTTGATGTAATCCATCTAATAAAAAAAGCTGAGTTTTTAGTTGTTACAACTCCATCAAAAGTTGCAATGGGTGCTGTTGGTAAACTTCTTTTACTTCTCAAAGAGCTTAAACTTCCTGTTATTGGAATTGTTGAAAACATGAAAATGACAGATTCAAAATACATCAAAGAAAGTGTGAATAAGCATGGTCTAAAATATCTCAATTCAATTGATTTTGACAAAAACCTAGAGGAATCAATAGGATTGCCAAATAAACTCAACTTATCAAGTTTTATGAAAGATTTTGAAAAAATTGTAAATAAAATTGAATGATTATGAAGGGGAGCTATTTATTAATCATATTATCAGATCAAGACAAAAAAATAAAGATCGGTAAATTAGGTATTGTCTTTTTTAAAAAAGGTTACTACATATATGTTGGCTCTGCACTAAATGGAATTGAACAAAGAGTAAATCGGCATCTAAGAAAAAATAAGAAAATCTTTTGGCATATTGATTATCTTTTAAAACAGGCAAAAATTATAAATGTTTATTACAAAGAAAGCAATCAAAGACAAGAATGTATTATAGCAGGATATTTTACAGATTTAAAATCAATAATTGGTTTTGGCTGTAGCGATTGTAAATGTAAATCTCATCTTTTCTATACAAATGACAAAAATATTTTAATGCAAAAACTTAAAACACTAAAAGTTTATCCAATATCTTAAGGGAGATTATTATGGTTGCAGTTGTCTATACAACAATTGATAATATGCCTGATGCTAGAAAAATGGCTCATAGTCTTATTGAAGAGCAATTAGTAGTATGTGTAAATATCATTCCAAAAGTTGAATCAATTTATAGATGGAAAGGAAAAATCGAAATGGAAGATGAAATTGTTCTTATTTCAAAAACAACTGATGCTAAAGTTAAAAAAACCATTCAAAGAATTAAACAGCTCCACTCTTACGAACTACCAGATATCATTGTTCTTCCAATAATAGGTGGCCTTAAAGAATATCTTGATTATATAAGTATTGAGACATCATGAAACTAGTATCTTTAATATCCAGCGGTATTGACTCCCCGGTAGCAACTTTTTTACTAGCAAAAAAAGCAGATGAAATAATATTAGTTCATGCAGACATCTATCCTTTCTCAGATTTTCGAGAGGTTAATAATTTTTTAAAAATTGCAGAGCATTTGAAAGGCCAAATTAAAACAAAAATAAAAACATATCTGATTCCCCACGGGTCAAGTCTAGAATGTTATAAAAAAAATAGTAATCCTCGTTTTACTTGTGTGTTTTGCAAACGAATGCTACTGCGTTATGCAGAAAAAATTTCAGAGATGGAAAACGCGGATGCAATAATAATGGGGGACTCTCTTGGCCAGGTTGCATCTCAAACACTACAAAACATTAATACTATTGAGCAAGCTGTAAAAATACCAGTTCTCAGGCCACTAATCGGTATGGACAAAGAAGATATTATAAAAATTGCTAAAAAAATTGGAACATATGATTTATCAATCCTTCCATCTGATAGTTGCACTGCAGTTCCTGATAAACCAGCTACAATGGCAAAAATTGAACAAATTTTAAATGAGGAAAATGAAATAGATATTGCTAATTTAGTTGAAAATGCAATTGATAAATTAGAAAAAATTGACATATAAAAATCATTTATTTTTGTTTTACAACATTTTTAACAAAATTTATGTCATATTGAAACAAAAATTATTAATTCTATAATGTGAATAAAAATAAAAATGGTGTTAAATTTTGTATAAAATCAAAAACTTTAAATAACCAATATTTATACAATATAGTGTATAGTATTATTTTTAATATACAATATATTGTATATGGCTCTTATTAGGAGAGGATCAAATGGAATGTCCATATTGTAAGCATCTTGAGACCAAAGTAACCGACTCCCGAGATACCGGAGCGTTTACGATTCGTCGACGTAGAGAGTGTCTCAAATGCAACAAAAGATTCACCACATACGAATACATTGAATTAACCCCCGTATACATTAAAAAGAAAGATGGACGTTTAGAAAAATTTGATAGAAACAAAATCAAAAACGGAATAGTAAAGGCACTGGAAAAAAGGCCAGTAAGCCATGAAAAAATAGAAGAAACAATTGAAAAAATCGAAGAAAAAATCAGAAGAAACGGAAAAGAAGAAATCGAAAGCTCAGTAATAGGTGAATATGTAATGGAACAACTAAAACAAGTAGATCATGTAGCCTATATTAGGTTTGCATCAGTCTACAGACAATTCACAGATGTATCTTCTTTTCAAGATGAGGTTAAAAACTTAATACAACAAACAAAAGGAGAGATAAATAAATGATACGAAAAATAAGAAAAAGGGATGGAAAAGTTTCAGATTTTAATCCAATAAGAATAACAAATGCCATTTGGAAAGCAGCCCAAGCAGTAGGTGGAAAAGACCATAGAAAAGCAGCAGAATTAACAGATAAAGTCTTGGAAATGCTAGAAAAAAACCTAAAAAAAGGCGAAATCCCAACAGTTGAACAAGTCCAGGATTATGTAGAAAAAACCCTAATTGAAGAAGGCCATGCAAGAACAGCAAAAGCCTATATTTTATATAGAAAACAACATAGCGACATCCGGGAAGTAGGAGGACTTCTCAAAGACATTGACGTTGTTGATGGGTACCTAAGTATGATGGACTGGAAGGTAAATGAGAACAGTAACATGAGCTACAGTCTACAAGGGCTTAATGTTTATGCCACAGAAAACATAGTATCAAACTACTGGCTTAACAAAATATTTCCACCGGAAATTGGTCAAGCACATACAGATGGAGATTATCATATTCACGATCTCGGCACACTCGGAAGTTACTGTGTGGGTTGGGATCTTAAAGATATATTATTACTTGGTTTTCAAGGAGTGTCAGGAAAAATTGAAAGTAAACCAGCAAAACACTTTGGAACAGCACTAATGCAGATAGTCAATTATTTGTATACTCTTCAGGGGGAAGCAGCAGGTGCACAAGCTCTATCAAACTTTGATTCACTACTTGCGCCTTTTATTAAATATGATAATCTTAATTATGACCAGGTCAAACAAGAAATGCAGAAGTTTTTATTCAACATGAACGTTCCAACTCGAGTTGGTTTTCAAAGTCCTTTTACAAACATAACAATGGATTTAAATGTACCTAGTTATATGGCGGATGAACCTGTTATTATTGGAGGAGATTTAAAGGATAGCAATTATAGTGACTACATAGATGAAGTGAATATGATTAATCATGCATTTGCTGAAATAATGCATGATGGAGATGCAAAAGGCCGGCCCTTTACCTTTCCAATACCAACATATAACATTACCAAAAATTTTGACTGGGATAATGATGGGCTTTATCCTATCTGGGAAATGACAGCAAAATATGGCACTCCTTATTTTTCAAACTTTATCAATAGTGATATGAACCCCGAAGATGCAAGAAGTATGTGTTGCAGATTACGCTTAAATAATAGAGAACTACGAAAAAGAGGCGGCGGATTATTTGGTGCCAATCCCAAAACTGGTTCGGTGGGCGTAGTTACGATTAATATGCCTAGAATTGGTTATCTAGCAAAAAATGAAAAAGAATATTTTGAACGTCTTGATAAACTAATGGAACTTGCAAAAGAGAGTCTAAAAATAAAAAGAGAAGTAATTGAAAACTTGACTTACAGTGGACTTCACCCCTATTCTAGATTCTATCTCAACGATGTTAAAAAAACATTTGGCGAATACTGGAAAAACCATTTTTCAACGATAGGCCTTACCGGTATGAATGATTCACTTCTAAATTTCATGAACAAAAGCATCGGTGACATGGAAGGTAAAAATTTTGCAGAAAAAGTAATGGACCACATGCGAGAAAAAATGGCTGATTTCCAGGAAGAAACAGGTGATATTTTCAATCTTGAAGCAACTCCTGCAGAGGGCAGTCTTGCACCAAATGAAAAAGTTCTACTTTCACAAAGCGATCCTCGATTTAGTGAGATTGGACCTTTGATAGATAGCTTTTTAG
>Ga0272441_10011467_pt1 | contig 13146 bp, 10 predicted proteins | sample SSMProp6N_FD_193582 | JGI IMG/M metagenome (GOLD analysis project Ga0272441, IMG submission 193582) | Marine sediment archaeal communities from Little Sippewissett salt marsh, Falmouth, MA, United States - SSM-Prop-6N | ecosystem: Environmental > Aquatic > Marine > Wetlands > Sediment ... | reverse complement strand
GCCATCGCTTCCATTGCACGCCGCGTGAGTTCGATCAGGGAAGGTTCGTCAGGAAGCACCCTGCCAGCCACATGAAGCAGGTTGCTCATTATGCAGAGGGCGCATTGCGAATACAGTTCCATTGGTTTCATTCCTTTCGACAGTTTCAGGTGATCTTATGGCATAATCGATATAGCATTGCATAGCGCCAAAAACGATATCCGGCGCACTGGAGGCCAGCCTGTGAACCGGGAGACACGCCAGGGTTTATTGTACTCTTTGATAGCGGTAGCCGTTTTTGTTATGGCGGTTCTTTTCTTCTACAGCGACTACATGCAGGAAGACGCCTTTTACAGGGAAGACCAGGCCCGGAGAGTGCAGACGACTCTGGAGACCCTGCTGGAAACATACTCCAGGGTAACGGACCTGCTGTTCGAGACACTTGTGAACCAGCCGGAAATACTGGAAACGGTTTCCCGCGCATGGCTGGCCGGCGACTCCCCCGACCGCGATTCCGCCCGCAAGCATTTGCTTGCCCTGCTGGACTCCGTGTACGCCGAGATGGAAAAGAACTATTTCAGGCAGTTTCATTTCCATTTCCCCGACAACGTCAGTTTTCTGCGGTTTCACAGACCCGGCAAATACGGCGACGACCTTACCGGCGTACGACACACTGTTTCCATGGCCAACAAAACCGACAAACGAGTCACCGGGTTCGAGGAAGGGCGTATATTCAACGGCTACCGGTTCGTCTTTCCGCTGAACTGGAAAGGAAAACATATCGGCACTGTGGAAACAAGCATTTCCATGGTCGTGGTATCGAGAATGCTTGCCAGCCTGACAGGCGGTGCAACGCGTTTTCTGATCAAATCGAATGTGGTTGGGACCAAGGTTTTTGAAAGCGAACTTTCGAACTACGCGAATTCCACCCTTTCACCCGACTACATGCTGGACAGGGCGTTCCTTAAAGAACAGGCTCGGATCAATAACGAAACCATAGACGCCATAGACAGACGGCGCGCCTCCGATGCGCAGGCTGGTATGAAAACTGGTAAAAGCTTTACGCTGGAGACCCGAAGCAAAGGCAAAGATTACCTGCTGGTTTTTGAACCCATCCTCAATATCGACGGCGAACAGGTCGCCTACATCGTGCATTATCAACGCGATGCGGTCTACAGCAGTTTCTTCAGCCGTTTCACAGGCCGATGCATGCTGATGGGGCTTGCGCTGGCGCTGACCATATATCTTATATTCCTGCGGCAGAGGTTCGTGGAGCACCTGCGCAGTGAAGCCGAAACCGATGAACTTACCGGCGCGCTGAACCGCCGCAAAATGCTTGCTGTCACGGAGCACGCGCTTTACCGCACATCACGTTACGGCAGACCGCTTGGTCTTATACTTTTCGACATGGACAAATTCAAGACCGTTAACGACACCATGGGGCATGAGGCCGGTGACGACGCTCTCAGGATAGCAACCAGAACATGCGTCTCCAGCCTTAGAAAGACCGACAGAATGGCGCGCTGGGGGGGAGACGAGTTTGTTATCCTGCTTCCGGATACCGATCTGGAGGGCTCGGCAAATTTTGCCGAAAGGATACGTAAAGACGTAAAAAAAGCCATGCAGCAGGCGGGATACCCCATAACACTAAGCCTTGGCGTGGCCGAAGCCGTTAAAACCGACACACCCGACACCCTGGCGGCGCGGGCCGATAAGGCCATGTACAGGGCCAAACAGGGTGGTGGCGACGGGGTAGAACGGTAGCGTCCCGGCTAGTTCGGTCCGGGTTCGCCCAGGTCCCTGATCGCCTGACTGAGGTGCTTTCTCATGGCCTCGGCGGCTTCTTCGGACCGGTGGTTTTTGATGTGCTCCGCTATTTCCACGTGTTCTTCCACCATACGGTTCCAGTTTCTGGGAGGCAGTTCGAGATAGGCGTGCCGCTGGGCGTCGAGCTCGCTTCGTATGGACCGAAGCAACTGTATGGCCAGTCTGTTGCCGGCTATGTCGGCTATCATTTCGTGAAAATCTGCGTTCTCCTTGAAAAAGACCGCGTTCCTGGGGTAAACCCCTTCTTCCGCTTTTTCCCGGTAGGAACCGACGAAATCCATAAGGCCCCGAATGTCGTCCTCCGTAGCGCGTTCCGCCGCCCACGACGCTATCTGAACCTCCAGCAGCAAACGCACCTGCATCAGCTCCAGCCAGGAGGATTTATCCCTCATGTAGCTCAACAGTTCCGTTGTATGGATCTTGGACAGGGCGTCATCGCAGACAAGCGTTCCGTAACCGGGTCTTGCTTCTATTACTCCGAGAATGGCCAGGGCTTTGGTGGCCTCGCGTATGCTGTTGCGGCCCACCTGGAACAGTTCGGCCAGTTCGGCCTCGGGGGGTACGCGCATCCCGGGTTTCCACTTGCCCGATTTTATCGCTTTCACGATCTGTCGTATGACTTCCTGATAAAGGCTTGTTTTGTTGGCCGGTTTAAAGATCACCACTACACCTTCCGTTCGTCTTGAGTACAGGTCCGACAGGATAATACCATGTTTCGACCTTTCGCTAATATGCATTATACAATTTCCAAAAATTTGACAGCTGCCCACCCTATCTGTATGTTCATACTAACATCCAAATATCCCATATTAGGATTGGATCGATACAGGAAGGGGGATTCGCGTGATTCAGACTGACGCCCGGCAGGGATTTCTTGCCGGCATGGAGCGCTTTCAGCATTTTCTGTTGTTCGGGTTGATGATCAGCGTCACGGTACTCGTTTTTATCCAGGTTCTGCTTCGATACGTTTTTCGCGCACCGCTAATGGGAATAGAGGAAATACTGCTTTTCCCGACGGTGTGGCTCTACTTTGTAGGAGGCATCAACGCATCTTGCGAGGAAAGCCAGATAGTGGCGCGCGTTCTTGAAATAGCGCTCAAAAAAAAACGAAGCGTCTATCTTCTGCGGACTATTGCCGCGGTGGTTTCTCTCGTGGTTCTGGTCTGGCTCTGCTACTGGTCTTACGACTTCCTGAAATATTCCCTCCGCATGAGCAAGGAAAGCGCAACGCTCTATATTCCCCTGATCTACGCGGAAGCCTCTGTTTTCGCAGGATTCACGCTCATGGGCGCCTACACAGTGGTTGAGGCCTTCAGGAATTTCCATATCTTCAAAACTGCCCCGGCGGACGAGCTTTTGACTGGAGGCGAGCTGTCATGATCACGATCGTAATTATCGCCCTTCTGCTTCTTGTTGCGCTTCTTACGATAGGCGTTCCGCTTCCGTTCTGTTTCGGCGGCAGCCTTATGTTCATGTCGATAGTAGGCGGAGTCAACATGAAGGGCATGATGCTCTGGGGCCTGGGGCAGATAACGAACCCCGTGCTCCTCTGCGTGCCGCTTTTCATTTTTGCGGGAACACTGATGAGCGAAAGCGGCATAGCCAAATATCTGCTCGACTTCGTCAATACGTTCGTGGGCCGGATACGGGGCGGCATAGGCGTGGTAGCGGCGGTAGCCTGCGCCATAATAGGGGCCATTTCCGGCAGCGCCTTCACGGGCGTAGCCGCCACTGGACCTATCCTTATCCCCCGAATGGAAGAAGAGGGTTACCCCCGCGGATTCGCGACGGCGCTGGTGACATGCTCCTCCATTCTCGGACTTCTCATTCCGCCTAGCGTGACCATGATCGTATACGGGTGGGTAACTGAAACATCAATACTGGCCTGTTTCCTGGCCACGGTCGGCCCCGGAATTCTCATCACCTTCCTGTTTTCCGTTGTCAACCTCGTGATGGCGCGCAAGTTCGATCTGAAGCTGGAGCCGAAACTGCCCATCAAGGAAAAGATGCAACTGGTCAGGAAGCGTACATGGAAAGCTCTTCCCGCACTGATGATGCCTGTAATTATCCTTGGAGGCATCTACGGCGGGATCATGACGCCCACCGAAGCGGCCGGCGTTGCCGTTGTTTACTCGATACCGGTAGGTTTCTTTGTCTATAGGGGGCTGACCGGACGCAACTTCTTCGACATAGCGTGGAACGCCGCGACAGCCGTCGGCGCCATCATGGTCATGATCATTGTCTGTCTCATGCTGAGCCAGACCTTTGTTATGCTGCGTGTTCCCCAGGCGATCGTCGCGGGGCTTTTCAGTATTACGCAGAGCAAGGTAATACTGCTGATACTGGTCAACCTGCTGCTGTTTTTCATCGGCATGATCGTCAACGACATCACCGGGATCATCCTTACCGCTCCTCTCCTGCTGCCGCTGATGCAGGCCATGGGCATAGACCCGATCCAGTTCGCGGCCATCATCGGAGTAAACCTGGCCATGGGCGGTCTGACTCCTCCCTACGCGAGCGTGCTCTACCTGGGCATGCGCATAGGCAAGGTCGAATTCATGGACATACTGAAACCAACCCTGCTGTTCCTGGCAGTCGGCGTGGTGCCGGTAGTGCTGCTTACATCGTTCTGGCCCGATCTTTCGCTGTTTTTGCCCCGGGTCATGGGATTCCTTCACTAGAAAGCCCGGGAGGACAGGACATTGACGGCATCCGCAAAAACAGTAGCCGTACTTGGAGCGGGCAACGGGGGACAGGCCCTTGCAGGGCATCTGTCGATACTGGGCCACAGGGTGAGGCTTTTCGAGCACCCCGATTTCAGATCCAATGTCAACGCAATAGCCGCGCAGGGCTACATAGAGCTTCACGGCGCGGTTAACGGAAAAGGCAAGATAGAAATGGCTTCGTCCGATGCCGCAGAGGTTATGGACGGTATCGACGCCGCCTGCATGGTGGCCCCTTCTTTCGCCCAGGAACCACTGCTTGAGATATTGTTGCCGCATTGGAAAAAAGGCGCGCCGCTGCTTATGATACCGGGCAACTTCGGCAGTTTTATCGCCTCAAAAATGGCCATGTCCCGTGGAATAGACGAAGACGCATGCCCACTTGCCGAAACCGACACGCTCCCCTACGCCTGCAGGCTGGACGAACCGGGCAGGGTTCACGTGTGGGGCGTAAAGAGCGGTATTTCCTTTTCGGCGCTGCCTTCATCTCGCAACGAAGAAATGGCCAGGCGCCTGGGAGAGTTCTTCCCCATTCCTCTGGAGCCGCTGGAGAACGTTCTGGCCATAGGCATGTCGAACCTGAACATGGTGGTACACTGTGCGGCCATGCTGCTGAACACGGGCAGGATCGAATCCACGGGTGGCGATTTCCGTTTCTACACGGACGGTATAACCCCTACGGTGGGAAAACTGCAGGAACTGATGGACGCGGAACGACGCTACATCGCCGAGGGCTACGATCTGGACCTGGTTTCGGCGATCGACTGGATACATCACGTCTACGGCATAGAGGGCGACACGCTATACGAACTTCTGACGAACAACCCGGCCTACAGCGGACACGGATCCGACGCACCCAAAACTGTGCGCCATCGTTACATAACCGAAGATGTCCCCAACCTGCTGGCGCCTCTGCTGGATCTGGGCAGGGCGGCCGGCAGAAAGGCCCCTGTGACCGAAAGCGTGGTATGTCTGCTTTCCAACCTTCTGGACGAGGATTACCGCCTTACAGGCAGAACCATGGATCGGCTTGGAATAGGCGGGATGGATGTTGAATCTGTTCTGAAGCGCGTCAACGGGTAAATACGGAGTTACGGCGTCTTCAAGAGTCGCCGGGACCATATACAAAAGGCGCCACCATCATGGAAGGAGGAAACACAATGAAACGACTGGTTTTGATCGCACTTGCAGTAGTGGTAGCAGTGAGCATGGCCGTTCCCGCAATGGCCAAGCCCGAACAGGTATGGAAACTGTCTCACGTACGCCCGCAGGATACCGACATCGACAAAGACCTTCACTGGTTCGCCGACAAGGTTTTCGAGGCTACTGATGGCAGGATCAAGGTGGAGATCTACGGCTCGAACCAGCTGGGCGACTACACCGTTGTCCATGAGCGCATCAGCGTAGGCGCCGTGGAAATGGCATGCCAGCCTCCGGGCGTAGCGGCCGACAAGAGGATCCAGCTTCTCAACCTGCCCTACCTCGTAAAGGACTGGGCCGAGGCCAGAGAAGTCTACAAGACCGGCAGCCCCCTGATGAACGTCGCCTCTGATCTGTTCGCCGAGCAGGACATCAAATACCTGGCAGCCTATCCCGTTTACTTCGGTGGCATAGCGCTGGCCAAGGAACCCACCGACGCCGGCGACCCCAACGTCAGCCAGGGCCTGAAAGTCCGCGTTCCGCCGATGAAATCGTTCCAGCTCCTTGGCGACGCGCTTGGCTACCAGGCTACGCCTATCCCCTTCTCCGAAGCATTCACGGCCATCCAGACCGGCATAGTCAATGGTGTCATCGGCTCAGGAGCCGAGGGCTACTACGCCAACTTCAGGGACGTTATCTCCTACTACGTTCCCGCCAACACGCATTTCGAACTCTGGTATCTCTACATGAACAAACCTCTCTGGGACGGCCTCTCCGACCAAGACAAGGAAGCCGTAGCTTCCGTGGCCGCGGAGTTTGAATCTCGCCGCATGGAATCAGCCGAAAAGGCCCAGGCCGCCAACGAGCAGAAACTCGCCGATTACGGCATCACCATCATCCCCGTTTGCGAGGACTCTCTCGCTCTCTTCGCCGAAAAGGCCAAGACCGACGTATGGCCCGAGGTTATGGACGATATCGGCCGCGAATGGGCCGAAGGCGTTATCAACTCGCTCCAGCAGTAACCGCTAACCAGGATATGCGGGGAGGGGGACCCCCCTCCCCCTTCTTCTTTCAGCCCGGCTAAAGCCGACTTTCGAGAATACAGGCGTTGGAAACCGGTTCGACAGGACCGGGCTGGCCCGCCTTTTCCGAAAAGATCCTGAAGAAGAGCGAACAAAGGGAGGTCGAAAGCATTGCAGTATACCGTTTTGGGAAGCGGAAACGGTGCGCGGGCCTGGTGCGCCCAGATTGCGGGAGCCGGCCGTTCCGTCACAATGTGGGAACCCCTGGAGGCCACCGAAGACTACAGGAAACTGGAAAAGGAACCCCAGCTGTTTCTGGAGGGCGACATTGAAACCGGAGGCGAGCTCGCATCCGTAACAATGGATATCGGCGAAGCAATGAAGGGATCGGAAATGGTGCTTGTGGTAGTGCCTTCGTTCGCTCATGAGCCGATCTTCCGCAAGATGATCCCTCACCTGGTCGACGGCCAGACGGTTGTGATCGTACCGGGCAATTTCGGAGGTTTCAGGCTGCTCAAGATGATGGGTGAAGCCGGTTGCACGGCCGACATCGCCATAGCCGAAACCGACACAATGCCCTACGCCTGCCGTATCAGCGCATGGAACAAGGTGTTGTGTTTCAAGAAAAAATTCAAGGTCAACCTGGGTGTAATGCCGGTCGCCAGGACAGAACCCGTGGTTGCTTCGCTTAACGAGCTGTTCTCGGGCTACATCGAATTCGTGGCGGCCGGGAACGTCCTTCAGGTAGACATGGACAATCCCAACTACGTGCTTCATCCGTTCCCCGTTCTTTTGAACTACGGTGATATCGAAAAGAACCCCTCCACATTCCGCCACTATATGGACGGCATTACGCCGCTCATCTCGGAACAGATGGAAGCAATGGACCAGGAGAGGATAGCCGTAGGCAAAGCTCTGGGACTTGATCTGGACAGGTGTCTGGACAAACTCAAGGAATACTACGGAGACAACGACACGACCACACTGCACGAATACGTGAACAGCCCCGAATCTCCCTACGTGGACCTGGTGGGGCAGAACGTACGCAGCCGCTACATCTCAGAAGACGTGCCCGGTGTGCTTACTCCCATTATCCAGCTCGCAGACAAAGCGGGGAAAAAGGCGCCGATAGCCTCACTGGTCGTAGACCTTGCGTCCCTGCTTCACGACACGGATTACTACGGCGGGGGTTCGACTCTTGAAACTCTGGGCATAGACCGTTTCTCCCTCGAGGAGATCAAGTCCATAGTTGAAAACGGCAAATATCCTTCTTGAATCTCATCTCCATTGACTCACCCCTCTCAGAAGGCCCCGGACGAATTGTCCGGGGCCTTCCAATTTTTCAGGAATATAATTACCGGTCGTTCGTGTATACTATTATGGTAAATATCCACTGCGAGGTGTGATCATGAACGTATATCCCAAAACAATGACCGCGGCCATAGTGCAGCACACCCCGGTTTTTTTGAACCTTGACGCCAGCGTGAACAAGGCGGCGAAACTGATCGCAGAAAGCGCGGGCAACGGAGCCGGGCTGATTGTTTTTCCGGAGACATGGCTCCCCGGTTACCCCGTATGGATCGACACGGCGCCCGAGGCGGCCATATGGGGCAACCCCGTTTCTCACAGACTGTACAGACGGCTTGTGGAGAACTCGATAACCGTCCCCGGCGAGGCTTTTTCGACGCTGCGCAGGTCAGCCATGGAAAACGGGGCTTATGTCGTGATGGGCGCTCACGAAAAAGTCGGGAACACGCTTTATAACACCATGCTTTTTCTGGCCCCTGACGGCTCTTACACCCTGCACCGAAAACTGACCCCTACCTACACCGAGAAACTGCTCTGGGGCGCCGGAGACGGCAGCACGCTCGAGATGCTGGACACACCCCTCGGGGTTCTTGGCGGACTGATCTGCTGGGAACACTGGATGCCGCTGGCCCGCGCCGCCATGCACGCCAAACACGAGGTATTCCACGCCGCCCAGTGGCCCTGGGTGCGTGAACTGCATCAGATAGCGAGCAGACAGTACTCTTTCGAGGGACAATGCTTCGTCCTGGCCGCCGGGACCGTCCTTTCGATACAGGACGTACTGGAGGGTTTCGATTCCATCCCGGGCGGCGATCCCGACGACAGGGCGATGCTGGAATCGATGGGGAGTTCTCCAGAAACGCTGCTTCAGCGAGGGGGCAGCGCGATCATTGGACCAGACGCCATGTACGTGACCGAGCCGGTTTACGATTCGCGCGAAACGATCTTTGCCGAACTGGACACGGACAGGGTGACCGAGGGACATCTTCTTATGGATTCGGACGGCCATTACTCGCGGCCCGATGTTTTTTCTCTGAAGGTAAACACCACTCCAGCCAAAAACGTAGAATTCTAAAGGCGGAAAGCCTGGACATGGAGGCTATATTATGAGCAGAGGAAAGGTAAACATCGGCATATTCGGCTGGCCTGCAACTGACAATGGGTAAAACCGACATTACAACTCCGACCCTTGGGGCAAAACGACTGCCCGAGATGGACGCCGCCCGCGGGCTGATAATGATACTTATGGCCGTGGACCACACCATGGAGCTTGTGGCTCACATAGGGTTCAGCGAGTTCTGGGCCGCTCCTGTTCCCGATTACGGCTCGCTGCTGGCCTTTTTCACCAGGTTCGTCACGCATACCTGCGCTCCGGGGTTTTCGATGCTGATGGGTGCGGGAATGGTTTTTTTCGCCCACAGCAGGCGTGCGGCCGGATGGAGCGAGGGTCGGATAATCAGGCAATACTGGATACGCGCCTTTGTGCTTGTAGCGGTCATGCTGACGGTGGAACTTTTCGTATGGGCCCAGGCTTTTCCTCAACGTCCGTCGGGAGCAACGCCCTTTTTCCTTATTTTCGGCGTACTGTACTCACTGGCCGGTTCCATGGCGCTGGGCTCGCTGGTGCTGAGGGCGCCCAGAGCTGTGCTTGCGCTTCTGGCGATAGCGCTTGCGGTAACCACTCAGTTGCTTCTTCCCGTTTCGCTTTCGTGGAAAGAAGCGGCCGGCGTCATCAACCTGCCGATGATGTTCAGTTTCGTGCCCTTCGGCAAGCAGATACCGCCTCTTAATATTTTCGTTTTCTACCCCGTTATGCCGTGGCTGGTTTTCACCCTGTTCGGCATGGTGCTGGCCGGTTTTTTGCAGAGCGACAGGGAAAAGACCGAGAAGATGCTGCCTCTGGTGGGAGCGGCCCTTGTGGCGGGATTCGTGCTCCTGCGGCTGTGGGGCGGGTTCGGCAATATTCACCCGGTAGAGGGCAAGGGGATCATTGCGTTTCTGGCGGTAAACAAATACCCGCCCAGCATCGCATATGCACTGCTCTTCGGCGGCGTTAACCTGCTGATACTTTCGTTTTTCTCACGGGCGGGGGAATTCTGGTGGAAGCCCGAAAACCCCGTGCAGGTTTTCGGTAAGTGTCCGTTCTTTTTCTATGTTCTCCACCTGTACCTGTTCATGATAACAGGCAAGGTGCTTGGCCTGTTCATGGAATCGGTCGGCTACCCTGTGGCTTTCACCTGCTGGGCTGTCGGGCTTTTTGTGCTCTACTGGCCCTGCAGGGCGTTCGTAAAATACAAACATGGCACAAAGCCCGGTTCCATCGTAAGGCTGTTTTAGAGGAGAAAAACAAGATCAACCAAACCAGAGATTTTCATCTACCGGCGGTCCTGCGACCTCTCCGCCGGTAGATGGACCTCGATATCCGGCTCATCCTTCGAGCATTTCGATCATTTCAGTCAGCGCTTCCCTCAACAGCTTTCCGAACTTTTCAAGCTTCTCTCCCACATGGCTGCGGCTGGTGGTGTTGAAATGCACGGCGTCGGAGAACGTAAGGTAGCGTATGCCAAGGCCGTCGCCCGCCACCGGGCCGAAGCCGGCAAGTTTGAGGCCGTTGTGGCCGCTTGTGCTTGTGGACACAAGGCTGGTGGTGAGGGTTCTGAAACCCGGGTCGCTGAACAGCGCAGGTTCTTCCGTTATTCCAAGATCGGCCCCGTACCTTTTGTACATAGCCCGGAGTCCCAGCATATGCCGCTCTACACCCAGGCCGTTCTTGCATTCACCCAGTCTTGACACCTGCTTCTCTATCGCCCGCTTGAGAGCCGCTACCTTTTCTTCCGCGGGGACCGACGGGGCTTCCATTTTATGAACGAACTCGCAGGATTCAGCGGAAACGGACCTTAAAGCCTCTGTACGGCCGTGAAGAAATCGTCTTGTCATAACGGCCTCATAGGTACTGCGGACTTCGCCGAAGAGCCTGTACTGCGCCAGCTGGATCCCCATCTGGATAAAGCCGTCGGGGCTGACGCCGCCCTTCTTTATACGTTCCTTGCCGAAATCCTGGAACAGTATGACCCTGGTTACGACATCGCCTCTCAGATCGTCGAAAGCCCTTGCCGCCCGCTTCAGTGTTGCACGGAGATCACTATCCAGAACGGGAGCAAGGGGTTCTGCCGGTTCGCACTCCCTTGTCCACCGACAATCCCCTTCATCGCCTCCATCGTCAAAAATAAAACCCGAAAGCGACACTATGGCGGAACCGTCGGTGCTCGAATGCTCCATGTTTATGGCGGCCTCTCCCTCCAGTGTCACTATGATGAGCAGAGGCTTGTCGAACCAGTGGTTCCTGCCATCTCCGTGCAGCATGGCGGCCGAAAGTTCATCGACGGATTTCGCCGGGTTCGAGTCGAGAGATATTACGAAAAGCGCCCGCTCTATCGTATCCAGGATGCCGGCGTTCGCCGGGTCGAGTGTTGTGAAGCGATACCGGGACTCGGCCCATTCATCCCTGTTCATGGTCGTGAAAAGAGAAATACATTCTTCATCGGGAAGATGTTCCGGGGTGTCCCTGAGTATGGTTCGAACGTCCTCCAGAACTGTTTCCCTGTGGCGAAGCGCTCCGTTCGCGTCTATTACATCCAGCCGGTACACCCTGCCTTTGCACAAAATAACGATGTGGCGTTCATGCGGTGACGTGGGGAATTCCTCCGATACGTTGCTCCTTACAAAATCCATTTCTTTTCGGGGAATCCGGGTAGACGAGAACATGCGGTGGAACTGGTCCATACAGAGGGGGCCGTCACGGTTGGAATCGGGGGCAAGACATTCACGGTCGAGCTGGTCCTTGAACTTGAGGGTGGAAACGATGATATCGGCCGCTCTTTCTGCCTGACCTTGATCAGCCGTCCGGCTGTTCCTGTCGAAAAGATAAAAGATATTCACATTGATGGGCGCCGGCTGCCTGGGGCCGAGATAATGCTCCAGCCAGAAGGGCTCCATCCAGTTATCGACCCCCGGAGCGTCAGCGAACCGGAGAAGGGCTTCCTGAAGCCTGCGGCCATCGCCCCCGGAAGCTGTAAATGCTTCGGCGGAAGCCCTGGTCTGAATGAACGTTTTTCCATCCACCAGCGGTTCCGTCCATTCGAGCAGTTTTTCGACCGTATCGTCAAGATCCGGAACCGGAAGTTTGGGAAGCTCGGCCTGTTTCGAGAACGTTACTCCGCAGCGCAAAGGCTTTTCTCCGCTCACGGGCTCTCCTCCTGTCGTATGAAATACATGCCTTTTTGGGCACGACAACGCATTAAAAGAATATCATATCGATAAAGCGTCCGCAAACCATCGGAAAGTGTCTCGGGGGTCTGAAAGCGTTCAGGGATACAGGTCGGTGCTAAGATACTTGAGACCCGAGTCGCATACCAGAAAACATACGGTTTTCCCTTTTTCGCTTCCCGTAAGCAGTTTTTTCGCGGCCGTCGCGTGTGCGCCGGTTGAGAAACCACCGAAAACACCTTCGAACCTGGCAAGCGATCGGGCCCCTTCCATAGCTTCTTCGTCGGTTACCTGAATGAAATCGTCCACAAGCGAAAGATCCAGGAGCGGAAGATCCCTGGAATATCCGCAGCCCTGTATTTTGTGTCTGCCGCTCCCCCCGGGGTTCGCTAACCAGGCAGCTTCTTCCGGCTCCGCCAGGTAGCACCTGATCGAGGGGTTATGCCGTTTGAGAGTCTTCGATATACCCGTAAACGAACCGCCCGACCCGACAATATCGACGAAAGCGTCTATGTTGCCGCCCGTATCGCGCCATATTTCCTCGCCCGAGATCTCCTCGCCCTTTACGTTGCCTTCCATGGCGAACTGGTCGGCTCGGAAAGCTCCCCGCTCTTTGACGATGCGACGGGCCTCCATGTCGACAAGTTCAAGGTCTTTTCCCGAAACCTGGCCCGATTCGGAACCGCTAGCCTGGGGAACCAGCACCACCTCGGCCCCGAGGGCGCGCATCATTCGAGCCCTCTCCATGGAATTGCCCTCCGACATGACAGCTACGAATCGGTAGCCTTTTATCCCGCAGGCCAGAGCCAGCCCCGTTCCCGTGTTGCCGCTGGTTAGTTCCACAACTGTGTCGCCCGGTTTTATCCAGCCTTGTTCTTCGG
>Ga0272441_10011466_pt1 | contig 13146 bp, 15 predicted proteins | sample SSMProp6N_FD_193582 | JGI IMG/M metagenome (GOLD analysis project Ga0272441, IMG submission 193582) | Marine sediment archaeal communities from Little Sippewissett salt marsh, Falmouth, MA, United States - SSM-Prop-6N | ecosystem: Environmental > Aquatic > Marine > Wetlands > Sediment ... | reverse complement strand
GGCAACGTGACCCGCAACGATACTGGCGCAAGGCACCACAGGAGGTACAGGATTTCCTGGTCCCGGCGATTGATGATTATTACCGTGACAAACCACAGGTTGAGCGTGATGAGGGTATGCGCTCCTGTGGCCTGGTCGGACAGACCATCATGCTAATGGCCCTGGAACTGGGTTACCAGAGCTGCCCGATGGATGGCTTCGATTACGATGAGGTCGCTAAAATCATCAACCTGCCCGAAGACCATAACATTGCTTTCATGATTGCAATTGGCAAGGGCACCAAGGACTCATGGCCAAAACCCGGTCAACTGCCGCTGGATGAAGTTATGATAAACAACCGCTTCGATTAAGCAGTGTATGATCGGGGTAAAAGTTAGTCCTTCTTTGGTTTAACGAACAAGACTTTTAATCAGAGTTAGTAGTCTCTAAAAGGGGATACGCAGGAGGTAGGGCTTTAGAATTTTTGATGATTCTACACGTGGTACGTTCAAGATGACCAATGCATATCAGCTAATAATCGTTTAATTTCAATTGGTAAGATTGTTTTGACTGGGACTGATAGCTTCATTTCTTGTGATCTATATTGTATTTCCATGGAGCGGATAGTTCTTCATAGCGTCAAATTTTAAGTACATGGCCAACTCATTTCTGAATCAAATATTGGTAGCGCAATTTTAGCAATTTTGAATGTTGCTGGTCTGAAAGATCCGGGAAAACGGTATCTTCCCAAGCATGATAACACACAAACAGCCTTGCTCGCATTTCAAGCTCATCACCCTTAAAGCCTAATTCAGCAAAGATTGCCCGAAGATAATCAAGCCGCATTTTGACAACCTCATTAACTACCTTGCGTATCTTAGAATCTGTTTTTGCCCATAAAGTCATCGCGAGATCAAATTTTCCCAGGTGCTTGTCCCTGATCATTTCCATTGAGGCAAGAAGCCGTTTTTTCGGATCAAGTTTCATCAGATCAGGATTGTCAGTGACAGTACCCGTATATTCGCGTGTCCAATAATCCAGAAGGTGGTCAAACAATTCTTGTCGATTTTTGAAATGCCAGTAAAATCCGCTTCTTGATATACCCAATGCCTTGGCCAGCCGTTCAACTTTAACCGCTTCAATACCACCCGCCTCAAGCGCCTCAAGTCCCTTGGCAAGCCATTGGTCTTTACTCACACGGCTGATTTTGTTTGTCATTTGTGTTTCCAACCTTTTTTTGCATTAACTACTGGACATCTCTGTACAGTGTGGTTATCTTCGATGTAAATTAATGTGAAAAAAATAATCCCTATTTGTCCAACTTCAACATATTCTTTGGGTCTGGGTGCCATTTGATATTTTTGTCCGCGAGTGCTGAGGTGCAACTCGGAAAAATGTTTACGCCATCATTTGGTATTTATGTGGACGGTCTTCTCGGTATCGGTGGTGACAGACCCTATGACTGGGGAGTTGGCGTAGGGCTGCGCTTTAATCACTGATACAGTCATATATTGCATATTCAGCATGTCATGTGTTTTTTATTTAATGATTTTACAAATAGTTACGTTTCTTGTTGGTTAATGCTAAACTGAAAAAAGGAGGTACCAAATGAGACGGTTTTCAATCTTGATTATTGTGGCAATATTGATCGGTTTGCCAATTTTGGTTGATGCGGCGTCAATAATGAACAGTGATAACGAAGTTTACCAAATCAAGGGGCGCAAGGCTGGTGAGGATTGGGTTTATGTTGATATTAATCCCAAGGGAACAAAATATTTTAACTGTCGTCACGGGTGTGAGCTTGAGTTGGTAGAAACCGGCTCATCTGTCGTATTGGATACTGATGGCGACGTCGTCATCAATCATGGGGTTTTAACTGTAAAGTAGAATCATCTGCCAGGCAACAATGACAGTTGGGCCGATATGCACAAAACAACCTTCGACCAAAACGAGTGATGGGATCAGCTTTAAGAGTCGGCCAACAAATATTACTGTTGATAGAAATTGGTCACTTTTTTTGCTCATTATGAACATTAACAAGACGTCTATTTAACATTCCAATATAGAACCAAAACGTGACGTCTATTAAACATTAATGAAAACCAGACAAGAAAGCATATTCAGTGGAGGAAACTTATGATCACAACGAAGAAAGTTCTTATTATCGCATCTATGGCGTTCATGGCCGTGATGGTCTATCAATGGGGACACGTAGACGGAAGCGAAGGAAAATCGTCTGGGATAGTCAGTGACGCAATCGCCGCTGAGAGTCCGCCAAAAGCATCACCGGTCAAAGGCGCGCGCTCGTGATTACTACGCGCCCAACAGTGAGGATCTGGGACCGAATGAAATGCGTGTAATCGCATGCGGAACCGGGATGCCCACGACTCGTGCCGCACAGGCCTCGTCCAGCGCCTGCTCGACTACCCCTGGAGCAGCTATCCGGCGTATGCCTATGGCCGGCGGTGTCCGGACTGGTTGAAGACCGACTTGATCCTGTCGCAGTTCGGTCCTGACAGCACCGGACGCAAAGCCTACCGCGAAAAAGTGCAGCAGTGCGGCGACGAGGATAAGAGTGTCTGGGAAGAAGTCAAAAACGGAATGGTCTTTGGGTCTCAGGCCTTTATCGACCGATTAAAGAAAAAATATTTGGATCCGGAACATCTGGCCGATGCTCCGGATCGACAACAATTCATCGGCGGCAGGAAACTGGGTGAGATCATCGAGACCGCGCCAGCCCATCTAAAGGGCGACATCCAAAGGTGGAAAAGCGCCCGTCGCATCTCCAAAGCGGACACGCTCAAGCGCGACATGCTGGTCTATCATCTTTGGCGAAGCGGCCGGTTCAGCAATTCTGAGATCGGCAACCAAATCGGTCTGAGCATTTCTTCTATCAGTCGGCGGGCTGGGAAATTTCAAGCCCTGCTGGACCGAGATAAGAAAGTCCAAATAACTTACGATAAATTTAAATCAATAATCAAGTTTTGACCCCTATGGCCACCTATAGGGTATAACGAAACCCTCAAATTCAGCTCCCTGCGGATGTCGGCTATCGTTATAACTGTCTGTAAAAGTACACTTTATGTGTGCTGATACCCAATTCTTCGTGTGTGGTTAAAAAATTCGATGGAAGCACGAAACCTACAATTCCGATCCTTGCAATAAATTGAAGATTCGCTTATACATTATACAATTCGAGGACTAAAGCGTTAAGGCAATTAGTGTGCAGGTTTGATACATTTTTTTATCCAAAAACAAATCAAACTTTGTAGTATTTCCATTTATCACCATCGCAACAATAAAAAAATAAACCCCAATATTTTGCATCTATCTATAACCTGTATGTTTAGGCCCCTGACCAGTTCGTTAACATCGCACCTTCTCAGGAAAGCGCTGCTTGCTTTTTTAACAATACTATTGTTTCTTAATTCCCATGCTTTGGGATCACAGGAAAACAGGCTTAAAACAGTTCTTATAGTTTATTCATTGGGCCATATGTACCCAGTAATGGCTAATTGGGACCGGAATATTTGGTTTGTGTTTAGGAACCAGCAAGACCTAAACATTAAAGTCAACACTGAAAACCTGGATCTATCACTTTATCACGATTCAGATTATATCCGGAGGACGGTTGATATTTTTCGCTACAGGTATTTAGAATCAAAACCAGACCTGATTATCGCAGTGTTTGAACCTGCTTTTGATTTTGTGCTTAAATATAGACAAGAGCTATTTCCCGATGTCCCAATTATATTTGGCGGCATTGAACGACTATCTTTCGAAAATCCAGATCTCTACCCGAATATTACAGGTGTTTTCCAAGATGGTACCGCATATGGCAAAACACTTGACCTTGCACTTAATCTGCATCCCGGCACCCGTCATATAGTAGTTATCGGCGGTGCCGGGTTGATAGAACAATCATGGCTTGAATCTGCCCGAAAAGCATTTCAACGATATGTAGATCGTTTACAATTTACTTATATGGTTGGACTCTCAATAGATGAAATCCAGAACAGGTTAAAAAAAATTCTTACTAATACAGTGGTATTGTCTTTCCCTATAACTCAGGATAGTTCAGGTAAATCAATAATATACCGCGACGCACTTACCCAAATTTCGAAGGCATCAAGTGTGCCCGTCTACAGTTTTTATCAAGGCGCCTTTGGCAAAGGTATTGTAGGTGGCTATATAAAAAATTTTTCAGTGCAGGCGAAAACAACTGCTGAAATGGGATTACGTGTTTTGAAGGGAATTCCAATTCAAGAAATACCTGCGATTCAAAAAAAGGATTTGGAATATATGTTCGATTGGCGTCAACTCAAACGCTGGTCGATTTCCGAGAACAGACTGCCTCCTGGCAGTATTGTAAAATTCAAAGAACTCACCACCTGGGACAGATACAAGGGCCAAATTATCGGTGCTCTCATACTTATTTTATTCCAGACGCTGATTATCTTCTATTTGCTGTATCAACGCAGGATACGCCTTAGGGCCCAAGAACAGGTGCTGCAGGCGGAGCTGAAATACAGGACCGTGGCTGATTACACATTTGACTGGGAATACTGGCAAAGTCCCGACGGTTCATTGCGGTACGTATCTCCTTCCTGCGAGCGTGTCTGTGGCTATACGACTCAGGATTTCATAAGGAATCCCTCTTTGCTCCAGGATATCATTGTAACTAAGGACAAAGCGGTCTGGGATGAACACAGATGCATTAATAAAAAGGAAATGCAATCAGAAGAAATTCAATTTCGGATTCAAAGACCGAATGGTGAGATTCGCTGGATTGAGCATGCCTGCCAACCGGTATTCGATCAAAAGGGGAAAAAGCGAGGTGTTCGTGCCAGTAATCGCGATATAACAAGAAGAAAGCAATCAGAAGAATCACTAAAAGCAATCAGTGAAGAAGCCGGATTGCTTGCTGGAAAACTGCTTAACGCTCAAGAATTGGAGCGAGCACGAGTTGCCCGTGAACTTCACGACGATATTACCCAAAGGCTGGCCGTTATGAACATCGAGGTGGACAATCTTGAGATGCAGCACCAATCTCTAGCAGAGCCGCTTAAGGAAAAACTGCAACAACTTGGAATTGATCTCGGGGAACTTTCATCTGATATTCATATGATTTCGCGCCAGCTTCATCCGTCCATATTGTACGAATTAGGATTAATCAAAGCGATCGAGACCGAATGCAATAATTACACTCGACTGAGAAGAATCTCGCCAACTTTGGATTTGGATAACACAATTAAAGATGTTCCCAAAGAGATTGCCCTTTGCATATATCGCATCTTACAGGAAGGATTAAGAAACATTGGTAAACATGCCATGGCCTCAGATATCCAAGTTAGGCTTTGTATGAGAAAAAATACTATATGTTTATTTCTAAAGGACAATGGTATAGGATTTGACTCAGCTTCGGCAAAAGAAAGAGCAGGGATTGGGCTTGCCAGTATGGTAGAGCGCGCTCGTTTGGTTAACGGCGATCTGTCCATAGAATCCGGTACCGAAATAGGAACGACAATAAAATTAAAAATACCGATTCCACTTCCACCACGATACAATTAGATAGAACTGCATACAGAATCAGAACGAAATTATCCTAATGCGATGAGATAAACCATGCGAAAAACTCGTGTCCTATTAGCCGATGATCATCAAATCGTTCTTGAGGGATTGAAAAGCCTTCTTGAGCAGGAGTTTGAAATAGTTGGAATGGTTGTAGACGGAAATGCTTTAGTGAACGAAGCTTTAAAATTGCACCCCGATGTTATTGTGGTCGATATTTCCATGCCGTTGCTCAACGGAATTGAAGCCGTCCGTCAGATTAGAAGCACAGATGAACGAATAAAAGTCGTCTTTCTCACCATGCACCCAGAGGTGACTTATGCAACCATGGCATTTGATGCGGGTGCATCAGGTTATGTCTTAAAAAATGCGGCATCTCGTGAACTCATCACGGCCATTAACGAGGCGATGAAAGGTAGAACATATGTGACGCCGAGGATAGCCGGAGAGTTAATGCAAACCTATAAAAAAACACGCCCTGGTGATAAAATATTTGAAAAGAAGCTAACTCATAGACAAGGAGAAATCTTGCAGCTATTAGCAGAGGGGCATTCAGCCAAAGAAATCGCAAACATGCTTTCCATTTCTCCCCGAACGGTTGAAACCCATAAATACAATATGATGGAGGGGCTTAACCTGAAAACCACGGCCGATCTGATTAAATTTGCCATCAAGCATGGTCTCACTGCCATTTAATACGTAATTTTACTGATCAATACGTATTTTTACTCGATACCTCTCAGTAAATTTTTCTTTAAATATCTGTAATTTTCCGTATTGAAATCACCCCTCAAAATGAGATGTTGAACCATTGCCTGAATTGATGCAACCATGTGGTTGCTGACCGGCCGCCCTGAGATCTGTCCGCTTCTTCGGCCAGACATGCTTATGAGTTATCTATTATAATTATTTATCGGGGTGTTGATGAAAAAGAGAATCGTATTATTGGCAGATAGTCATCCGGCGTTGCTGGAAGGGATAAGAGGTCTGTTGGGAGCCCTGTTCGACTCAGTCATTATGGTATCTGATGAGGAGTCACTTATGGAGGCATTGACAAGACTTGACCCTGATCTGGTCGTTGTGGATCAGTCCTTACGCGTTGCCCATGGTTCTAATGTAATCACTCTATTAAAAAAATACGATTCTGAGCTCAGAATTATTGCTTTAAGCTCATACCCTGAACCGGTATTTATGAAGCAATGCATGTCATCAGGGGCTTCGGGTTACGTCCTCAAACGTTCAGCAGCAAAAGATTTAGTCAAAGCTGTAAAGGAAGTGTTGAGAGGGGGCGCATTTGTAACCTCAGATGTTGGAACTTCATAGTGAGACTAAAGCAGAATAAGGCGCGCGATCGTGATTTCTATTCGCCCAATAGCGAAGACGTCGGGCCGGATGAAATGCGCTTGATTGCCTGTGGAACAGGCATGCATACCACGCGTTCGGGACAAGCGGCATTGTGCTGGCTGCTCGAACTGGGAAATGGTGACAAGTTTATCTTCGATTTCTGGACCTGGCACGGCATCTACGACAGCAATCTGGAAGCCGTTCGCGAAACCTATGAGGGTCCCCTGACACTTGCCCGCGACATGACCGTTTGGAATGTTACCGACGACCAGGTGGTGGTGCGCGAGGCGTTTGCGGATGAGAACGTCGCGCCGATCGGTACGACAGCAGCGTATCGTAACCAGAAACGCGAACCGCCCAGTGTCCCAGAAAAAAACATTTCACCTGACATCAACGCCGGTAAATGGGCTGGCTACAAGCCACCACGATTGCCAAAGCAGTAAAGAAAAAAACAAGGTGGAGGAGATAATTATAATCTCGGTCAAAGAATATCGATCAATTGATGGGTATCTTGAAAATGTCGGATTGTGTATATGGGCAGTTTTAAAGGTTGCCCTTGTCGGCGCTCTATATATTTTATTTACAGCACCCCATCTCTTCGCGGTTGAGCAAACTCACGAAACACACCAAGGCTCAGCGCATTATCATAAAAACAGTGTGGGGCTTTTCCTCGGCAACACCTATGAAGACTCCGACCATGGAAGCGAGAATGGTTTTACCGTTGGTTTCAGTTACGAACGCCGTTTTATAAAGCTTTTGGGTATTGGTGGTTTCTATGAATACGCGGGAGGTGATTTTGACAAGTGGAGTATTGGTGTCCCGCTGTTTATTCATCCTTACAAAGGATTGCGTTTTCAGATTGCACCAGGGTTGGAACACAGAGAAAGCGACGATGAGTTTCTTTTTCGTCTGGGAGTGGCCTATGATTTTAATATATCGGAACAGTTGGCCATCGTGCCAGAGGTTAACGTTGACTTTGTGGATGGTGAAGAGGCGTTTGTTTTTGGCCTTACTTTAGGAGTCGGATTTTAGAAGACTTATCTATAATCACAAACCGTCTCAATTTGTCGGAGAGAGTAAAAAACGAAAAAAAAAAGGATTCACGACAATTAGGAGAAGAAGAGGGGGAAGTTCCCTTGGTCTACTCGACTACAAAATTAAGTGGCTAATTAGTGGGATACAAGATGTGGGGTTAGAAAAACAGCGCGCGTATGTAGTTTGAATTTAGTTAAAGCCCAGATTGATTTACCTTCTAATCCGTAGTGTATCTGAAGGATGCTCAACAATGTATTATTAAATCAATCATTTCATATGGGCTCTGTCAAGTTTTTAAGATATCAAAATAATAAAGAATTTTAAAATTATAAGAACATCGCCAAACAAGAGGAAAAAACGTATGGGCCGACCGCGCCTGAATCCCGAGACAGTGCGACGCAACCGGCTTGTGACGATCACTAAAAATAGTGAGCTGGCGAATCTAGAGCGCATTGCAGATCAAGAAAGAGTATCGCTCTCTGCAGTTGTCCACCGAATTCTCTTCGGTTTTCTTAGAGGCGCTCAAAACCAATAAACCATATAACTATAGTTCGAAATAAGCAGAGGAGGAGAACAATGAATATAATAAAAAAAGGATTTATTGCGGCCTCAATCACCCTCGTGGCCCTACTGCTTTATCAATGGGGACACACAGACGGACAAAAAGGCAGAGTGTTTAAACTCATAGGCGAGTCGGTGGCAGCTCAGAGTTCGCCAAAAATATCACCGGTTAAGGCACGCGATCGTGATTTCTACGCACCCAATAGCGAGGATCTGGGACCGGATGAAATGCGGTTGGTTGCCTGTGGTACCGGCATGCCCACGGCGCGTCCAGGACAAGCGGCGTCGTGCTGGCTGCTCGAACTGGGTAACGGTGACAAGTTTATCTTCGATATCGGGACCGGATCGGGAGAACGCATCGCAGCCCTTCAGATTCCCTACAATTACCTCGACAAGCTCTTTTTGAGCCACCTGCATACCGACCACTTTGGCGATCTCGATGCGCTCTTCGTCGGTGGTGCTCTCTCAGGCCGTCAGAAACCGCTACGCGTTTGGGGACCGAGTGGCGATAAACCGGAGAGAGGCACAAAGTATGCGCTGGATCACCTGTATAAAGCGCTTACCTGGGATCTCGACGGCCGTGCGGGAATAACCGACCCACGTGGATACCAACCTTTTGAGGTTACCGAGTTTGACTACAAGGGCGTAAATGAGATCATCTATCAGGAGAACGGTGTGACGATCCGAACCATCCCGGCCATCCACTCCCTGGACGGTCCGGTGAGTTTCATCGTCGAGTGGAACGATCTCAAATTTGTGTTCGGAGGTGATACCTATCCGAACAAGTGGTATGCTGAGTATGCGAAGGATGCCGATCTGGCCATTCACGAGTGTTTCATCGACGTACCGAACCTGATTGCCAAATTTGGGTTCACCCCAGAAGGCGCATTATCGGTGGGTACTCAGGTCCACACCTCACCGGAAGCGTTTGGCAAAATGATGTCGATCATTAAACCTCGGATGGCGGTGGCTTATCACTTTTTTAATGATTTCGACACGTCAGGGCCGATCAACGATCGCATCCGTACGACCTACGACGGTCCGTTGAGTCTCGCCAAGGACTACATGGTGTGGAACATCACCAAGGATGATATTCGCGTGCGGATGGCAATTTATGATGAAGCCGTCTGGCCACCTCCGCCCACTGAAAAGCCGCAGGTACCCGATCCAAAACTCAGGGTTCCTTATTCGGACTTCATCGTGGGCGGCAAGTACGACATGAAGGACGTGATCCAGCCCACGTATGACGAGATCAACGAGAAGTATGGACTCAACGAGAAGCAAGATTAAGTCTCGCTTCAGTTAAGCGAGCAGCAATTGCCGGCAAAAAGAGTACCCAAGCTGACGGGGATAGCGCTGGCGCTGGTGCGCTACCCCGCAGTTTATTGTAACCGCTAAGTTCAGACATCCAACATATTTGGTGAACCGGCTAAGCTCCAACACCAGCGATATCCATTTGAAAGCCGAAACGAAAGCGGATCTCAGCGTGCTCAAGATTTGCATGCAGAAGTCTTAGCGTTGGAGATGTCGTTCAAGTCCTAAATACCATCCAGCGTGTAGAGGAATTCGGAAGAATTCTTATCTTTTCAGTCGTCAATCTCGAAAATGGAAAAGGGGGAAAATGCTGATGGTCAAGAACAAATGTGTCCAGATTACCGCAATTTTGATAATATTCATGGTGTTTACTGGTGTTGGTTACTCCTCCGGGTTGGAACAATCCAAAAGTAGTTTTCACCTGGGTGAAGAATCCCGTTTTGAAATGGAAAAATGGGGTCTCGACGAATCAAGCTTGCAATCAATGTCCCGGCCATTGATCTCCAAAGGCTATGAGACAAACAACCTTGAACAGAGCCTTCTATTGGCAAAGGCCGGGGAAAATGAGGCTGAGAAAAAAGACCCCCAATCCCCCGAATGTGCAGAATTCGCAAAAGACCTCGACGCCGATGTCGGCGATATCATCAGGGCTGGCTGCAAGCCGACGACGGCACAGATGTCGAAGCTGATGGACAATCCGCTGGGCAACGTCGCCATGCTGTGGAACCAGTTCGACCTGGTCAGATTGAAGAATCCGACCAATGACAAGACCGCCAACAAGGGGAACTATATGGGTATCGCGCAGTTTCCCAAGGGGCTCGGTAAGAAATGGAACCTCATCAACCGCGTGATTTGGAACGTGCCCAGCATGCCCTTTGATCAGGATAAGATCGACCGCGCCGACCAACTTTACAGTAGCGGTCCCGGCCCCGCCGTTCTGCCGCCTGGCACGGATGGGCCTGCACCCATCGATCTGTTCGACGGACGCACCACGGGTTTCGGCGATATGTACTACGTGGGTCTTTTTTCGCCCAAGAAGCCAATCAAAATCGACGGTGGTGGCAAGGTGGTGTGGGGTGTCGGCTTCGATCTGAGTTTTCCGACAGCGACCGATGACGTCCTGGGTACCGGGAAGTGGTCGGCGGGGCCTTCGGCCATAGGCGTCTATCTGGGGCCGAAGTGGAAGATCGGTGCGTTGGGTCAGCAATACTGGAACTACGCCGGCGACAGCGACCGTGACAGTGTCAATATGACCAACCTGCAGTACTTCTATTACTACTCCCTGAATCCAACGACCTCCATCGGTGCCGCACCCAATATCATCGCCAACTGGGGACAGGACAGCGGCAACAAGTTCACCGTGCCCGTAGGTCTCGGCATCAACAAGACGTTTCAAATCGGCAAGGTGCCGGTACGTTTTGGCGTCGAGGTTCACTACTCCGTTATCCAGCCCGACGATGTGGCTGGTGCCGAGTGGAATCTCCGGTTTTTCGTCATCCCCTCGGCCCCGTCTGCGCTGTTCAAATGGATGCAATAGGGAAACGGAGGGCTATGATGGCGTCAAGATTGCTTCTTTTAGTGATCATATTGGTTGTTTTGGTATCCGTTCCAGGCACATATCTTACTGAAGCTGGAGATTTATCTGAGGTGGACGCCAGGCGAAAGAATTACTTCGCCGGATGAGCGACTACATGAACACGCTTGAGCAGTTTGGTTTTCGCTCCGAAAACAACGTGGATACCCTGATGAAGTCCGGATAGAAGATACAGATGGGCCGCCTCGTCGATATATCTATTCGGCGACTCAACCGGCTAAGTGTGGACATCAAAGGGGATCCTTTCAACCAGCAACTTTACTACAATGGAAGGCAAATCACTCTTTTCAGTAAAAAGGTAAACTATTACGCCACTACCAAAGCGCCAGATACCATTGAATCGGCCCTGAGTCAACCCCAGCGTTGCAAAAGTTTTTAGATTTTTACTTCAGTTCGATCACGCTGATTTCTGCAACACATCGAGGAAATGAAGCAGATCTTTTCTGACAGCGTGGTTGGCACTCATTGTGAGGGTGAGTTCACCTTGTGGCCGCGTAAGACGACCCGCTCTCTGGATGATGCGATGTCTCAACGTATCCTTCTTTTCCTGCCATTCACATTCTTGACGGCTCTGTCAGTTATCGCCTCGATTGGAATGGACGTAGCTTTGTTTTCGGTGGTGACTCCTATCCGAATAAGTGGTTCATCAAATACTCTAAAGGGGCTGAACTGGTCGTTCATGAGTGCTTCTTTACCCCGGAAGTATTGGCCAAGATTCTGGGGACACCATATCCACAAGCTGTTTACATCACCTCATACATTCACACAACACCACAGGCCTTCGGTAAAATCATGTCTGTCATAAAACCGCGTCATGCGGTCGGCTATCACTTTTGGACCTGGCATGATATATACGATTCAAACTTTGAGGCGGTGCGTGAAAACTATGACGGCCCTTTGACTCTTGCGGATGATATGACGGTGTGGAACGTGACTGAGGAACAGATTGTGGTACGTGAAGCCATCGTGTCTGAAGATGTGGCGCCCACGGGTACCACCCAGGCTTATCGAACAGCTAAACGTGAACCCCCGGAAGTGGCCGCAAAATGGATTTCATCCGATATCAATGCCGGCAAATGGGAGGGTTACACACCGCCGCCGCTGCCAAAACCGGAGGAAAAGTGAAATAAAATAAATTACTTTATCTGGGCCCGGTCGAGCAGCAACGCTAGCTAATAGACTGTAATTATAATAAATATCATAGCAAAACAATTATTTCTAGGATATCCCCATAGGTGAATTCGAAGGATGGGGTCGATTTTGCCATGTTGTTTACCCTGAAAACAACGCGGAAAGCCGGAGGACTTCAGATCCTGCGTTCTCAAGGGGTTGCGGTAGGAAATTACAGCTTCACCCTTGACGCCTGGACTCTGAAGCCCTCCGGCTTTTGCAAAGTTGGGGTCAATGGCTATGGTTAGGGGATCGAGATCCTTAGGGTTCACGAAAAAATAAGTTCGCAATCTTGGGGGTTGAGGCGCCCGGCCGGCAAGGCGCGAAAACGCCGGAATATCTGGATATTCCGAGTTTTCACAACACAGACGGACGGGATGCATCGGCGTACAAAATGTGACGCTATTTTTGAGTGAGCCCTTAGATAAAAGGGTTGATTACTGCTAGCTCTGCAAAGCGGGAAAAGTCACGGTCTCCGGTGATAAGTTCGCTGATGCCGTGCTCGATACACAGGGCGGCAATATGAGCATCGTGGATAAGGTTGCCCGAGACGCCGGCTTTTTCCATAACCGACATCA
>Ga0272441_10011464_pt1 | contig 13148 bp, 12 predicted proteins | sample SSMProp6N_FD_193582 | JGI IMG/M metagenome (GOLD analysis project Ga0272441, IMG submission 193582) | Marine sediment archaeal communities from Little Sippewissett salt marsh, Falmouth, MA, United States - SSM-Prop-6N | ecosystem: Environmental > Aquatic > Marine > Wetlands > Sediment ... | reverse complement strand
ATCTGGTTGGTTATCCTGATCCTGAGAAACTTTGCGGATTACAATTTCAACTTGTTCTTTTTCAGCTACAAACCAGGATATACCTGGAGTGATATGAACGGTCTGGGCCATTTTGGAAAGCCGCTCTTCTGGTTTAATCTATACTGGACCGCATGGGGAATATTCCTGGTGTTGTTCTTTAGTGTCTTTTTTAGCCGGGGAAGCGAAAGTTCCTGGAAGAGCCGGTGGAAAATGGCCAAAAGCAGGTTCTTTGGCACTTCCCAAAAAATAGCCCTGTTCTTCTTAGTAGTCGCCCTGGCCTCAGGCGCCTATATTTTCCAGAATGTCGTCTATAAAAAGAACTACCTCACCCCTGATGAAAATGATATGCGGCAGGTTGTCTATGAACAACAATTAAAGAAGTACGAGGACATTCCCCAACCCAAGTACACCAAAGTGAATATCCAGGCCGATCTGTATCCCATGGAGCGGGATGCCTATTTTACAGCAGAAGTAGAACTGGTCAACAAAACCAAATCGCCTATAGACTCCATCCACTTTAATTCCACAGCCCTTTCGGATTTTGCAGTTATCCTGGATGGGGATACGTTGAAACACCGGTTTCCATTAAAATTCAAAGCCCCGAAATTTCAAATTTTTGGAGAGAATCCGAAGCGCGAATGGTACAAGATCACTCCACTGCCCAATACTATGATGCCCGGGGATACCCTGCAGATGACCATCGTGAGTAAAGTGGTCAATACCGGGTTTCCAAACTCCGGTTATGAGCGGGAGCTGGTCTACAACGGGACTTTCTTCAGCGGGGGTATCCCTGAGATTGGCTATAATGCCCAGGGGGAAATTTCCTCTGATGAAGATCGTCGAAAATATGGCTTGCCTGAAAAACCGGAGGACCTCCCCCCCCATAATGATCCCAAAGGAACAAGTACGCTCCTCTTTGCTGACGATGCCGATTTTATTCAGTTTGAGGCCGTCGTGAGCACAGTGCCTTCTCAAATCGCGGTAGCTCCGGGGTACCTCCAAAAGGAATGGGTAGAGGATGACCGCAGGTATTTCCACTACATACAGGACACCCCCATCCAGTGCTTTTTCACCTTTGTATCAGCCGAATACGATGTGTTGAGGGATGAAGCGACACTTCCGGACGGGCAGAAAGTGGATATTGAGATTTTCCACCACCCCGAACATAAATACAACCTGGATCGCTTCCTGCAATCGTATAAGGATGGGCTGACGTATTTTTCCGAAACCTATGGCAATTTTCAGTTCCGCCAAATGCGGCTTTTGGAATTCCCGCGCTATGCCGGGTTCGCTCAATCCTTTCCCAATACCGTCCCGTTTTCAGAGAGTTTCGGCTGGGTGGCAGACTTTTCGGATGTCAACGACTTTGACTATGTCTATTATGTGACGGCCCACGAACTGGCCCACCAGTGGTGGGCACACCAGATTACCCCGAACTACACCCGGGGCTCTAACCTGACGTCCGAGGCCTTAGCCGAATTCTCCGCACTGATTTTATCCGAAAGGAGGTACGGGAAAGATAATATGAAACGGTTTTTAAAGGACGAGCTCGATAACTACCTCAGGGGAAGGTCCAATGAAAGCAAAAAGGAAAACGTGTTTGTCAATTGCAACCGTCCCTACCAGTGGTACTACAAAGGCAGCCTGATCCTGTATGGCCTTAGGGATCTGATCGGGGAGCAGGCCATGGACTCGGCCCTCTATAAATTCAACGACGAATTCGGGCTGAGACTCGAGCCCCCTTTCCCGGGGAGCACAGACCTGTATCGCCATTTAAAGGAGGCTACGCCGGACAGCCTGCAATACTACCTGGAGGATACCTGGAACCGCATTACCCTGTATGACAATCGGGCCGAGGCAACTGAGGTCAAAAAGCTTGGGGAGGATGAATATGAAATTACACTAAAGGTCCGCTCCCAAAAGCTCTATGCGGATGAAACCGGAAAAGAATCGGACGCGTCCTACGAGGGCGATTATATCGATATCGGTGTTTTTGCAGCAGAAGATCAGGATGAAAACGGGCGTACCCGGGTGAATCCGTTATATCTGAAAAAGCACAAAATAAAACCGGGGGAATCCACGATTACGATCCGGGTAAAAGGCACGCCCGAAAAAGCGGGCATCGATCCCTATAATAAGCTTATAGACCGTATTCCGGATGACAACACCACAGATGTAGAAATCGGATAACCGGGGCCCGAACCCCTTTTTTGTCTGGCGCTAAAGCATTCCGTTAGCCGTTACCCAGGAGAACCGGTAGGAATCCTGGGGATAAGACATACGCTCCGCAATCCGCTCCAGACGAGCGGGTAGTTTCATCAGATATTCCCGGGCCCTTTCGGCATCATCCGACAGCGCTCTGAGGCCGTCTATCTCCCAGTAGTCATTAAGCTTTTTGAGGATGTCGATATAGTCAATAGCCGTATAGACACCCAAACGCTGGGCGCAGACGGAAAAATTTTCAAAGGCTTTCCCTGCAGATTCTCCGGATTCCCTGAGGAAATGGGCCGGCATCACGATCTTTTTCTTCATCATATCTGTAAAGGCCAGGACCATACCGTTGGGGTCGTGCTCCATGATTACCTTGACAAACTCACGGTAGGCCAGGTGGTGCCGCATCTCATCCCCTGCGATGATGTTGCACATTTTACCCAGGAGGGCATTGCCCTTTTTCCGGGCCAGCTGTGCCACCCTTTTGTGTGAAAGGTTGGTGGCCAGTTCCTGGAAGGTGGTGTATACAAAGTTCTTATACGGGTCCCGGTCGGTTCCTATGTCAAAGCCATCACTGATCAGGTGTTGGGTCGAAATCTCGATCTCGCGCATATTTACGCGGCCGGACAAATACAGGTATTTGTTTAATACGTCCCCATGCCGGTTTTCTTCTCCCGTCCAGGCGCGCACCCATCGGGACCAGCTGTTGGGCTCGTCCTGTTGGCTGATTCCTTCCACATCCATAAGCCAGGATTCGTATGTGGGCAGGGCCTCCTCGGTGATGGTGTCCGCCACCAGGGTCACCCAGAAATCATATCCGAGTTCTTTGGAAGCTTCCCTGAGGTCACTTACCTGATCGTAAAATTTTTCGCTTTGGGAATCGGGAAGAAAATCGGTGGGCTGCCAGATGTCCTCAGGGGCAATCAGGAATTCCTTCATATACCCGTCTACTTTAGGCTCGATAGCCTCCATTACTTCCAGACGTATGTTCTTTTTGACCATGGCAGATTTTTTCCAAAGATCGGGATAAAATAGCAGGTAAGGCCTTTAATGCACGGGTTTTCTGCATGTTCTGTCCTCTGGTATTCAAATGATTCCTGGGTGTTTCGAAAGATATCCCTGCTATTTTGTAATTTGACATGTCAATCAGCCGCAACCATGCTCCGCTTTTTTCGAAAACTACGCGAACGCCTGCTCACAGAAAATAAGTTCAGCAAATACCTTTTGTATGCTATTGGGGAGATCATTCTGGTGGTCATCGGGATTTTGATTGCCTTACAGGTAAATACCTGGAATGAAGACCGGAAAGTCAAGATGAAAGAAAAAGCCTACCTGCAGCGCTTTCATAAAGAGCTCGAATTGAACCTGAATGAAATGGATCGTCTGATACAACAATCGGATGACGTACTTGTGAAAATCGATTCCCTTCTGGCGATTCATTTCGGAGAGATCCCCCCTGTATCAGACAAAACATTCAATCATCTGGCCAAAAATACCGTGGATTATCTCGTGTACCAGTCGGCAGAAGCCACGATTGAAGACCTCGTTGGGTCTGGAGAACTCGACATCATTGAAGACGCCCAAATTCGGGAAAACATAGCGACCTGGAAGTCTGGCCTCATGAATATCCGATATCTGGAAACAGATAATAAAAAGGCCTTTAATGATCTGCTGGAGTATTACAGGAGCCATTCTGAAATTTATAAAATGATGCGGGACGGCCCTATTTTCGGTCAAAATGCCCAAAACCAAATTCTTTCAGACCCTGTTTTCCTCAACACCCTCACCTATCATGCCATCCCCCTGCAAATGCTCAATGGGGAATACAGAAAAAAAAGAAAGGAGTATTTGAGGCTCTCAGACAGAGTTCAGAAAGAACTCATGCGCCTGGGGAATTGATTCCTATCACCGAGTGGCAGGTCCTGGCACTGTGCGCTTGATTGTATTGCGTGGTAAAGTCGTCGCCTTGTGCTATCTTCGAACTCAACTACTTTTAAAGATGCTCCGCTTCTTCCGAAAACTCCGTCAAAGACTGCTGACTGATAATAAGTTCAGCAGATACCTCCTCTACGCCATCGGGGAGATCCTGCTCGTGGTAATCGGGATCCTGCTTGCGCTTCAGGTGAACAATTGGAATGAGGAAAGAAAGCAGCAGCAGGTTGAAGTCAAGTATTTTGGCAATTTAAAAAATGACCTCCTTGCCGACATGGAACGCTTGGACTATATGCTTGATGTGGCCCACAACAAGGTCAGCATCTCCCGTAATGTTAAGCGAAAGGCAGACCAGGATTCCATAGGCTCTTTGTACGATTTTTCAAACGATCTGCTAGTACTCTTTTTTGTGGAAGAGTTCCGTCCCAATGACAATACCTATGAAGAAATGAAGAGTTCCGGCAATTTCAGTACGATTCGAAATGACGAACTCAAACTGAAATTGATGACCTTGAGGAAAACCTATATTGAAATAGAGGCCGCTCAGGAACATATGAGATATGACTTCAATGTGTTTCTCGAGGATTTTGAGAAATACATAGATTGGGGCCGATATTTTATCCTGCCCAAATCTAACATCCCAAAACTTGAGTTTGTCTATGACTCCGTATATATTGAAAGTCATTCCGACCTCATGGAGAAGGAAATTCGCGAGCTCTTTAAAAGCAAAGTCTTCCTCAACAATGTCTTCCTGCTGGAAATCAATTACGCCTATAATATGGATGTTCTGGAGAATACAAAATCACAGATTTTAGAAATCATGGAAATCCTCGATCGGGAAATCGGTATGGACTAAGTCGCTTTTACAAAACCGCTATTTCCAATCATGGCAAAAGAATCGTTACTTTAAATCCTAAAACCAACCCATTATGGACTACAAAAAATCAGTTCTTAAACTCGCTGTCAGCCTGCTCTTATCCCCTATAGTCGTCTACCTTGTATTGCTCGCCGCCAAGGCGGCAGGGTCCGTGTATGAAATGTCGCATGGGGAAACTTTTATCATATGGTTGCTGATGGGCATTGTGATCAACCTTTCCCTGACCTGGAAGGAATAATGGCCATTGGCTAATATATGGCTATCCCCCCGCACCTGATGAAGGTTGTCTTTATCGTCAATAGCAAAAACAAACGCGCGGTCAGGGTGCTTCCCGAGCTTGAGCTGTATTATCGCCAAACGAATTCCGGAAGTGTGGAGTTCCTGCCCACCCGGCGAAAAAAAGACGCCATAGAACTGGCCAGGGAGTCGGCTGAAAACGGGTGCGATTATATGATTGCTGTTGGGGGTGATGGCACGCTGCACGAAGTGATCAATGGCCTTTTGCAGAGTAGCCTTCCGGCGCATGAATATCCCATAATAGGGCTTCTCCCCTGTGGTTCGGCCAATGATTTTGCGAGAACTGCACATGTCTCCGATTCTATGGAAGACCTGGTGCATCTTATTGAAACCCATACCGCCCAAAAAATTGATCTCGGGCAAATCGTATTGGAACAAACCGGGGAAGTCCGTTATTTCATCAACATCGCAGGAGCAGGGCTTGGGGGTGAAGTGGTTCAAAAAATGGAACAGTCCTCAGGGCTGCTGGGGCCGGGTCTGAACTATTTCTGGCACATCTTCGCCGGGTTTCTCCGCTATATCAAAAAGGAAGTGACCTGCACAAGCGATGGTTTGCAGTGGAAGGGCCGGCTCCTGCAAATGGCCGTGGCCAACGGGCGTTGCTTCGGCAACGACCTCTGCGTAGCCCCGGATGCCAGGCTTGATGATGGCCTGTTCCAGGTCGCCATATTCGGGGAATTGAGCGTTTGGGATTACCTGAAAAACCTCGGGAAATTGAAAAAAGGGGTTCGGATAGACCATCCCGAAGTCACCTACCACAAGGCGAAGGAAGTATTACTCGAAAGCAAAGCTCCCCTGCATATTGAAGCGGATGGCGAGTTTGTTGGCCTTGCCCCGGCAACCTTGAGTGTGGTGCCGGAAGCCGTTGTCTTTTTAATGCCCCCGGAGTTTATATAACATGTGGGTTTTCTCAATTCTAACCTTTGAAGATCCCGGGGATTCTGCGGGCGCACTAAATATTTCTCTATCTTGAAAAGTGAAATCAGCTACCCTATCGCATGCTCCGCTTCTTCCGCCACTCACACGAACGACTCCTGATACTCTTGTTGCTCCTTTCCGTTTTGGGATGTACTTCCCCGGAGCGCTTCGATATCCTGATTACAAACGGGCAAATCCTCGATGGTTCCGGTGGGGAGCCCTTCCAAGGAGATGTCGGGATCAACGGAGATAAAATTGTCACTATTGGCGACCTTTCGAAGGCCACGGGTAAGACGGAAATCGATGCCGGCGGGTTGGTCGTTTCCCCGGGTTTTATCGATATACACACGCACCTGGATCCTATCCTGGAGCTCTCTGATTGCGAAAGCCATATCCGGCAAGGGGTAACAACCGCCTTAGGGGGGCCGGATGGAACAAGTCCATGGCCCTTTGGCAACTATCTGGATTCCCTGGCCGAGATAGGTGTTGGTATGAATGTCGCCTACCTCATCGGTCACAATACGGTCAGGAGAAATGTGATGGGCATGGATAACAGGGCTCCGGCCACAGAAGAATTAACCGCGATGAAAGAGCAGATAGCCCAGGCCATGCAGGAAGGGGCATATGGGATTTCAACAGGACTGAAGTATTTGCCGGGAACATTCTCTAAAGTGGATGAAGTCATCGAATTATCCAAAGTGGCCTCCGCCGGGGGCGGCATCTACACCTCGCATCTCAGGGAGGAGGGGTTGGGATTGCTGGAATCTGTCCGGGAAGCCATCATTATATCCAGAGAAGCAGATATTCCCGTGGTGCTCACCCATCACAAAGTAGTCGGTAAGCCTATGTGGGGTAAAAGCGAAATAACCCTTTCCATGGTTGATTCTGCCCGGGCCTCAGGCCTTGACATCAAAATAGACCAGTATCCTTATAATGCCAGCTATACAGGGATCGGGATACTGATCCCGAGTTGGGCACGGGCCGGAGGCAATGAAGCTTTCAGAGAGCGGATATCAGATCCTGTGCTCAGGGATAGTATAAAAGCCGGCATCGTTTTTAACCTCATTAATGACCGGGGGGGCGCCGACCTGAACCGGGTGCAGTTTGCAAAGGTGGCCTGGATGCCCGAATTGGAGGGAAAAACCCTGGGATACTGGTGTCAGCTTAAAGGCCTGGAACCCGCTGTGGAAAATGGGGCTGACCTGGTCATTGAAGCCCAATTGAACGGGGGCGCATCCTGTGTTTTTCACGCCATGGACGAGTCAGATGTTGAGCGTATTATGAAACATCCGCAAACCATGATCGCATCGGACGGACGGCTGGTCAAGCCTGGTATGGGCCATCCGCACCCCCGATGGTACGGAACATTCCCGAGGGTCTTGGGGCACTATGTACGCGAAAAAAAGACGATTTCCCTCCCGGAAGCCATCTACAAAATGACACAATTCCCCGCTGTGACCATGGGCCTCCAAGACCGGGGGCTCATCCGCGAACAAATGAAAGCCGATATCGTAATATTCGATCCGGAGACGATAGCCGACAAAGCAACCTTTGAAGATCCGCATCAATATCCGGAAGGTATCCCCTGGGTGATTGTCAATGGGAAACTTTCCGTCGCCAATGGAGTATTCCATGCCCTGAAAGCGGGGAAGGTTTTACGTAAATAAGAGCGATGAAGTTAGTCCCAAACCTGATAACCCGAAGTAACAGGTTTTGATTTTGAGCAGTCATATTTGCCGCCTTGCTGGCGACTTATGCACTTTGTCGAACAGGGACTGATCCCGCAGTTGGAAAGGGCTTTGGGCATGAACACTTTTGCACTTGCCCAATCTCTGATACTAAGGGAAAAAATCATTGACATTATATACCTTTTGGACGGCGAAATAGTGCTGGAATAGTTAATAGAACTGCACAAATCCCCTAATCCCAGTTTCATCGAGAATGCGTTGTCTGGGTCGCTTATATTCAGAAAAGGTCCTGAAGTATTTCGGCCCAGGCGGGGACCTCAATTTGGGCGGATTTCACGAAGATCAATAACCCTTCTAAAGACAGGGTGTACACAAGGGTCAGAAGATCTAACTGTACGTCGGAAAACAATGCAATCAGGGGAGCGTATAAATTAGCACTGAGTCCGTAGATTTTAATCGCGGGCAGCAAGATATGTGAAGTCTTGAAGCACATTGTTCAGGTTGTTTTTGATAATCCATTCACTTTAAAGACTAGTCTCGCCGATGATTATTACACTCTTTAGGAAGATTTTAACGCAACGGGATACGGATTTATCAAAATATTAAACTTTGCGAATGCTGTCCCGTCCAGAATTCTTTGTCTGCCTTGTTTGCTCAGGAAGTTTCCCGGAGGTTTCCTTCTTTTTCGTACTTTAATCGGGCAACCACCCATATACATGTTCCGCTTCTTTCGCTCCTTACGCCAATCCCTTATCGGTAAAAACCACCTTTTCGGGTTGCTGCCCGGGGCAGGACGAGCAGCGTGCATTTAGACCTCATGAACAGGCTGCAAAAACGCATCGAACAAATGAGGCAGGATATGGTCGACTATATAAATCAATCGTGAAGATGAATTCTCTGAGTTTATAAAACAGAAGCTGTACAATGATGCACTGCAATATACATTTGCGAATGCCAGACAATTGGAGCTTTATAATATAATTAAAGCTTAGTATTTGTGCGTATTTTAGAACCTAAATGCCTTGAGAATTGATTCGCATTTTCCAAAAAATCCGTAAAGAAATCATTGGCCAGGGCCCGACCGCGCGTTACCTCCTGTACGCCATCGGGGAGATCCTGCTCGTAGTTATAGGTATTTTAATTGCCCTGCAGGTAGACAACTGGAATGAAGACCGTAAAAAGCAACGGGAAATCACCCAATTGTTGCTCGATATCGAACAGGATCTCCTCCGGAATTACGAGTTGGCGGACCAGGCCCTGGGTTTTTACAGAATTCAGGACTCGATTGTCAAACGCATTGCTCAAGGCACCCTGACTCAGGAAGACTACGAAAAGAGTTCCAGCCTTACCTATTTGGTGAGCAACTGGGAATATTACCTGCCTGCCGAAAAGAACATCAATCAGTTTGTGGAATCCGAAAAACTCGCCCCTGCTGACTATAAACCCATAATAGAAGGGCTAAAGAGGGTTCAAAGCTTTAGCGCAGTCCTTGACGATGCCTGGTCTAACCTTGATGAAAATATTGGAGAGAACACAAAGTTTATCACGAGTTTTAGCTGGTTTGTCAAAAACGATTCGCTCTCCAACGCCAAACGCCTGGCGTTTTTCCTGCAGGACGAAGACTATCATACCACCGTTTTTCGGTACTGGGTAAATACCCAAAATTATTACGATAAAATCACCCGCTACCGGGCCCAAACCATGGCGGCCCTGGCCACCATAAAACAGATTACGCACAAGTACAGCGTTGCTGAAATCCGCAGTTTATTTCAAAAAATGGGTATGACAGCCTTTGAGACCTATCCCTGTGGTGTTGCCGGATCACAATTAAAACCGTTGAAAGAGCTAAGGTCCAGCGAGGTTTATGCGAATCTTACCCTGGATACCCTGCACTTTAAATTGAGCAACAATAAAGGACAGGGGGTTACCAATTTTACCGTCCCCCCGAATACATTCACCACCATCCCCGGAAACGAATATTACGGCCTGGAAGGGGACAACAATACACTGGCCCGGGTATCAGATAAAGCCGGGAATTGTATCGGCACCTATGGGGCTTTCGAAAATGGGTTCCTTTTAATCACAAAAGAAGGATAGCCCGTGAAGATCTTTCAACCTTTTCGGCGACCCAAGAATTATTGAAATCACAACCAGCTACCCTTTTGGGCGCTGAAGTGTGCGCGATTTAGTAATTTTATTCCTGGCCTTTATCAGCTTTGATTGTACCATAAATTTTTTCCCGCTATGAACTACTATTTTAGTACTACCCTTACCCTGGATTTCGAGAAAGCCATAGAAGCGACGACGGCTGCCTTAAAGGAAGAAGGCTTCGGTGTCCTGACAGAAATCGACATCGCCCAAACGATGAAAAAGAAACTGGACGTGGACTTGCCAAAATACAAGATCCTCGGCGCATGCAATCCGCAATACGCCTACAATGCTTTACAGGCTGAAAACAAAATAGGGACCATGTTGCCGTGCAATGTGATTGTACAGGACGCCGGTGATGGCAAGGTGGAGGTCTCCGCAGTAAACCCCCTGGCCTCAATGCAGGCGGTCGAGAACCCCGAACTTGGAACGCTGGCCCAGGAGGTCACTGAAAAGCTCAAGAGGGTCATTTCCAGCCTTTGATGGAGAGGCGTTCGCGGGTTTTCGAATTACGCCAATCCGGACTATAAAAAAGATTATTTCATCAACCTGGAGAACCTCTTCAGGGATTAATACGGCCTCTCCTAAGGTTAGATAGCGGGCATGCCTGCCGACAGGGGCGACAGATCGATCTGCTGGCGAAGGCAGGTATGCAATTCTTATGGGGGCCCATCGGTATGCCAGACTAATGATCCGTAGCCGGGCCGCTTCCGAGTGGGATCCTTATGTTTTCAACGATTTCCTGTACTTCCGCGGGGGGAGGAGGGGTGAATTTTGAGATTACAATTGAAACCAGGAAATTGACAACCATAGCCACGCTGCCAAACCCTTCGGGTGAAATTCCGAACCACCATTCGTCCTTGTCCGGCACAACCTCATCGAACCAGCCCAGCCTGTATTTTATCATATAAAGCATCATTAAAGTTATCCCCACCACCATACCTGCAATTGCCCCCTCTTTGTTCATCCTTTTATAAAAAATACCCAAAATTATCGCCGGGAAAAATGAGGCTGCCGCCAACCCAAAGGCCAGGGCCACGGTTGCTGCAACAAATCCAGGGGGGTTGATGCCAAAATACCCCGCAACACAAACCGCGACTACCGCCGAAATCCGGGCCGCGATCAATTCTCCGTTTTCCGATATTTCCGGATTTATAATTTTCTTGATCAAATCGTGGGAGACGGAGGAAGAGATAACCAGTAAGAGTCCGGCAGCGGTTGACAAAGCGGCAGCCAGGGCGCCCGCCGCTACCAGTGCTACAATCCAGTCGGGCAGGCGGGCAATTTCCGGATTGGCCAGGACCATGATGTCGTTGTCAACAACCAATTCATTCTTTGAAGCATCGGCCACATAGTTGATTATCCCGTCCCCATTTTTGTCATCAAAGACTATCAACCCGGTAGTTTCCCATTTTTTAAACCATTCCGGGGCTGAGTCGTAGGGTTGCCTGGAAACTGTTTCTATCATATTGGTTCTCGCGAAAACAGCCACGGCAGGAGCTGTAGAATATAAAATAACGATTAAAAGCAAGGCGATTCCTGCAGATTTCCTGGCGTCCTTAACCCTTTTCACCGTAAAGAACCGAACAATAACATGCGGCAGGCCAGCTGTGCCGACCATGAGCGCCAGGGTAATTGAAAAGATGTCTATTACTGATTTTGAGCCTTCAGTGTACTGCGCAAAACCCAAATCCGCGCTTAAACCGTCCAATTTATCCAACAAATACATTCCGGACCCATCCGCCATTTGGCTTCCAAATCCAAGCTGGGGAATGGGATTTCCCGTCATTTGGATAGAGATAAAAATAGCGGGCACCATAAAAGCGAATATGAGCACACAATACTGAGCCACCTGGGTATAGGTAATTCCCTTCATCCCTCCTAAGACAGCATAGAACAGGACAATAAGCATTCCTATAATCACCCCGGTATTAATATCGACTTCTAAAAAACGGGAAAAAACCAGGCCAACACCGCGCATCTGCCCCGCTACATAGGTAAAGGAGACCAGTAACGCGCAAAGCACACCCACAAAACGCGCAATGTCCGAATAGTAGCGTTCCCCGATAAAGTCAGGTACGGTAAACTTACCAAACTTGCGAAGGTAAGGCGCCAAAAGGAGTGCCAGCAGTACATAACCCCCTGTCCAACCCATCAAATACACGGCACCGTCGTAGCCTGCAAAGGATATAATTCCTGCCATCGAAATAAAGGATGCTGCACTCATCCAATCGGCCGCCGTAGCCATGCCATTGGCCAATGGGGATACACCAGAGCCTGCAACGTAAAACTCCTGGGTAGAACTTGCCCTGGACCATATAGCAATACTTATGTACAAAGCAAAAGTTACGCCCACCAGGATGTAAGTCCAATTCTGAACCCCAATCCCTTCCACCATCAAGCTATGAATCATACCCGTATTTTCTATCGAGTTTGTTCATAAGGCGCACATAGATAAATATCAAGATCACAAAGACGTACATAGAACCTTGTTGGGCAAACCAAAACCCCAGTTTAAACCCACCAATTTTAATGTCGTCCAAAGCCTCTTTAAATAATATACCCGCTCCAAAAGAGACCACAAACCATATCGTCAATAGTATGGCAAGGTATCTGAGGTTTTCTTTCCAGTATGCCTTTGCTTTTTTAGCCATCAAATACGTTTAAACCTTATTGCAATTCCTTTCGTGACAATCCCTTTATGACAATTCCTTTTCCACAGACATAGGGATAGGGTTGTAAGCCTTCCCTTTTTCTATGCTCAAAAGATAGTAAAAAGGACTAAGTCAGGTCATTTGGGTGTGATTTGAAAAGCCTTCCGGATTGAAAAAGACCAATTGAAACAGAAAGCCCCCTGACAGTCAAGGAGCTGTTTTTTATGGTTGCCTCTAAGTTCGCGAGCTTCTCGGGTTTGAGCAGACCAGGGCTGCTCCCGATCAGCTCCTTTCGTCCCTTAAAAGCTGGCTTACGTTTTCGATGCCTTCTGTGATCAACCGGCGTTTCGGACCCGCTTTTTCGGCCAGGGTATATTGGGCTTCTGCCTCTTTATACCTCCC